>SDBT01007410.1_pt1 | contig 18045 bp, 15 predicted proteins | sample 2277101 | NCBI WGS metagenome assembly SDBT01 (sample SAMN10404973, study PRJNA504765) | marine sediment metagenome | isolation source: marine sediment core GS10_PC15, 103 cmbsf | place: Arctic Ocean: Southern Knipovich Ridge | collected 2010 | reverse complement strand
TGCTTTCATCACATTCCAACATAACACAAATGATTGTAATAAAAATCGTATTATCTTCAAATTAGAACGTGATAATTTGAAATCAGAGGTACGTGTCTTTGGTGCTTTATACGCTAGTAAGCGTTGTGTCGGACCACCAAATATAATATCTGGAATAATATTTTTCCAAACCAAGACCCTTGAACGTCTTACTGCCCGCGCCGCTCTATCAGACATTACTTGTATATATTCCCCTATTCTTCCTATTGTTCTGTCATACATTCCCTTAGAACAGGTGCCTGCTTTTTCACATTCTGACAATTCATCAATCAATTGAATGGTTTCCTGAGCATCCATCACCGTTTCTTTTACTATTTTCATCATCTTTTGCGCTTCTTGCTGATCTTCCATCTGTTGTATAGAAATCGGCCCTTGTGAAGTTGGCGCCCCTCCTCTTTCCCCATAGAGAGGGCTATTCGATACCATAAATGAGAACAGTAAAAGTAAATTAACCGCTTGAAATAGATATTTTTTCATAGAAAACTCCTTCTTTATTATACCCTATTTTTATCTCTTGATTCTCATCATACATGAAGTATCCCTTATTAAACAAGAGTTTTACTGAAGAAACTCTTGTTTAATAAGGTTTTTATCTGCTAGTCTAATAGAAAGGATTAAGATATTTATAAATAAAGAAGTATATTATGAAGAAGTATTTATTGTTAAGCGTCTTATATTTATCTGCAAGTTCTCTTTTTGCTGATTCAATACATATACAGAATAATACAAAGTTGAATGCTGTTTTTACCATGTCTTCAGGCGGAATTGAGCAATATAAAAAACTTAGCCAATTTACCTTGGATCCAAAGGGAGTTGGAGACGGGCCTTTTTGTGTACCACCGGGAGATGTGATATTTGCACATGCTGAACGTTATACACAACTTTCTGTCTATATACTGTATCCAGATGGAACAAAAGAAGAATGCTTTATTGATCCCAACGTGGTTGAAAAATTGAAAAGGGGTGGGCAACGCGACCTTGTGGTTGTGATTGAACGCTGTTCTAATCCAAGCCTCTGTGCAGGGAGCAATTTCAAAGTTAAGAATGGTCGTGTTAACAAAAGATTAAAAAAGTTTGCGCAACACTTCTGTCCAAAAGACGCAGCTGCTTCAGCAAAGCAATGGGAGTCACTACCTACTACAAAGATAGCCTTACCGGCAACGAAAAAAGCATATTGGGCTCTCTTTGAAAATAAAAACACTCAACCAATTAAGGTTACTCTCGACTATTCTCCCTCCGGTAAGCGTAGTCTCACATTACCACCGCATACTGCTACAAGAATAGCACTTTCTCGCTTTTATAAAATTAAAAACCTGTATCTTCATTCCTGGTATCCAACAAAATTCACTAATATTCCTCGCATTGGGCAACACTATGATTTGATTTTTGACGTCAAAAATGACCAAGGGATAATGTATCCACGAACAAAGCCCACGGCTATCCAGAAAGCTATAGCTTTTTTTAATTAGGGTCTAGACAATTGCGACTTATTCTAATCAAATCTGCGATGTCATCTGCCAATAAATCTTGCGAGAAGTACTTGACCAGGAGCCGAAATTTTCTTTCTGTGATTCGCGAACGTTTATAATATCGGTTTTTTATCGTCATAGAGCTACTTTAGCATAGTTTTAAGTGTTAAAGTTGTCTAGACCCTCGCGTTAAATAAGTAATTTCATTCAAATATTGCACTTTCAATTATTCTCTAGTAATAGTAAGAGCATGTTATTTTAAAACCCACCTTTTTCAAAAAGGAGTACTGATGACCAAAAAATTACCTGTCTTTTTAGCAGCTCTTTCATTGGTAACGTATTCATATGCGGAAGATAAGGACGCAAGAGCAAATGATCGCCGTGAAACTGTAGAAATCAAAATCGAAAGCAAAATACGCGTTGATAAAGCTCTTGAAGATGAGTTCATGAAAGAAGCACAGAAAGACGGAAAAATGCTTACTAAAAAGTGGGCCGATGCTCGCGGCGTTGAGGAAGTAGAAACTACCGTTGATAGAGACGAATGTGACAGTACCTGCAAAAAAGAAATGGTTCGTTGCACAGACTGTGGCGGCGATCAAGAAGTTGGTACGGGCGAAAATGCAACAAAATGTGCATGCGGCAAACCAAAAACTAAAAAATGCTGCTCATGCGGCAAAGCATGCGGCTCATGTTCATCATGTTCATCTTGCTGTAAATAATTTCTGATATTTTTCTGAAAAAATCCCGGGTAACTCCGGGATTTTTTATGGTTCACATTCCCAACTCAGCGGCTCAGCCATCAAACCTTTTAAAAAATCTTGTAATGACCGCCCTTTAAAAATTATCTCATAAATACCCTGGCATATCGGCAACTTTAAATTTCTTGCTGCTATGAGTTGATAGACTGATTGTACCGTATTGATACCTTCAGGAATATAACCAGTTTCCTTCAAAATTTTTTCAAGCAATTGCCCTTTTCCAAGCAAACGGCCCACCTCTAAATTACGACTAAGTTGCCCCATGGCTGTTAGCACTAAATCGCCAACGCCTGAAAGCCCATAGGCTGTTTCCTGCGTGCCACCCAGTGCAACAATAAGCTGCGTCATTTCGGCAAGCCCGCGCGTTAATAAAAAAGCTTTTGCATTATCAGTGTATCCAGCGCCATCAAGCATTCCAACACCAAGCGTGATTACATTTTTTAGCGCGGCACCAGCTTGTACCCCGATCACATCAGTGGAGATATATGGCCGAAAATATTCATTTGCAAGCATATGCTGAAGTTTTTGGCCGAGTTCACAATGTTGCGCGGCCAGCGTAACGGCAGTAATTTGTTTTCTTGCAACATCCATTGCAAAGCTGGGACCGGCAAAAACAGTTGTTTGTACCTTGTTATCAAAAACGTCATCAATAATTTGCGTGGGAAAAAGTAATGTTTCTTGCTCAATGCCTTTGCTGAGCACCACCCAAATTTGATCTGATCGCATACATGGTTTAGCTTCTAGCAAAATCGAACGCAAATATTTTATAGGAATTGCTTCAAATACCCAGGTTACATCGCACAAAGCAGTAGTGATATCAGCAACGGCCTTGATCTTTTTATCGAGAGTAACGCCCGGCAAATATCGTTCATTTTGATGTGTTCTATTTATTTCTGGCACCAAGTCTTTGGTGTAGCACCATAAATTAACGTCATACCCATTATGTGCAAGTAGTGTAGCAATTGCCGTTCCCCATGCCCCCTCGCCTAAAATAGTAACGAGCTTCATAAACCAAAATTCCTTTGGCTTTCATAAAAGGATTCAACAATTTTATGCAAATGAATATCCGTCAGCTCCGGCCACAAACAATCAAGGAAAAAAAACTCACTATATGCTGCCTGAAAAAGGAAAAAATTACTCAGCCTTTTCATTCCACCGGTTCTTACTATCATATCCGGCGCCGGTATGCCTGCGGTCCATAAATAGTTTTCAAAAATATCATCCGTTAATTGATCAACTGAGATATCTCCTGCATGCACGTGATTAATTATTTTTTTAACCCCGCTAACGATTTCCTGACGCCCTCCATAGCAAAAAAGTAAATTAACATGCAAGGCGCTGCCAGCTGCAGTTTGCGCTTCAATTTCATCACATTCTGCGCGAACTGAATCAGGAAATAAGGTGCGATCGCCAATAAAAGATATCTGTACACTCTTATCTTTAAACTCGCCCATCATTGTTTTACGGATCTCTTTAAATAGCACATTAAATAAAAATGATTGTTCTTTTTTAGACCGCCGAAAATTTTCAATCGAAAAAGTATATAAAGAAAGATAGGCAATTGATTGCTGCAAACAAAAATCAATAACGCGTTGCGCCGCACGCATTCCCTCACGATGGCCATCCCACGGCATCCAGCCATGTTTTTTAGCCCATCGGCGATTTCCATCCATGATGCATGCAAGATGTTTGATCATTGCTCTCCTTATTAAACTGCGCGCCATCTCCTTGCAGCATATGGCAATCCGATTTTTTTAACCACCTGCTGATAGAAGTGATACAATACAACCATTCCCCCCGCAAATAAGAAGCGTTCAATGAGGACAATTGGCATGAGGGCAAGCCATGTTGCTGCTCCCATTGGCATCGTATAAAGCCAGATCACAGAACCAACTGCATGTGCTACAAACGTACTCCCAATAGCATTGGCACTAATACTTTTTTTATTCATAAAATAAAGAATGACTGGAATCCACCAATACATTGCATAAGGCCATGCGTGCGATCCAATTGGATGCGTGACAAATAAAAGTATGCATATAAGCGGAATAAAGGCCCGAATCATAATTGATGTGGATGCCCAATAAAATGCTGCAAACATACCTGGCAGATGAAATGCCAAATGATGCAACGGAAAAAGAGCTCCGTAGACAATCACGCCAAGTACCATTTTTAAGATGCCAGTAATCATAGCACCGCTCAAACCCGCAAACGCACCAGAAAGCGGTACAATAGTATTACTCAAAGAAAAAAAGGCAGTATACGAGCCAATCACACTACTCACTTTAAACAGTTTAGCCAGATGAGCTGCAGCTATAAAACCAGTAGATTGAATAAGATTTTGAGCAATTTTGGTTATTTTCACGAAAATTCCCTGCACGTCCGTTTTATTGATTCAAGCGCTTTTTGAGTATAGCAGGAGTACCATTGTTTGTCATGTAGAAGCACCTCAAAACCAATCAGACATTGCATATAGAAAAACCAACGCAAAACACCTCCTTCTTTCTTGACTTTTTACTCATATTTTTTAAGCTATTTCTATGGAAAATGTAAAAACTGGAAAGAATATGAGGGTATCAAAGCCTTTTAATCGAGCTTCTCTTTCTAACTACTCTTATTTAGTGAAACATCTTTTTACTCATATTTTTTTGCATCCACATCATCAATAAACCTATCAATAACGCTTGTTAATCAAAGCGACTTTTTTATACACTTTTATTAGTTTCTTTATTTAAGGATGTTTCATGGATACGGTATTATTTTTTACTATTTTTTCAATTCTCATTCTTTTTTATACGCTCTTAGGTTTTATCTCTGCTAAAAAAGTAAAAACTACTGATGATTATTTTCTTGCCGGCCGTGATCTTGGTTTATTTCCCGTAACGCTCACTCTCATTGCAACGCAACTTGGTGGCGCTATGTTGCTTGGTACATCTGAAAATGCGTATCTTTATGGCCTCTATGGGCTTTTATATACTGTTGGTATGGCGGCTGGTTTTTTAGCTTTGAGTGCTGGCATTGCAAGCCGGCTGCGAGCACTAAATGTGGCAACTACTGCTGAAATTTTTGAATCAAAATATCGCTCGCCATTACTTAAAAAAATCGCTTCATTTTTATCAATTTTAACCATGAGCGGTATCTTGATTGGGCAAGTGGTAGGCTCACGCTCAATCATTGACACGCTGCAATTGGGTACTGGCAGTGAACTAATTTTTATCGGCTTTTGGCTCTTTGTGATTCTTTATACCATGGTTGGCGGCCTCAAAGCAGTCGTAATCACGGATGTTTTTCAAGTACTTTTGATCATTGCTATATTTGCTGGCGTTTTTGGGTACAGCGTTTTATATGGGCCCCCATTTGCATGGGGATCGCTATTGCACGTACAAAATATAAGTTTTGGCACGATGCCATTAAGCTTAAACATGATAATTGCAACGCTGCTTATGCCCGCGCTTTTTTCTCTCATTGAACAAGATCTTGCGCAGCGATTTTTTGCCGCTCGCACGCGAGCAATCGCTACCTACTCCGCGTTGCTATCCTGCATTTTCATGATACTATTTGCGATCATTCCCATTTACTTTGGCATGCAAGCTAAGCTTCTAGGCATAGCAGTCCCAGCCGGCAGCAGCCCATTGATTGCGATTATTGAATTTTTAACCAATGAGATTATGGTCATCCTCTGTTTGTGCGCTATCATTGCAGCAATAACCTCAACAGCCGATTCACTTTTATGTGCTATCAGTTCAAACATTGCACAAGATTTTAATTTTTCTTTCTTTGGCCGTACGCAAGCGCTCACACGTTCAAAATGGATTACGTTGATTGTTGGTATTGGTACACTCGGTGCTTCATATTTAGTACCGCAAAATATCATTACCATCATGATTGATAGCTACACTATTTCGGTGAGCTGTTTACTGGTACCGCTCTTATGGGCATATTTCAATAAATCGGTATCAAAAAATGCAGCAATTATATCTGTTGTTTGCGGTGCAATTGGCATGGCAATTATACCGTTCTGGCAAACGGAGCTCCCAACGGCATTATTGCCCCTAGGTATGTCATTGATTGGGTATGTTGGCGGCCTTACTTTTGACAAAAAGCAGCAATAATTTTAACCGCTTGCTCTAAATCATCCGTTACTACAAAAGAATTTTGCGGTGCCAGCGTGATAAACTCAGATTCAAAAGCATGCTTATACCAACCAATAAGATCTTTCCAATAGGAGCTGCCAACCAGCACAATAGGCACGCGCCGCATCTTTCCAAGCTTTGTAAGATTAAGCACTTCAAAAAATTCATCCATGGTGCCGATACCGCCAGGAAATAAGATAAAGCCGCATGCATAGCGAGTTAAAAGCCATTTGCGCACAAAGAAATAATCAACCGTTACCATGGGAGCGCAAGGATTATGAAAATCAACATCTACTCCCGATACGCCAATACCAAGTGTCCATCGTGTCCATCTTTTTTTATCGCGAGATGCCTTATACGCGCCACAATTAGCTGCTTCCATGATCCCTGGCCCACCACCAGTGATTACCGACATATTTTGTTCCACGCATCGTTGGCCAACTTCTTCTGCCCATCGAGCATATTTACCCGATTCATAGGCGCCTTTGCCGCCAAAAATAGCTACTATCGGCTGGGCAAGCTGCAATAGTTTATAGGATCCATACGCAAGCTGAACTCCTGATTTAACAGATAGCCACATAATGCGTATCATTTCGAAAATAAATCTCATAGCTTCACCTTACATTCATCACGAACCAAACAATATATGTGTTCTAAATCATCTGTAAGTGTAAAAAGCGCAAGATCTTTTTGAGTGATCGTTCCATGCTTGAGCGCTTCATCTTTGAGCCATTGCAAAAAGGGCTGCCAATATTCGACTCCATAAAGTATTATTGGCACACGATCCAGTTTTTTCACTTGAATCAGCGTTAATACTTCAGAAAGCTCATCGAGTGTCCCAAAACCACCGGGAAAAATAATAAAAGCAGAAGAATAACGAGTTAATAACCATTTACGGGCAAAGAAATAGTTTAATTCAAAGTATTCTTGTACACATTTATTCGCTTTTTCGCCGAGATCAGTAACACCAATGCCCATCATTCGAGCGTTGCCCGCTTTCGGTACAATGGCACCACAGCTTGCGGCCTCCATTATGCCAGGACCACCGCCCGTAAGGACCGAAATATTTAATTCAACCAGCCGTTGCGCAATCTGATGAGCTTTTACAAAATAGACATCTTCACCGCCAATTCGGGAACCTCCAAAAATAGAAATCATTGGCTGAGGAAGGCTGGAAATCCGCCAAATTCCATATAGAAGCTGCCAAAATACTCGAATTAATTGCAATAATGCGCTACAGCATATTTTTACCCGCTTGATCATTCTTCAAATCCTTTCAGTTTTTTCGTTCTCAAACGTAATGAATTTAGAACAACAGAAAGGCTCGAAAATACCATAGCGCCTCCTGCCATGATAGGACTTATCAAAATATTAAAAAACGGATACAAAAGACCCATAGCTACAGGAATAAGGATAATATTATACCCAAAAGCCCACACAAGATTTTGATAAATGTTTCTTTTGGTTGCTTTTGAAAGCTCAACCACATAAGGAACCAACTTGATATCATTTGATAGTAAAACAATTGGCGCTGTTGCAATCGCTACATCAGTGCCACTTCCAATAGCAATACCCACATTTGCTTCAGCCAAAGCAGGCGCATCATTGATTCCATCTCCAACCATCGCGACTATAATTCCCTCTTTTTTGAGTTCACCAATTTTCTGTGCCTTTTGGTCAGGTTTTACGTGGGCAAAAAAATCGTCGATTGAAAGTTTTTGAGCAATAGATCGCGCAACTCGTTCATTATCGCCAGTAAGCATAATAGTTTTAATATTATTTTGCTTGAGTAAGGCTATCGCTTCTTTTGCCTCTGGGCGAATCACGTCTGAAATTGCAAAAAAAGCAACTAGTTCTCCATTTATCGCAAAAAATGAAACTGAATTTCCTTCTTGATACCACCTTTCAACCTTTTCCTGCACATTTTCTGAAATGGAAATAGAACAATCGTGCATTACGTCAAATGATCCAATGATGCAAGATAATCCATTAACTTGCGCTTCAAATCCTAAACCTTGTACATCTCTTGCATTTTTAACCGTATATTGTTTGGTATATTGATCATAATTCCCAATTATCCCATGAACATATTGAACAAAGGCTTGCGCAATAGGGTGCGTTGAATGTTTTTCAAAAAGCGCTCCTAAAAGAAGGACCAATTTTTCATTGGTTAAACCTGGTGGAGCTTTTAAACCTATCCGAGTACCAATCTCTTTAAAATTAGATACAAATTCAAACTGCTGAATGATTAATTGGCCTGCGGTCAAAGTCCCTGTTTTATCAAATACAATTATTTCAACAGCACCAACCTCCTCCAATGCTTGCGCATCTTTTACTAAGATTCCTTTCAACGCTCCTCTGCCTATGGCAATCATAATGGAAAGAGGCGTGGCAAGACCCATGGCACATGGGCACGCAATAATTAATACAGATATCATGGCAATCAGTCCATGCAACATCCGAGGCGTTGGGCCAAAAATAATCCAAAAAACTAAGGACAGAAAAGCCACCACTATAACGATGGGAACAAAAATCGAAGCTATTTTATCCACCGTCTTTTGAATTGGCGCTTTAGAAGACTGCGCATGCTCAACCAATTTTATTATTCGAGATAATATAGTATCTTTACCTGTTTTGGTGACTTCAAATTCAATGGAAGTCGTTAAATTTATCGTCCCCCCAATAACTCTATTCCCTTTCTTTTTTAAAACAGGGATACTTTCTCCCGTTATCATACTTTCATTTATCGATGTTTCACCCTTGGTAATAACCCCATCAATGGGAATTTGTTCGCCCGGTTTTACCTCTACAATATTGCCAACTCTCAATTGATCGATTGAAATTTTTTTCCAGCTCGGGCCTTTTGGATCAATCAATACCAACGCAAAATTGGGTTGAAGCTTTAAAAGAGCTCGTATAGCTTTTGAAGCCTTTTGCGTGGCACGCGATTCGAAAAAATCACCCAGCAAAACAAACGCCGTAATGAATATTATCGCATCGAAATACTGATGCGTAGGAATTCCTGCCTTTTGAAAAAAAGGCTCAAAGAAAAAAACGGATAATGAATAAAAATAGGCCACACTTGTCCCCAAAGCAATTAAGGTATACATGTTCGCCACTCTTCGCTTAAGCCCACTTAAAGCGCGGACAAAAAATTCAGAGCCGGCCCAAAACAGAATAAAAGTGGTTATAACTGCAATAACCCATTCTGGGATGGAAAACCATGCATAAAAAACCCTCCGTACCACGAGAAAAATCGCTCCAGCCAACGCTATTGCTAGCTTTACTGGCACCCTTTCAAGCCCATGCTTGTGGCCCATTTGATGATCATCAGCAGCTTTCTGCCTCATTTTCATATTGATCCTCAGTAAAATTTGTCCGCTTTCAGCCTAATAAAACTTGCCCCAAGGCCTCAAGAACTCCACAAAAATAGGGCTGATTCGATTAAGCAAATCGCCCTCTGAGGCGTTTAATTGAAAAATCCTTCCAACTAAACCGGCCCAGGGGAGCCTTCCCAATCATTACTATCTGTCAATTTGAATTGAAAAAATCGCCCAAATACGCTATACTAACGGTGAATAGGTACGGTCATCGTCGAGGAAGCACCTAACACAAGAAATGAGGAAACAGGAAATGGGCATGAAGAAAACAGATTGCGGGAATAAAATATTTACGTATATCCTTGGAGCGCTGCTCATTGGCTTAAAATTATCATCGCTTCACTCGGTAAAATCGGATTCTAAACGTCCACGCCAGGATGTATGGCTTAATGTGTTTGTTCACGGAATCATGAGCATAAAGCCTCATATTTCATGGAATAACTTTATGTTGTTCTTAAAAGATGAAGTTGAGGGGACTTTATATCAAAAAACAGTTGAGCTCATGCGTGAAGATTCTTTCTTTTTTAAAAATCAGGCCATGCAGAAAGTAGGACTTCATCGAATTGATCCGAGACTCTTTGCTGGAAATGCATCAGCAAGTGCTGCATTTGTTCTTGATGAAATTAGCAAACATTATGGTCTTGAGCGTACAAACTATTATTACACCTATGGGTGGTCTGGCCTTTTAAGTGCAAAAAGCCGCTATCTTGATGCAAAAAACTTATTCATTGGCTTAGAAAAAGAGGTTCGCCGCCTTCGCAAACAGCATCTTAATCCCAAAATTCGCGTTATTGGCTATAGTCATGGAGGCAATGTAAATCTTAATTTAGCAGCGGTGCGTCAAAAAGAATTTCCTCGTTCAAAGCTTATTATCGATGAAGTCGTTAATATAGGTGCTCCGGTTATTACCGATAGTGATTATCTTATCAATGACACAATGTTTAAACGCATTTTTCACCTTTATTCTCGATGTGATCGCGTACAACCTCTTGATTTTTTTGCACCAAAGCAGCTTTTTTCAGATCGTATCTTTCGTCCACGTAAAGGATTTGAGTTACCGAATAAACTTATTCAGATTCAGCTTAAGGTAACGCGCTGCAAGAATAGCGTTTCAGATAACCCCAAACGATTCCAGCTATCCTCTGATTTATCAAAACAGGATGTAGTCTACGGCAGAAAAGGCTTGTTACGCGATATGTCTCCTGGCCATGTTGAACTCTGGTTTTTTGGATGGACTCCTCTCCATTACCGAGATGATTACCCATTATATCCGCTGCCTACCATCGCCTTTGCTCCTGTTATCATGCACCATGCCGAAAAAATTGCTGAATCAAATACCCCTGAAAATTCAATTGTAGCTGATATTCGCCCGCAGCATAATGTGATCATTTTTCGCAAAAGGTACGATTATCAAGTACATTCAACAGTTGCTTATATGCCCAAGGATAAGTTAAACAAGCTCAGTGAAGCAATTTTACAATGCAAGCCGGAGCTCTATTCTAATGATATTTATAATGCTCATATTCAAGATGCGGTGCGTAACGCGCATAATATTCGGACAAGTGAAAAAAAGCGAAACTAATTTTTTAGATCTTTCCATAGTTGCAACAATTGGCCCATGTTCATTTGCTGTGCACGCAAACTCAACATAGTATCAGGAATTTTTTCAACTGCGTACTCCGTTCCTTTTAAATTATTACGCAAGGTGCGCCGGGGCTGCGAAAAGCATTTTTTAATAAATTGCCAAAAGCCGGCCTCATTTGATATGGGTTTTGGCTTTTGTATTGGCTTGAAGTAAATAAGCCGAGAAAATACTTTGGGAGGCGGGTAAAAAGCGGATGGGGGTACTTTTTCTAGCAACTTCCAATCAAAATAATATTGAAAAAATAATGACGGAAGGCCATACCCACGTCCAGATGTTTTGACAATCTTTTGTGCAACTTCTTCCTGCATCATCACCACACCTTCTTTGAACAAGTGACGAAATTTCTGCAGGCGATGCAAAATGGGAAAAGTAACTTGATACGGCAAATTTGCAAGCACTGTCCAAGGAACATACTGCTTTAATTTATCAAGATCTGCGTCTAAAAAATTTTCGTTAAAAATTTTCAGCCGTTTATCCGCAATTTCTTTTGATACCAAGTCTGCCCACTGCGCATCTATTTCATAAGCCCATAACCTGGCGATAGAATTGCGCAAAATAGCACGAGTTAAAAAACCATCGCCACACCCTATTTCCAAGACACTTGAGGTATCAGTTAATGTAACAGCATCAAACATTATGTGTGGATAGCGTTCCTCACGTAAAAAATGCTGGCCGTATCTTTTTTTGAGAGGGATGCCTTTTTCTTTTGCCACGGTAACTTTCTAACTCTATAACAATGCATCTTTGAAAAAATCTAGTTCTTCAAGCACTTTACCTGCACCATTTACCACGCAAAACAGCGGATCTTTCGCAACCTTGACCGGAATTCCAGTTTCTTTTGAAAGAAGCTTATCAAGCCCACGCAAAAGTGAACCGCCACCGGCCATTGTAATCCCATTATCAACGAGATCAGAAGAAAGTTCGGGAGGTGTATTTTCAAGTGCAAGTCGTGCTACTTCAACAATCCTTGCAATAATTTCAAGCAGTGCTTCATTTACTTCTGAACTTGTTAGCCTCACTGTTTTGGGTACGCCAGACACCAAATCACGTCCTTTAACCTCAACACTTTCTTTTGAGATATCTGCATCAAGCAACGCTGCACCAATCTCTATTTTAACGCGTTCGGCCGTCCGCTCTCCAATGAGCAAATTATATTTACGTTTCACATACCCTACAATTGCACGATCCATCTCATCACCACCAACCCGCACCGACCGGCAAAAGACAACTGATTTTAATGAAATAACAGCAACCTCAGTTGTGCCGCCACCTATATCAACAATCATATTTCCGCATGGATCTTGTACCGGCAAACCTGCACCGATCGCTGCCGCCATTGGTTCCATAATCGTATAAACTTCGCGTGCACCAGCTTGTTTTGCAGAATCTTCAACGGCACGTTTTTCAACTTGCGTTATGCCAGATGGTACACCAATAATCATGCGTGGGCGCACGAGAGTTCTGCGATCATTATGCACAATACGAATAAAATGCCGCAGCATGCTCTCAGTTAATTTAAAATTAGCAATCACACCATCGCGCATCGGGCGGCAGGCCACAATGTTTTCAGGTGTCTTTCCCAACATTTCCTTTGCGCTTTTACCAGCCGCAAGCACTTGATCTGTATTTGCTTTTACCGCAACAACTGATGGCTCATTTAATAAGATTCCTTTATTTCTAACATAGACAACCGTGTTTGCCGTACCCAAATCAATGGCCATATCATTTGAAAAAATGCTAAATATTCTACGTGCAGGAAAAAATTTCGAAAATTTCATTGATTATCCTTATCGGTTAACATCTCTCCCTTTTAAAACACAAAATCTAAACCAAATGTCACTCGGTGCGTACGATTAACGCGCCCTGCAATAAAGAGCGTTGAAGGAATATCCCATCGGAAGGTGACAATTGGATTCAAATCTCTTTTGATCTTCACTTTACCAAAATCATAAATAATATTAAACGTGAAATATTCGGATTTCCATTCTGATCGTTTTTCCACTTCATTAAGCATCACAGGCGTTGATTGGTCTGCACGCATATCCGTCCATGAATCTTTTTGATGCCACGTAAGTGTCATATTCAATCCGAGGGCCAATCCTTTGCGTAAATTTTCGAGCATAAAATAAGGCGCAAGCACAATGGTAACACCAGGACTTACTCGAGCTGGCCCAACTACTGCACCAAAAATACTTGGTTCTTGTTCAACCGGCATGCGATGATCACGTGTTTTTGCAAAGCGTTTATTTACACGAAATAAAAAACCTGCTTTCCAATCTTCTTTTAATTCAAGCAGCGCATCAATTGCACCATACACTCCCCAATGACCATTACCACCAAAAGGAATAGAAGCGGGACGATCAGGCTCACGCGTTACCCCCGTAGGAATTAATGCACCGAGTCGAAAACCGGCATCAATACGACGAAATCGTAATGTATATTCCCACATATTTCCAAAACGCAGATACCAATCAATATCGCCAAAACCAAGTTGTGCCGTATTACCATCACGAATTCCAACATCTTTAAACATTTGTCTTCGGTTATCATCAAGCAATAGTACCTCACCCGGTTTAAGCGAAATGCGCGGCTCCATATTATTTACATTTAATTTAAATTCATGACGCGATTCCACCCGCATAAACAACCATGAAAATCCAGTTGATAGCCAATCAATAATGGATTGATCCCATTTAAACGCGATCCCTTGCGATTGGCGCTTGCCATTTACATCCCAGGGAAGTTTTGAAAGTATTCCCTGAAATTCTGATGGCAATGGATTTGGTTGCCCCGTTGCCGCAATTCCCTTTGCAAGCTCAACTTGATCAAAAATCCCAAATATCTCTGATAGTCCCACATCTTGTTGATGATCATTTAATGATTTATTTGCAGTTGTCATAAACCATTTAATTGCAAATTCAGAACGGCTTCCATCAATCGTTAATCGTGGGCGCTGGAGCAATGGAATAAAACGGTTATCGTACACCATTGCATGCGCAAGGTGCGATACGAATGCCCCGAGTAAAAGCCCAATGTAGTATATTTTTTTGTTTGGCATTGCATCCTTTTTTCGAATATCTCTCATATCCTTTTTAATACTGCACCGTGTCCCAAAACCCACCTTTAATTGGCCTACCATCCAAGCATCGCCTTATCTGTCTTCGTTTTTAACTTCGCCGAATTAACCGGACCATCCCGGACACATGCGAAATTTTTTCCATCGAAGCTGGCCGTGCCATACGAAGCTTTAGCGAAGTATGGAGGAGAGAGGGGGATTCGAACCCCCGATCCCACTTTCGTAAGATAGCCGCTTTCGAGGCGGCCGCATTCGTCCGCTCTGCCATCTCTCCACTCAAACTTCTCACAAAAGTTGGTTTCACTTACTGTATATAATACCGCATTATCCAATTTTGAAAAGTTTTACCCCATACTCTTGCGCTTGCCTGAAGGCTTTTATTATAGACTTAACGATTGAGTGTGATACAATTTCTGCACCTCTTATAAATTTCAAGTCTTATTGAAAGGGAGATAATGCTTACAGATGTTCAAGCAATTGTTTTGGCTGCTGGTAAAGCCACGAGATTTAATACTGGTAAAACCAAATTGATAGAAAAAATTTGCGGGCAAGAAATTATTCTGTATCCCCTGGCAGTCTTGGATGAGCTTTCACTACCTATTACTCTTGTTATTGGCTTTCAAGGAAACACGATTAAACATATTGTTGAACGACAATATCCCCACCGTATTCAATACGTTGAGCAATGTGAACAAAACGGTACTGCTGGTGCCGCACGATTAACACGCAATAAATGGCACGCAAACACTATTCTTATTATGAAAGCAGATATACCATTAATAAGCGCATCCACACTTGAACAACTTCATAAAAAACATACTGAATCCAACGCGGTTATTAGTTTTATTGCAACCCATAATGGTGATCCATCCGGTTTTTCATATACGCGAGTTATTAACGATACTGATAAAATTTATCTTCGAGAACGAGCTGAACTCACACTTGATGAGGTACAAAAACATTGTTGCATCAATGCAGGCATTTATTTAATATCGCGTGATTTTTTGACTGCAAATATTGATCATATTGAACGCAATCCGCATACAAATGAGTTTCATTTTTCGGATTTGGTAAACCGCGCAACTGAACTCGGCAAAACAGTTTCTATGACATTAGCACCCTTTGATCAAATACGCGGAATTAATACGCATGAAGAGCTTTGGGCCGCTGAACAGATCAAGCGCGCAGAGCTCATTCGTTATTGGATGGAACGAGGAGTACGATTTTTTGCAGCACAAAGTGTACATATGGATTTAGATGTAGAAATTGGACAAGGTAGCTTTATTGGTTGTAGCGTACACTTACTGAATGGCACAAGAATAGGAAACAATACGATTATTAGTCCGTTTTCAATTATTGAAAATTCCACGCTTGGTGACTCTGTTACCGTGCACCCTCATTCAATAATTCGTCAAAGCACAATTGGTGATCATACACTTATTGGTCCATTTGCTCATTTACAAGAAAATACCATCGTTGGCGAAAATAGCGCGATAGGCAACTTTGTTGAAACGAAAAATACAACTATTGGTAATCAAACAAAAGCGAAACATTTGAGTTATCTTGGAAATGCTGAAATTGGTTCCGGCGTAAATATTGGTGCCGGCACAATCACCTGTAATTATGACGGTAAAACAAAACATAGCACTCGTATTGAAGATAATGTATTTATCGGCACTAATAATAGTCTGGTAGCGCCCATTACAATCGCCAAAGATTCATTTACTGCAGCTGGTTCAGTTATTTCAGAAAATGTTCCTTCAAATGCCCTCGCTATCGCCCGGGCTCGCCAAATAAACAAAGAAGGGTACGCTCAAAAGTTGCGAGAAAAAATGAATAAAGAAGTAAAAAGCAATACAAAAAAACCATTATCTTTTATCGGAGCCGTTAAATCTTCCAATGATTCTCCCACCACAGACCAATGATACATTTTATTCATACTGCTGATATTCATATTGGGATGGAGAATTACGGCAAAATTGATCCATCAACAGGTATTCACACGCGATTACTTGATTTTGTTAAAGCGCTCAATCATTGTATTGATACTGCAATAGAAAAGAACGTTGATTTCTTTTTATTCTGTGGTGATGCCTATAAAACCCCTCATCCCACTCAAACACACCAACGGCTTTTGATTCAATGTTTCTTGCGATTACATGAAGCTAAAATTCCGGTCGTAATTATTGTTGGCAATCATGATCACCCACTGAGCTTTGGAAAAGCACATGCACTCGATCTTTTTAGTAAATTCCCACTGAATGGCTTTCATGTTATTGCAAAACCAGAAACAATTACGTTGCAAACCGCCCAAGGACCAATAAACATTCTTGGCATTCCCTGGCCCACTCGAAATAATATCGCGCTGAAAAAAGTTGATGCCAGCTCATCCCATATTACCCAGTACATTTCAAAAGCAATCACTCATATTATAAAAGAAGAAGCGCAAAAATTAGATCCATCAATTCCTGCAGTACTTGCCAGCCATATGACGGTAAGCAATGGAATATTTTCAGGTTCAGAAAAACGAGCCGTTTATGGTACAGATCCAATTTTTTTACCGTCTCAACTTGCCATTGAACCATTTGATTACGTTGCGCTGGGCCATTTGCATCGCCATCAAAACTTAAATCAAAAAGGTACTATTCCAATCGTTTATTCTGGATCGATTGAGCGAATTGATTTTGGGGAACGAAAAGAAGAAAAGGGTTTTTGTTTAGTTTCGATAAAAGAAAAGCATTCAGTACAGTATGAATTTATCAAAGTACCAACGCGCCCCTTTGTGCAAATTGAAGTTAAGCTCTGCCCTGATCAATCACAAACCAAACAGGTTATCACCGCAATTAAACGCCATGACGTAAAGGATGCTGTGGTTAAAATCTTATATCATCTACCTGAAGGGAAAAATGACTCAGTTAGTTTAAAAGAGATACAGCAAGCATGTGAAACGGCACATCATATTGCAGGCATTATCCCAATTCGTCCCGCAATAAAGCGAACACAAAGATTTGAATCAACGAAAGTAGGCATGGATATACGCTCTCTGCTTGATTCCTATTTTTCCTCAAAATCTGAATTGCGTGGCACGCAAGAGAAGCTCATAGAAAAAGCGATGGGTTTATTAGAGGAGAATGAACTATCATCCTAGAAATAGAATTGAAGTAGTATCAAAAAGATGCTGTTTATACTTCTCCATCAACTCTTGATAAATCGGACGGCGCAGAATATCAGCTATTTCCCTATATCGTTCCTCAAGCGGCATAAGCCGTTCATCTTTTTTATCCACTAATCGATATATTTCAAAGCCGTGGCCAAGATCTTGTGGCATAGAACTACGGCCAACTTTCAAATCAAAAACAAATTGTTTATCGCCAGCTATATCATCTTTTTTTACCCAAAAAGGCTCCACCCACTCAATCCCGCGTACAGATCCTCCTGTTTTGTCCATATCTGCAACTGCTTTCTTTTGTGCAGCTTCCTTACCCGCAATATAGTGCAATAGACCAGTTTGAATTTTATATACCTCTTCCTCATATACAGGAACC
>SDBT01007409.1_pt1 | contig 18045 bp, 14 predicted proteins | sample 2277101 | NCBI WGS metagenome assembly SDBT01 (sample SAMN10404973, study PRJNA504765) | marine sediment metagenome | isolation source: marine sediment core GS10_PC15, 103 cmbsf | place: Arctic Ocean: Southern Knipovich Ridge | collected 2010 | reverse complement strand
TAACTTAGATAAATTAAGAATTTGAACATCGGGTAAAGTCCAGTAATTACTCCAAAAAAATCACATGAAAATAGGAGGGTGACAAATGGAAGGAAATAGAGCAAGATTGGGGGGTGTGCTGACCCTAGTAGCCGGAATTATTGGTCTTGTTTCCGGTCTCATGTTTATTTTAACCGGCGAGCCTTTGGAGATTGCGCTTACATTCCCCGTTACCTTTGAAGCCCTTAATGGCATACCGACCCTCATTCTGGGGATAATCGCCCTGGCTGGTGGCAGCTTCGCCATGAAACATAAAGCCTTTGGATTTGCAGTTGCCGGTGCTGCTATCAGCATCATCGCTGACTTCAACCTGGGAATAGTTATTATTCTGGGCATACTGGGCATTGTATTTATTGTCATGGGCAAGAGTGAATTTGACTAGCCCTAACCGAATTAAATAAAATTTAGCTTAATTTACCCCAGATAGTTAACGTTTTGAGCTATCTCACTTACCTTGCTGCCGCTTGATAAAGCCAAAGGCGGGAGGGGATGGTGTATCCAAAATTGGTCAGCTTACGAATCTAACTAGACAGGACAAGCCGAGGAAATGCGTCTATCAAAACTATTCGGTAAGACCCAACGAGAGGCACCAGCTGAAGCGGAGACGATTAGCCACCAGCTACTATTAAGAGCTGGGATGATCTATCAAGTGTCCGCTGGGGTATATTCCTACCTACCTTTAGCCTGGAGGGCACTTAAGAAGATAGAAAATATAATCCGGGAGGAGATGGATGCCGCCGGTGGACAGGAGCTAATGATGCCCGTCCTCCAGCCTCTGGAGCTGTGGCAGGAAACGGGACGGGACCGGGCTTTCGGCAAGGGGCTGTTTACCCTCTGCGACCGTAGAGAACGCAACCTATGCCTGGGACCAACCCACGAAGAGGTTGTCACTAAGCTGGTTAGCCAATATGTTAAGAGCTACCGTGACCTGCCCCTGCTCCTATATCAAATCCAGACCAAGTTCCGTGACGAACCCCGCCCCAGAGCCGGGTTACTGCGGGTTCGTGAGTTTACCATGAAAGACCTCTACAGCTTTGATACCGATGAAGAGGGACTAATCCAGAGCTATAACAGAATGCTCCAGGCATACCAGAATGTCTATGCTCGCTGCGGACTACCTACTTTGGTCGTTGAAGCTGATAGCGGGGCTATTGGTGGCAAGGACTCCCACGAGTTTATGGTTATCACCGAAACCGGTGAAGATGAGATTATCTATTGCTCTGGTTGCCAATATGCAGCCAATGCTGATAAGGCTCAAAGCATTAAGAGTAAGGTGAATGACGAGAAGCCACTATCACTGGAAGAAGTGGCAACGCCAGGGGCAGCCACTATTGAGGAACTATCTAACTTCCTAAAGGTAGCGCCCAATCGCACCCTCAAGGCAGTATTTTACATAGCCGACGGAGAGCTAGTCTTTGTGGTTATCAGAGGCGACCTTGAGGTAAACGAGGTAAAATTAAAAAACGCTCTAAAATGTTTTGAGCTACGCCTAGCTACTGAGGCTGAAGTCATCGAAGCCGGTATTGTAGCTGGCGCTGCCTCACCAATAGGTATCAGTAATATTAAAGTCGTGGCTGACGATTCAGTAACCTCAGGAGTGAACTTTATTGCCGGGGCCAATAAACCGGAGACCCACCTTAGAAATGTCAACTATCCCCGGGATTTCAGCGCCGATATCGTAGCGGATATAGCTAAAGCCAGTGCTGGCGAGGTATGCCCCAACTGTAGCGGTAAACTGCTGTCAACACACGGCATTGAGGTAGGACACATCTTCAAGCTGGGCACCTTTCTCAGCGAGAAACTGGGGGCTTTCTTTACTGACCCCAACGGCGTTGACCGTCCAGTTGTCATGGGATGCTACGGCATTGGCCTCGGCAGATTACTCGCCGCCGCTATTGAGCAAAACCACGATGATAAAGGTATTATCTGGCCCCTGCCGATTGCCCCCTACCACATCTATCTCTGCCCCCTATATCTGGACAGTCCTGAGGTGGTAGCTATGGCAGAAAAGCTCTACTCTGAATTAGAGTTAGCCGGTTGGGAGGTGCTTTTTGATGACCGCCAGGAGTCCCCGGGGGTAAAGTTTAATGATGCCGACCTTCTCGGGATACCTATCCGGGTTACTATCAGCCCCCGCACCCTGAAGAAAGACAGTGTCGAGATAAAACTGCGCTGTGAGAAAGAATCCCAGCTTGTTCCACTAGAAGAAATAGTTGTAAGGCTCAAGGAACTTACTGTTAGCCAACCCAAAGCCAGTTAATCCCTTTACTGTAGCAAGCAACAAAGTAAATATAGTCAATATCAACTGCGTAGACTAGCCCCAAGCTCAGTAGACAGCCTGTCCAGAATCCGCTGTTGAACCTCATCAACCTCCTCATCAGTCAGGGTATGAGCCGGTGACTGGAAGGTAATCCGATAGGCAAGGGATTTTTTAGCCGCTGGGACCTGCTTACCTGAATAGACATCAAATAAGCTAACCCCGGCTACCAGGGGAAAACCTTTAATGATATTCTGTATGCGGTAATGAGTCACGGCGTCATCAACTACCAGGGCAATGTCCCTCTCTACCGACGGAAACCGCGGTATCGGCTGAAACACTCTATGGTCTACGGTAAAGGGCAAGAGTTGCGTCAGATTGATTTCAAAAAGACTAACCGCGCCCGAAATTTCAAAAGCTTCTAATACCTTAGGGTGCAGCTCACCGATAACGCCCAGCCGGTTACCGGCGATAGCTATGGCTGCCTGTTTATTGGGTTTTAAGCCAGCATCGCCACAATCTTCAAAGTCAACTTCTACGCCCAAGTGACCAAGTAAACCTTCGACCACTCCCTTAGCGTCGTAGAAATCAAAAGAGCCGTCACCACCATGCCACGACCTTTCCAGCCTGGAGCCACTCAGCAGGCCACCGAGTATCTCCGGCTCATCAGGCAAGTCCTGCTGCCGCGAGAGATATACCTTACCCAATTCAAAAATTCTGATACCACCATCTTCATGCTTCCGGTTTGAGGCAAGGGTAGCTAAAAGATTAGCCCGAAGATTAGGACGAAGGTATTCCTGCTCCACCGTCATCGGATTAGCCATACGCAGGGGAAAGGATTCGAGAGAACACGGCTCCGGAAGCAGCCTATTTAACAATTCTAGGCTGGTTAAGGAATAAGTAATTACTTCCTGGAAGCCATAACCAACCAGGCTATACCTTACCTTTCGCCTGAGACTAAGCATGGGTTCAGGGCATTGGCTAGGTAGTGGCTGACTGAGTAAAGTGACTGGGATTCTATCATAACCAATAATACGGGCCACCTCCTCCATAAGGTCAACCTCCTGACAAATGTCACTCCGCCAGTAAGGAGTATTCACCCAAACTTCCGAGGCTGAATCTTCCACCCTACAGTCAAACCCCAAAGCAGCGAGCGTATCTACAATCTGGGTAAGGTCAAACTCAACACCTAAAAGCCGCTTCATTCTATCCGTTGATAACAGTATCGGCTTATGGTCTAATCTACCGGGATAAACGTCACTGAAACCTTTAGCCGCCTTGCCACCAGCCAGCTCAACAATCAGTTGAGTAGCGCGCTTAAGCGCCAACGGGGCTAACTCAGGACGAATACCCCTCTCGAATCTCATGCGGGCTTCACTAGAAAGTCGCAGAGTGCTGCCGGTGTGATGAATACTCGCCGGGTTAAAATTGGCTGCTTCCACCAGTACTGAGGTTGTCTCATCAGTAACCTCGCTATCAACACCACCCATAACACCAGCCACCGCCACTGCCCTTACCTCATCGGCGATAACGAGTACATCCTCAGAAAGAACCCGCTCTGCCCCGTCTAGCGTAGTTATCGTCTCACCAGCCCTAGCCCGGCGCACGATAATCTTCTGGCCCTTAATTCGCTGGTAGTCAAAGGCATGCAGGGGCTGCCCCTGCTCCAGCATGACATAGTTAGTGACATCGACAACATTGTTTATCGGCCGCATGCCATATCTGAGTAAGCGTTGTTGTAACCACCAGGGAGATTCAGCCACCTTGACCCCGGTGATTAGACTGACTGAGTACCGGGGACATAGCTCAGGGTCAGCAATTTCTACTGATATTTGCTGCTCAATAGGGTGGGCTGATTCCTCATAGCTAGCCTCAGGGAGATGCACACCCTGCCCGGTTAAGGCAGCAACCTCCCGAGCTATGCCAACTACCGATAAGCAGTCCGGTCGATTAGGGGTTATATCAAGATCAAGAATAACATCACCCAAGTAATCAGCCAGCGGGATACCCACCGGCGCTTCAATGGGTAAAACCATAATCCCTTCGTGACTATCCGAGATACCCAGTTCCTTTTCCGAACAGACCATGCCGCTGGAGACAACACCACGAATCTTGGCTGATTTCAGGCGGTATACCTGCCCACTATGCCCATCAATAAGCTGAGCCCCGACCGGGGCAAAGGCTACCTTATCGCCACGCCTGAGATTGGGAGCCCCACAGACCACCGTCGCTTGCTCGGTACCCAAATCTAAGGTAACCAGTCTGAGACGGTCAGCATTAGGGTGCGGGCTAACAGCCGTTATCTGCCCGATAGTAATACCCTCCCAACTGCCACCAACAACCTGCACCCTCTTAATCTCAGTACCCGCCATCGTCAACCGGTTGGCTAACTCATCAACCGGCAGGGTAACGTCTACATACTCCTTAAGCCACTTAAGTGAAACCTTCATTTTTCCAAACCGTGATAAGAGTCCAAAATATTTATTATAAACAGTCGCTAAAACTGAGATAAGAACCTGAGGTCATTATTGTAGAACAGTCTGATATCATCAATGCCGTGGCGGAGCATGGGCAAACGGTCAACACCCATACCAAAGGCAAAGCCGGAATAAACCTCGGGGTCAATACCACCACGCTCAAGCACCTGGGGATGAGCCATACCGGCACCCAGGATTTCAATCCAGCCAGTATTGCTACACAGGCGGCAACCGGCACCACGGCAGACCGAGCACTCAATAGCCATCTCCACTCCCGGCTCAACGAAGGGGAAATAGTCACAGCGAAAGCGTACCTTCCGCTCTTCCCCGAAAAAACGGCGAGCAAACTCATAAAGCGTTCCTTTAAGGTCTGCCATAGTAATATTCTCATCCACAGCAATACCATCAATCTGGTGGAACATGGGGGTATGAGTCGCATCACTGGCCTCATAGCGATAGACCTTGCCTGGCTCAACCAACCTTATCGGGGGGCGCCGGAACTCAATTGCCCTGGCTGTTAGTGAGGTAGTATGGGTACGCAGTAGCATGGTCCTTCCGCCACCCTCCGCCTCAAAATCAACCCAGGATGTCGACATACTGTCACGAGCCGGATGCTCCTCGGGGATATTCAGCGCCTCAAAGTTGTAATAATTCCATTCCACCTCTGTCCCTTCCACTACCCCAAAGCCCAGAGAGACAAATATGTCGCATACCTCAGCCAGGGTTTGAGTAATAGGATGTAAATGACCTAGGGGATAGGGACGGCCCGGCAGGCTAATATCAAGACGTCTCTCCTCAGCCGCTCCCATAAGTTGCGCCTCTCGCAGAACCGACTCTTTTTGCCCGAGACCACCCTCTAGGTCAGCCTTAATCCGATTTGCCCGGGCACCAATCGCCTTCCTCTCTTCAACCGGCAGGGCAGCCAAACCACGCAGAATGCTGTTCAACTCACTCTTCTTGCCCAAATAATGAACCCTCCAGAGATCCAGCTCCTTAATACCGGTAACAGCCTTTAATTCCTTCAGGGCATTTAGTTTTAGTCTTTCAAGCCGCTCTAACATATTCTCATCTTTCCAACATAATCTAAGGGCAGGTTAATCAGCTCACTTCTAAAAGAAAGTGCGGCTACCAGTAACTAGCAACACCGCACTTCACATCATAACTGTCCTGCATTATAGGTTTTAAACAACCGGGGGTCAACAAAACAAACAACTATTCCTTATAGACTAACCTACGCCTTATCCCCCACCCTTCCAGAAGAGCGGGGTGCTTAAGAGGGATAAGATTCAGACTAACTCCATGGATTAACTTAAATGATTAAAACTTTAACTTAACTCTTCTTCGCCATCTGCATACAGCACTACCTTATACTTACCTCTTGGCCATTGCCTCCTTACTCAGAGAGGCCGTAGTGAAGCTAACCTCCCCCTGACACCCAATAAGTGGTACTACCAGTAAAAGTGACAAGGTCGTATCTTAGCTTTGGGCTTTCTCCCTGACTACCGCTACCAGATTAGCAAAGGACTCCGGCTCCCTAACTGCCATATCCGCCAGCATCTTGCGGTTGATGGCAACTCCAGCCTTGTTTAAGCCGCATATAAACTGGGAATAGGAGAGTCCCTGGACTCTACTGGCAGCATTAATCCGCAAAATCCACAGGCGCCTCATATCACCCTTTCGCTCACGGCGATGGCGATAGGCATAACTCAATGACTTTAGCATCGACTCATGAGCCCGCCGATAGAGGGAATGTTTGGTAGCTCTATGCCCTTTGGTCAGGGCCAGCACCTTCTTATGTCGATGATGAGTAGTCACCCCTGTCTTAACTCGTGACAAAGCAGCCTCCTCTCTAACTCAACCCGTAGGGTAGAAGTCTTTTTACCCGTACCCTATCACTGGGACTTACTGAGATTGTCTCATCATAGAGTCGCTTGGTTCGCTTTGCCTTTTTGCGGCGCAGATGGCTTTTACCGCCCTTGGTCCGCATAATTTTGCCGGTACCGGTAATATGGAAGCGCCGTTGCGCCCCTTTATGGGTCTTGATTTTCGGCATCCTAAGCCCCCTTCACTCCTTCCTTCGCCCTGGCCTTTTGCCCTGCCACCAGTGATAAGATCATCATCATTCTCTTACCCTCAATTGAGGGTTGTTTCTCAACCGAAGCCATCTCTTTTAGCGAGTCTGCCATCCTGTCTAGTAACCTCAAGCCAAGCTCAGGGTGCACGATTTCACGACCTCTAAACAGTACCGTCACCTTAACCTTGTCGCCACCCTCCAGCAGCTTCTTCACCGACCGTGCCTTAGCCTTGAAATCATGGTCACCAATCCTGGGCCGTAGCCGAACCTCCCTCAAGAGCGATACCCGCTGGCTCTTCCTAGCCTCACGCTCCTTCTTAGCCTGCTCATACTTATACTTCCCATAATCAAGAAGGCGGCATACTGGGGGCACCGCGGTAGCCGCTACCTCAACAAGGTCAAGGTTCTCCCGCATGGCTATTTCTCGTGCCTGAGCTAGGGTCATAACATCCAACTGCTCCCCTTTCTCCCCGACCAGACGAACCTCTCTGGCTATAATTCTCTCATTAACACGTAGCTTCTTAATTATGGTCTACTTTGCCTCCTTTAAACACGACTAACTATGGTTAAGAACTATAGCATACTCACGCAGAGTTAATCAAATTAATTTAAATCCTTAGCTTTGCTAGCTATGGCTAGCCTGATACTTTCCTTGAAACTGTCCCGGGCTTGAGACGCCTGTTCACCGCTACGTAATCGCACCGAAACAGTAGCCTCAGCTACCTCTTTATCACCTACCACCAGCATATATGGTATCTTATCTAGTTGTGCCTGTCTAATCTTGCGATTTACCGTCTCCGACCTGGCATCAACCTTGGCGCGCACTTTCTCACCGCTAAATTCAGCCTCCAGTTGACGAGCATAGTCCAGATGGCGGTCAGCCACCGGTATTATCATTACCTGAATTGGTGCCAGCCATACCGGGAAGGCACCCCCGTAGTGCTCTAGTAACGAAGCCAGGAAGCGTTCCATGCTACCCAGCACGGTACGGTGTACCATAGCTACCAGATGTTCTTTACCGTCCTGCCCAATATAGGTAACATTGAAACGCTGGGGAAGGTTAAAATCAACCTGAATAGTCGGGCCCTGCCATCCCCGGCCCAGAGCATCTTCAAACTTAATGTCTATTTTAGGTCCATAAAAAACACCCTCACCCGGGTCAATATCATAGCTAATCTCCAGTCGAGCCAGAGCCCGACTCAGGATTTCGGTAGCCCTTTCCCAAACTTCTAAATTACCGGCGTACTTCTCGGGACGAGTAGATAGTAATACCTTGTAGTTAGCAAAACCAAAGGTATCCATCATAAAGAGGGCTAAATCTAATACCCCAACCACCTCATCTTCTAACTGCTCAAAAGAGCAAAAAATGTGAGCGTCGTCCTGAGTAAAGCCCCTGACCCGGGCCAGACCAAACATCACCCCGGAGCGTTCGTAACGATAAACAGTGCCCAGCTCAGCGTAACGCAGCGGTAGCTCCTGATAACTGCGCCGCCGGCTCTTATAAATCAAAATATGCCCCGGGCAATTCATGGGTTTAATAATATACTCCTGCCCCTCTACCTCTATCGGGCTAAATAAGTAATCGCGATATAGTTCCCAGTGACCGCTGGTTTTCCACAAATCCAGTTTGGCTAAATGCGGGGTATAGACAATATCATAGCCACGCTTAATATGCTCATCCGTCCAGAAATCCTCAATAACCCGGCGTATCACCGCTCCCTTGGGATGCCACAGGACTAAGCCGGGACCGGCTTCCTCGCTAATGCTAAACAGGTCAAGCTCTCGACCTAATTTCCGGTGGTCACGTCTAGATGCCTCCTCAATCTTCTCCAGGTGCTCCGCCAAAGCCTCTTTGGTGTCAAAAGCAACCCCATAGATGCGCTGTAACATAGGCCGACGCTCATCCCCCCGCCAGTAGGCACCAGCCAGGCTAAGCAGCTTAAAGGCCTTTATTTCCCCGGTAGAACTCACATGAGGCCCACGACACAGGTCAACAAATGAACCCTGCTGATACACAGCGACATTCTCATCCGGAATCTCGCTAATCAGCTCCAACTTGTAGGGCTGAGAGGCAAATATACGCTGAGCCTCTTCCCGGGATACCTCCCGCCGCCTAAATGGCCCGTTGGCAGCGATTATTTCCCTCATTTTAGCCTCAATAAGGGGTAAATCATCCGGAGTAAGGGAGCGAGGTAGATCAAAGTCGTAGTAAAAGCCGTCCCTGATAGCCGGACCAATGCCAAATTTGGCGTCAGGGAAGATGGATTGAACTGCCTCCGCCATAACATGAGCCGCAGAGTGCCTCACAATCTCCAGCTTTTCATCTTTACCTTTTTTCGTTTGCTGTCCCTCACTAAGAACCATTGTTTAAAACCTTCACTAATTGAAAACCTCCCACTCCCCTTTGGGGAAGAGAGGTTCTATCTATTCCCGGTTTACCACTCTGTCTTAAAAATATCTATAAATGCAACTAAAAACAATTTACTAGCTTACTGTGGAATTATTATCAATCTGTATTATACCAGCGATAAGCTATTAGTGCAATAATCTACTAGTTACCTCAATAGAGATGGAATGACTATAGATTTCAGCGCCTCCGTCAACAGCCAGCGCCTGACCAGTTATATGGGAAGGCTCATCTGAGGTTAAAAACAAGGCTAGCTGGGCAATTTCCTCCGGACGGCTAAGCCTACCCGTAGGTGCTGAGGCTTGACACCGCCCAATAATCTCAGGATTATCCTCCAAGACATTTATTGCTAACGGCGTGAGAACTACCCCGGACTTGATACAGTTAACCCGAATGTTCTGGCTGGCAAAGCCTACCGGCCACTACCCTTGGCATCGAGAGCACTGCCCCCTTAGAAGCCGAATAGAGAGATAGGTCACGCGGGGCCACATCCGCAGCTATGGAGCTAATATTTATGATTGAGCCCCCTCGGCCTTGAGCCGGAGCACTCTCCAGTTATGATTGCCAACGTGTCATCTAGTCTACCTATTTTTATTATCTCTTCCATTTTACTTTCCGATTCTATAATTCACACCCTATTCAGACTAACCTTTAATAAATAAATCATAATATCCCGCCAAGCAAATATCATCTTGTTCGCATTGACAAGCCTTTAACGATAAAGCTACACTTGGTCAGGTTCCAGCATCCTAAAACGGAGAGATACTTTATTATGGACATGGTAAGAGGTAGCGTAAATGTATAAAGTGGTAACAACGGATGTGCTACAGCCAGTCATTCCGGAAGAGGCTATTCTGAAGGAGGTTGGAGCTTCTCTCGTCTATGGTGACGCCAAGACTGAGGCTGACCTGATAGAACTCACCCGAGACGCTGATGCCATCATAAATTATCTGGCTCCAGTAACGGCTAAGGTAATCAACTCTCTAAAGCGGTGCCGGATAATCGTACGGCGTGGCATCGGCTACGACAGTGTGGATGTTAGTGCGGCTACCGCTAAGGGCATACCAGTCGCCAATGTGCCCGAGTACTGTACTGATGAGGTAGCCGACCATACCATGGCACTAATTCTGAGCGCCGCACGGAAGGTCGTTACGGGTAGAAGCCAAATAGGGTCTGGAGGATGGGACTTCACACAGTTACTACCTATTCCGGCGCTGAAAGACTGCACGCTAGGTCTGGTAGGGTTCGGCAAGATACCCAGAGCGGTGGTGAAAAGAGCTAAGGGTTTTGGCCTTAAAATACTAACCAGCGACCCGTTTATCCCCGCTGAGCTTGCCTCTGAGCATGGTGTTAAGCTAGTCAGCCTAGAGGAGTTACTGAGCACCTCCGACTTTGTCTCAATACATGTTCCCCTCACTAATGATACCCGCGGTATGCTCTCAAAACGAGAATTTACCCTGATGAAGTCCTCAGCAACGCTTATCAACACTGCTCGAGGACCACTAGTGGACGAAGAGGCACTAAGAGAAGCCCTAAAAGAGAGGAAGATTGCTTTTGCCGCTTTGGATGTCATGACACAAGAACCACCCACACTTGATAATCCGCTGCGGGGAATGGATAACGTAACTTTAACTCCTCATATTGCCTGGTATTCCGAACGCTCAGTAAGGATACTGGGAGAAAAGGTGGGCCAAGAAATCGCGCGGGTGTTTAAAGGCTATTTCCCCAAATCTCTGGTAAACCCTGAGGTCATCAAGCTTAGGCCCGACCTCAAGCCGGCTGACTGATTCCCGGAGGAGTAACACTAAACACGGTTACCGGGCTGTGCCAACCTTAGTGACGGCATACAATCTTAACTGGTATGCTACCGCGCCTACCTCCCTGTTTTCAGCTGTTTACCAATGCTGAATGCCCTGGCAATAACCTCTCCAAAAGCCTGATAGTTTTCAAACGGGGTTGTCGTGTAGATAAAAGGCTTAATCTTACCCACGTCTGGTTTTCCATCGGTGAGGCAGTTCTCTGAGATATGGGTTTCCTCAATTCTACCAACCACCAGCGAGTGGCTCCCTAAATTCAGGATATGCATCACCTTACACTCTAGATTAACCGGGCACTGCTCAATAAGCGGGGCGCTATCCAGTTTGCCATAAAATATCCTGAATTGGCAGACCGCTACTTTATCAACCTTGGCACCACTTTTAATCCCGCAGTAATCTGCTTCCCTGACCATATCACAGGAAGGTATGTTTACCGAAAAGGTCAGGTTCTGCTGGATGCCTTTAAGGGTATAGCGACTGTGCCGTATGGCTACAGAAATCATCGGTGGTTCACCATTAGCAATACCACCCCAGGCAACCGCCAGAAAGTTTGGTTTACCATCAACATTTGCCCCGACCAGAAGAACGGGCATAGGATAGATTAACGTTTGCGGCCCCATCAGCATTTTATTCATAAATTTTTCTCCTCCTCATGTTTTATTGTTTTCAGATTCTTGAGCTGGCCGTAGAATGCTACTGAAGTTTTCCCCTTACAGTATCTCAGCACCTCGGGAAGTTTCTCCTCACCATAGTTATCAGCAATCCAGGTTAAGAGAGCATAGGTCCAATCACAATAGACATCATGAAGACCCTTACCCTCAATTTGAACATAATCAATTAGCTCTAGAGCCATTTCTTTATCGCCGGCTTTGACCGCATCCCGCAACCGGTCATAGGTGCTAATGCCCAGCTCTGCAATCGGCTCAGTGGTGAGTTTTAACATGGTTCACCCTCTTTTTATCTTAGAATCATATGTCATCCGCAGAGATAAGATATTTTGGCGTGGGGAATACGGACACTGGTGATGATACTATTATAGCTCTTCCCTACCTTTAGTGTCCTGCTTTTTCCCCTGCGGTGCCCTCTTCTTCCAATCATGAGGGATGTCCTCAGATGAGGAAATACTGTAAGGGGATCCCGGCTGACGAGAGTGGGAAGGCTATTTTGGTAGCACTGGTGGGAAGTATTTTGCGTTATGATAGGCTGGCTAAGGCTTCCAGGGTTTCATAATTCTCGGCTTCCACGAGACGAAGCCGACCCAGGCCATCCTCAAAATCAAATTTACCACTGTTGAGGAATGGCCATTGTGCTCCTGCCTTAAAAGTAGGCACAAGTTCGGCAATTTCAGTGTCGATATCTGACACGGCTTTATAATTCATCGGGTAGCCTAAAGCCGTCGATAAGGCAGAGATAATCTCCCAGTTCTCCCTACCCGCTGGAGGTGAGAGAGCCCGGTTAAGACGCTGGATTCGGCGTTCACAATTGGTGTAGGTCCCGTCACTCTCAGCGAAGTTGGCTCCGGGCAGAATTATATCGGGATAGGGCGGCTTTTCCGGGAATACAGTATCTAACAGCACGGAGAAAATCGGTACCTCAAAGATGGCGTTACCTATTTTGCCGGTAGCGCCGCCACCCAAAACAAGGAGGCCCGGTACCCTACCCCTCTCTATTCCCTGAATAATGCCGATGGCATCTCTTCCTTTCTCAAATGGTAGTGGCTTACCCCAAGCGGCTTCAAACTTCTGCCGGATAGCCGCTTTAGTGATTGGTTGCTGTCCCGGAAGGTAGCTCGGGTTCACCCCCATATCAATCAGTCCCTGAGCATTGCCGGCAGTGTGGAGGGCTATTATTCCGGCACCACCCCGCCCTATATTACCGGTGACTAGGGCCAGGTCGCTTAATAAGGTAAGCTCGGCGGGGGTAATGGTATCGGCATTTACTATTATTACTGGCCGCCGGGCTCGAATATAAAGGTGAATGGCTTCAATGATTTTGGCTGGTTTTATCCAGAGTGTATCGGTAATCTTTTCCAGCGGGTACTTTCTCATTTCCCGAGCCAGGCTTTCAAAGCCAGTGGTGTGGAAGTTAACAAAATCATAATCCACCAGACCGTAAGATATAATGTAATTCAGCATAGCTCGAAGCAGTCCTAGGCCTGTTCTAGGATTAACCTTCAATATGATATTGACTAGAGGGTCCATTCTGGTAGCTCGGGGGTTAAATGCAATCAGTTTGCTTCCTCTGGCAACTGCCTGCCTTACCTTCAGGGCGATTATGGGATAGTCATCGGTAATATCACCACCGAAGACAACGATAAGGTCGCTAGTCAGAATATCACCATAGGAGCCGGTAGAAGCATTCTTACCGAAACTACGGCTTAGCTCTTCACTCATCACCGGGACGCTGAGACTACCTACATTATTAGTCCTAAGCGCCAGGCGCGCCAGCTTTTGAGCCAGGTAGTTCTCCTCATTAGTTAGTTCTGGTGAGGATAAGACTGCCAGCCCATCGCCACCAACCCTGCCCCTAATCTGGCTTAATCCTTCACCGGCCAGGGCGATTGCCTCTTCCCAGGTGGCCTCAGTTAAGTCGCCATTTCGTTTAATCAACGGTGTCTTGAGCCGTTTTAGGTTGTGAAGAGAGCTAGGTCTGAAGGCACCCTTTTTGCAGAGGTTACCGCTGTTTACCGGGCTATTAAGCGGCGAAGTAACCCTCGCTATCCTGTCCCCGATGATATTCAGTTCCAGGTTACAGCCGATGCCGCAGTAAGGACAGACAGTAGGCACCGCCTCAAGCTGCCAGGGTCCTGACTTGGGCAGCTGAACCCTGGTTGTTAAAGCTCCGGTAGGACAGGTAGAGACACACTGCCCGCAGGATTCGCAGTTCGTTTCGCATAGCGGCATACTAAGAGCCGGCTCAATCCTGGTATCAAAGCCACGGCTGGTAAAGCCCAGGGCACCGATGCCCTGAACCTCATCGCAGATTCTGACACAGCGACCGCACAGGATACATTTGTTAGGGTCTCTCAAAATATATGGGTGCTCATTCTCATGTATCGGCAGGTGTCGCTTAAAACCGGCATAGTGAGTGTCATCTATCTGATACTCCGTAGCCAGCTGGCGTAACTTACATTCAAATACGTCCTGACAGCCACAGGCAAGACATCGCTCTGCCTCCTTCCCTGCCATTTCTTCATTAAGCCCAAGCTCAATCTCAGCAAAGCTTCTCTTCCGCTCTTCAGGTTTCAGGACGGGCATTTCAGTCCTGGGGACACGTTCTATCTGTTCATAGTCGCTAACGTCAATCTCCTCTAGCTCACCCTTACTACAGTTATAGGGTCTTGCTTCTGGCGTAATCGGCTGACCGCTTAAGTACTGATTTATAGAGATGGCGGCTCTTCGCCCGGCACCAATGGCTTCTACAGCGGTAGCCGGTCCGGAAGCACAGTCGCCGCCAGCGAATACCCCGGCCACCGAGGTTTCCAGTGTTGCTTCATTGATATTGATGTAGCCTCTCTTGGTCAACTCTACCTGGCAATCAGAGTCAAAGTTTGCCACATCAAGCGCCTGACCAATAGCGGCAATTACATTGTCCACTTTTATGGTGAATTCGGAACCAGCGACTGGCTCTGGTCTTCGCCGGCCGGAACTATCCGGCTCTCCCAGAGTCATTCGGATACACTCCATAGCCCTGACCCTACCATTCTGGCTACTTACGCTTGCTGGAGCGGTTAAGAATTGAATTCGGATACCCTCCGCCTCCGCCTGCGCTACCTCCTCCTCATTAGCCGGCATCTCATCTCTTGAGCGGCGATAAACAATGCTGACCTCCCCAGCCCCCAGCCGCAGGGCAGTTCGGGCAGCATCTATGGCGGTATTACCTCCGCCAATGACAGCCACCTTCTCGCCCAATGTTACCTTGTTACCTAGGGCCATATCTTGGAGGAACCCTATTCCAGAAAGAACCCCGGGCAGGTCTTCTCCCTCAATTTTCATCTTCTGGTTTGCCCAGGCACCAAGGGCAATAAAGATGGCCTCATAGCCCCTAGCCTTAAGACTTTCAAGGGTAAAGTCTTTACCCAGCGACACGTTATCGCAAACGTCATGGCACAGACCAGTAATAATAGCTATTTCCCTATCCAGAATTGCTTTCGGCAGGCGGTATTCGGGAATACCGTATCTCAGCATGCCCCCCAGCTTGGGGTTGGCATCAAAGATGGTTACCTCATGCCCTTCAAGAGCCAGGTAATAGGCAGCGGATAAGCCAGCCGGACCACCGCCGACAACAGCTACTTTATGCCCCGTAGCTGGTTCAGGTTCAGGTTGATAGGGTTCGGTATTATCAATATCGTAATCGGCGACAAAACGCTTCAGCATATTTATCGCGATCGGCTCATCAACCACACTTCGGCGACACTTGATTTCACAGAAACGGGGGCAGACTCGCCCACAGACAATAGGCAGAGGATTAGACTCTTTAATCAGTTTTAATGCTTCCTGGTACTGGCCGTTGGCGATAAGGGCAATATAGCCCTGAATATCTATGCCGGCAGGACAGGCAAGCTTACAGGGGGCAATACAATCACCATAGTGGTCAGAAAGAAGCAGTTCCAGAGCCATCCGGTGCAGGTTGGCAAGGTCATCGGTTTTTGTCCTCACCACCATGCCTTCGGTTACCGGTGTGGTGCAGGCTGGCATTGGCCCACGGGCTCCCTCCACCGCGACGAGACACATACGACAGGCGGCGGTCGGTTTTAGACGAGGGTCATGGCAGAGGGTAGGGATTTCCACCCCCTGCTGCTCTGCCGCCTCCAGAACGGTGGTTCCGGCCTCCACTTCAACTCTTTCCCCGTCCAGGGTAAACGAAACCTTAGGCATTTACTTCTCCTCAGTGAACAGATACCGCATCCAGGCGACACACATTCATACACAGTCCGCAGCGAACGCACTGCTCCTGGTCAATAACGTAGGGCTGCTTTCTCTCCCCCGAGATAGCCCCGGTGGGGCAATATTTGGCACAGAGCCCACACCCGGGACACTTTTCCGGGATAATCTCATAGGTAATTAAGGCCTGGCATTTCTTAGCCCGACATTTCTTCTCATTGATATGTTCTTCGTATTCATTACGGAAGTACTTAAGCGTGGTTAATACCGGGTTCGGCGCCGTTTGTCCCAACCCGCATAATGAAGCCCGCTTTACATTCTGAGCTAATTCCTCAAGGATTTCTATATCTTCACCTCGACCGTTACCCTCGGTAATCCGCTTCAGGATTTCCTGCATACGCAGGGTGCCAATACGGCAAAAGGTGCACTTACCGCAGGATTCATCCTGGGTGAAATTGAGGAAGAACTTGGCGATGTCCAGCATGCAGCTGGTTTCGTCCATAACGACGAGTCCACCCGAGCCCATAATGGCACCAGTCTTGGTTACCGACTCATAATCTACCGGGGTATCGGCTAAACTAGCGGGAATCACACCACCCGATGGCCCCCCAATCTGGACGGCTTTAAACTCCAGCCCGGTGGAGGTGCCGCCACCAATGTCAAAGACGATCTCCCTCAGGGTAATACCCATGGGCACCTCAATTAGCCCACCATGGGCAATCTTACCCGCCAGGGCAAAGACCTTGGTCCCTTTACTTTTCTCAGTGCCGTAGGCACTATAGGCCGAGGCACCATGAAGAATAATCCAGGCTACATTGGCTAAAGTCTCTACATTATTGATGGTGGTAGGTTTGCCCCACAATCCAGACTGGGCGGGAAAGGGAGGACGGAACCGGGGCATCCCCCGCCGCCCTTCTATAGACATAAGAAGAGCCGTTTCCTCACCGCAGACAAATGCGCCAGCCCCCTGTCTAATCTTTATATCAAAATCAAAATCATAGCCCAGGACACTCTCGCCGATAAACCCCGTCTCCCTAGCATCAGCCAGGGCTAGCTCTAAGCGCTTAATAGCCAGTGGATACTCAGCTCTCACGTAAATATAGCCCTCTGAGGCGCCAACCGCATAGCCCGCGATCAGCATACCTTCAATAATACTGTGCGGGTCACTTTCCAGGACACTCCGGTCCATAAAAGCCCCAGGGTCGCCTTCATCGGCGTTACATATGATGTATTTTTGCCGGCTGGGAAACTTACGAGCCAAGCCCCATTTTATGCCGGCAGGAAAGCCGGCGCCACCCCTCCCCCTCAAGCCAGAACTGGTAATCTCATCAATTACTTCCTGGGGTGACATACTGCTCAGTATCTTCTCTATCGCCTTATAGCCCTCCGCCGCCAGGTAGTCATCAATGGATTCGGGGTCAATTATGCCGCAGTTTCGGAGGACAATTCTTTTCTGCTTTGCCAGAAGGCTGTTTATTTCCTCAGGCGGTATAATCCATTCAGTAACCGGCCTGCCTTGAACCAGGTGCTCATTAATGATACGGTCAACCCTATCCGGGGTAACCCTGCCATAAAAGGTGCGTTCCTTCTGGGGAGATAAAATCTCCACCAACACCTCGTTGTAGCACATGCCCAAACACCCGGTCTGCTTCAGCTCAGCATCTAGAGCCCCGTCACGAAGTTGACTTTGCAAACCTACCTCCAACCCCTTGTCACGAAGTTGGGTATAGAAAGCATCGTATACCTTTCTGCCACCAGCGGCGATACCACAAGAAGCAAGCCCTACCTTCACCAGCCAACTTCCATCTCTTTCTCGTGGCATAAATCTCTCCTCTTTTTACCTTTAGGTCCCGACTACCAAGTTCACCCTGCTGAAGCCGGTGCTTCTGCTTTCTGAATTTCAGTCATTATCTTACCGACAGCCTCCGGAGTAAGTCGTCCATGGGTTTCACCATTGACCATGATACAGGGTGCCAGGCTACAACAGCCAAGGCAGGCGACCCGCTCGACGGTGAACAAATCATCCGGGCTAGTTTCCCCCTCCCGGGCACCGGTAACCTGGGCAAGTGTCTCCGCCACCATTTCAGCACC
>SDBT01007408.1_pt1 | contig 18046 bp, 21 predicted proteins | sample 2277101 | NCBI WGS metagenome assembly SDBT01 (sample SAMN10404973, study PRJNA504765) | marine sediment metagenome | isolation source: marine sediment core GS10_PC15, 103 cmbsf | place: Arctic Ocean: Southern Knipovich Ridge | collected 2010 | reverse complement strand
GAGAAAACTGGCATCAGAAACACAGGAAGCGTTATCTATCCGTCTTGCAGGTAAAACTCAAGCAGAACAAGACCTTTTATTAGATAGCCCTCCATTTAAGGATTTAGCTAAGACACTATTTAAAGACAGTTTACCTGAGGCTTATGATGCAGATACTCAAAGAATTGTTATACTAGATAGAAAATGGATACCTAAAACAAGGGAAGAGTTGCTTGCATTTAAAGAAGACGCCGAAAAGGTTTTAGTAAAAGTAAGAGCTGGGGCACCATTATCTTCTAGTGACCTCGTTGTACGAGAAAGAAGTATAATAATGTCAAAAGGTATGGGTATGATTTCACAGGAAGAGTTTGAAGCAAAGATGAAAGATGTTTCAGAAAGGATGGCTAAATTAGATAAAGGACAAGATGAGTTAATGGATAGAACTCCAAAGGTAGAACCAAATGATTTAACTGATGCATTAGGTGGTACAGATTTAGATACTGGAGGTATTAATCAGGAGTGGTGGAATCAATGAAGTGGATAGAGGTAGAACAGGACAAGAGATACTTAGATGCTGATGTGCAAAATAAGTTTCGCATCAGGGAATCTTGGTATGACTCTAATATTAAAGCAGATCCTCGTTACACCCCAAAGCTTGATTCAACTATTAGGAAAGACATATTTGGCGAAGACTCAGAAGCTTCAGCTAAAGTTAATGCTAAACTTAAATCTGAAAAAATGGATAGAATAAGTGGAGCATTTAAGAAGTGGAGTGATGACCCATCTGACACACTTATCACAGCTACATCTAAACTTAAGGAAACAGTTGGAGATGAACTTAAGGTAGATAATATATCCCTATTCACAGAGAAGAAAGCTAGAGCAGACGCTGAGTGGGCTTCTACACAAATCAATGAAATGTTCCCACGGAGTATAGTAGAACAATCCCCTGGAGCTCCATTAGTATGGGCAATAGAACAAATAGAACGTCCATTTGGGGGACTTAGGGCTCTTATGTCAGGTGGTAATTTTATGGATGGGTTTAAGAATCCTAAAGAACAACCATCGTTTGACCAAGCAGCTACAGCTTCTGGGTTTGCTACTCGTATGGGTGTAGACCCTGATGATGTTAATGGTCAAATGTGGGTAAATGGTCTTGCTGGTTGGACTCTTGATTTAGTTGCTATAGCTGCTATATTTAATACTGGACCTAAATTACTTAGAGGAGGCTTTAGGGCATTTACAGGACTAGCTACTGAATCTCAAGGAGCAGCCCTTAATAGTTTTAAGACCGCTATTGCAAATGAGTTAGTATCTGCGGGTCTACCTAAACAGCAGGCAGCAGCGGGTGCTAATACTATGATTTATAAAATTTGGACTAAATCTAACCCTATACAAAGAACTCCAGGTAATATTCGTAAAACTACTCAAATAATACTTAACAATAAAGGTAAAATGGGTTCTTGGGTTAAGGAACAAATAGCTGGGTTAAAAGCTAAGGCTTCCGCACGAGGTTTCACCCCTGAAGTATTCAAAAAGATAGCTGAAACAGGTCCGAGAACTAAATTCGGTAAACTTATAGAAGCTCAGATACTAGCTAAGGAAGCAGTTCCATTACATCCTGCTTCAGCTGGTAGAGAAGCACTAGATGCCATAGCCCCTAATATAGCTAAGAAGATTGAGGTTAGTGGTACTTCTAATGACCCAAGGGTTGCAGCTCGAATTTTAGCAGATTCTTTATTAGCCCCAAAAGTGAAAAAGGTTCCCACAAGTTCAAAAGTTGAACTTACGAAACCTTCAGCGGTTAAGACTCAGCGACTTAACACTATAAAAGCAGCTCACCTTAACTTCCTTAATAAGAAAAATGCTATTCCCCCTAAACCCATACCCCCAGAGGTTCTTAGTATTAACCCGTCTGTAGCTAGTGACGTATTAGATAAACCCCAGATGCATCCTCCTGAAACTGTAGCTAAAGCTAAGTCAATTAAGGGTCAACCAGTGCCTGAGTTTAAGTCTGAACCTGCACAAGTATATGATACTGGCACTTGGTATAATATAGAATACCAAACTCCAGCTGGAGCTAGAGAGACCATAATGTCTGGAGAGACCATTAACAAGATAGCGTCTGATTTAGCTAGTGGAATTAGTCCCAAGGATTCTATGGGTACAGAAATCTTTAAGATAAATAATACCTTTGGCATGAGAGGTCGCAAAGCTCAACTCAATCTCGAACCGTTTGAAGATGCCATGCGTAAGTTGATGGAAGAGACTAAAGCTACTGCAACAGACGTAGCTGGTGGTGCAGAAGTCATGGCTCAAGCCCTGAGTCACCACGCAAAGAAGTTCGGTACACCATTTATGATAGGTCAAAAATATCCTAAGTTCAAGCCAGTATATATGGGAGTACAAAATGCAGTTGATTATAAGGCAGAACTGTTCTTTGAGGGAGCTCGGATACTTGACCCGAATAAGCTTAGGGCATTACCAGATGCATCTAAAACTAAATTAGTTAATGTACTTAAATTAGGTAATAGTCCAGAGGTTGCACGATACTTCAACCCTGGAGAACTTAGAGTCAAGTTTGGGTTTAACCAAGCTGAGATAGAAGCATATAATGCATTTAAAAGAACCTATGACTATGGTTTAAATGTAGAGGTTAAGTCTAGGTCTCTTACTGCAAACTTTGAGGGAGCAACAGCTGACGAGCAGAGTATACTAAAAGAAAACATCAAAGAACAATTAGCCCTTAGAGGTGGGTATGTGTCTCAATCTCGTGGTGAAGGTAAATGGGCAGTCTACAGTGTACCTGAAGCTGAAGGGAAGAAAGCTAAGTTTTTCAACCTCTTTGATAAGAAATCAGAAGCCGTTAAAGTTCAAAAGGAACTAGGTGAAGGAGCATTCATATACCAACGAAGTAAACTTGGTACTGATATACATAAGAACCTTACTATGGTAGACCTGGAGAACTTAATTGAAGCTAGTGATGTAGACACCACCAGTAGTGTTGTAAATGATATGAGAAATACCCTTAGAAGAAGAACCTTTAGTTCTCATTGGATTGAGAGGAAGAATGTTCCAGGATATAAATGGGAATTTAACAATGTATTAGAGAGTGCTATTAACTACCTTGAAGGTGCGTCTAACAAGCTGGCACGGATTACTGGTAGGCATTCATCAGAAGTTGCTTTTAGAGAAAATGTAAAAGAGATGACTCCCGAGATAAGAGCTTATAGTAGGGATTATATTGATGGGTTTTATAACTCAGGTTCGATTGGGTTTAGGGCATTTAATCGTGCAATATATACATATAAGCTTGCGTTTAAACTTTCGTGGTTAGCTCAAAACTTGACTCAACCTATTGCTACGACTTATCCTGCACTTGCACAATATTATAAAGGGGCTGATATAGAACGAGTATTTGGGACGTCTTATGGAATGGCTAGTAGGTACTTAATGGCTAGATTAGGTAAAGGAGCTCATGGGTTATCTAATGACCTGTTGTCTAAATTAAATAAGTTACATAGACAAGGAGTACTTGGTGACCAACTTACTAGATTCCAGCTTGGTGTAAAGAGCTTAAGTAAGCAAAACTTTGATAAAGCAATAGGATTTTTTGGCAGGTTAGGTGAAGGAGTTAATAGAACCCATGCTGCTATTACTGGATATAGAATAGCTACTGAAAAACTTGGTCTTACAGATAAGCAACAGGTAGTAGAGTTCATGAAAGAGTTTGTTTATAAAACCCAGTTTGCTTATGGTAAACAAAACTTGCCTTTATTGATTACTGGTGCAGGCAATATGAGAAATATATTAAGAACTATGTATACCTTTAAAAGCTACGTGGTTAATTATTTACAACTGGTAAATAGTCAAATGCCTTGGAGAGGTGCACCTGCACGTCAAACAGTAAGAGCATTAGGTGCTTTAACAGCACAAGCTGGTCTTAAGGGATTGCCTTTTGCATCTTTAATAGCACTTGCGTATAAGAAGATGCTAGGACGCACCCTTGATACTGACTTAAGAGAAGCTATGGTGGAAGCTGGTATTCCCAATAAAGTTATTGATATAACTATGCACGGAGCATATAGCACATTAGGTATTGATGCAAGTAATCTTATAGGTGTAGGAGACGCTGTTCCTACTTATGGTGGCACTGCACAGCAAGTAGGTGGAGCTGCAGTAGGTTTTGGTGCACAAATGGTTAAAGCAAGTTGGCACCTGAGTCGTGGTGAGTATGGTAGAGCTATGGAAAATGCCTCGCCAGATGCCTTAAGAAACATTATTAAAGCAACTCGGTATGCTCAAGAAGGTGTACGCAAAGTATCAGGGGAATTGATAACTACTCCATCCAGGTTGGATATTGAGTTGCAACGTATGGGTTTCACTCCTATAGGTATATCCAAAGCATACTTAGCTAAAGAGGCTAAGACTACTCTATTAACTACTAATAGAGAAAGAAGTGCATTCATACATCAAAAATTAGCTAAAGCAATGACTGAACAAAACCCTGAAAAGTTAAAAAAGATTTACGAAATGGTAGCGAATTATAATAAGTCTGTACCCCGTGAGAGACAGATAAATATTAACATGGAATCCATTATGTCTAATATTATGAAAAGGCATGGAGCTACTAGTATTCCTAATAAAATGAGACTACGATTCCAGCAGATTGATAAAATATATGATGTAAATAAATAAGGAGAAGGCGATGATGATTTTTCTGTTCCTGAGTAAGAATGGTGACAGTTTAGCAATAGCTCAACGTGTGGTACATGAAGGACATAAGGTAAACTTTTATATCAATGATGTAAATAAAAGAGGAGTAGGCAATGGCTTGTTGACTAAGGTTAATGAATCTGGTGTGCTTGTAGATAAGTCAGGGGTAGTGGACGTAGGGGTACTACAACGATTACTTAAGCCTGAACCTGATTGTATTATAGTAGACACAGTGGGTAGTGGTTTTGGGAACTTAGCTGTAGAATTAGGTAAAAAATTTCCTATGTTTGGTGGTAATAAATGGGGGAATACGTTAGAGTTAGATAGAGCCTATGGTAATAAGGTTATGAAAATGTCTGGTATAAATATTCCTGAGAATGATGAGCCTATTCGTGGGATTAAAGTTAGTACTGAGTTATGGTTTAATGGGAGTGATGTACTTGGTATAAATCATACTATGGAAGAGACATACTTAATGGAAGGTAATATAGGTCCTCAAGTGGGTTGTATGGGAAGTGTAGTATGGTTAGGAACTAAGAACTCTAAGTTATATAAAGAAGGGGTTGGTAAGATAGTGCCTGCACTTAAGAAGGTGGGCTTTAAAGGTCCCATTAGTCTTAATACTATAATCGTTAAAGATAAGTTATATGGAATGGGATTCACAGTTGGGTTTAAGTATAATGCAATATTCATTCTATTTGAAATGTACAGGGGTCGTATAAATGAATTGTTGTATGGTGTAGCTTCTGGGGTTAAGGTACCTATGAACTTTAGAGCAAACTGGGGGATAGGGATTGATGTACTTACATTAACCTTAAATGGAGGAGTACCAATCCAAGGAATAAATAAATACAACAATAAACATCTTTGGTTTTATGACATACAAAAAGAAAATAATGAGTATAGTACATTAGGAATTGGAGGTAGTATCTGCACTATCACCGCTAGAGGTGATGAGATAGGTCAATACCACCCACTTAGAGATGCGTATCGTAGGGCAATGCGTACCATATCTAATCTAATTATACCTGATGTAATATACCGTAGAGATATAGGAGATAGAGTTTATGAGGAGCATAAAACTCTAATAAAATTGGGTTGGTTATAACAAGGAGGTTCTATGAACAATTTTTTGAAAAGACTTATACCTAAAAACATCGCAGGGATAGTAGGTGTAATAGAAGCAGTGTTTAATGTCATTCGGGAGTTGTTAATGGTTGCAGCACGTATCTGTGCGACTATAATTCCTGGAGATGCAGACGATAAACTCGTCGCTAAGATTAAATCAATCTTTGATAAGGTTGAAGCAGTCTTTGAAAAGATTAAAAGTTTTTTGTTGTAGGTGGGGAGGTTACTCTTACAGGTAAGCTTGCCCTATTTGCAATAAGACATCACCAGAAACTAAAGTATCTTAAAGGTTTAAAATTTGGTGAGTTTAGAACTCCTAATAATGTAACATACAGGGGGTTTAAATTCACTTGGAAATGGTAGCTACATCTTATTCCTCATTTTATACACCCTATTCTTTCCGCTAATTGACTCCTCGATTTCTCCGCTGTCAATCAAGGTTCGTATTATCACAGAAAGGTCCTGTGCTGATGCGAACCTCCAGCATTTTCTAAGCAAAATACTATAAGCAATGTTAGGAGCTCGGACTATGGTATTGAGTACTCTCTCAGTTAATGAACCTGTTTCTGTAGTCCCTATCCTAGTTACTAAGAGTTCCATCTTCTTCTCTGTTATTTTTAGTATATTAAGGGCTCTTATGACATGATGTTCTTCTATAACAAGCTTGTTACTTTCAGATATGGCTAGGATAGAAGCTAGCTTGAACATAGTATCATGCTTACGTCCAAAATAACCATCAGTTGCTACATCTCTATCTGTGTCTTGTTCAGATTTATACCATTCAAGAGAAGCATTCTTAGCTTTTTCAGAGAAACGTAGTACTCCTTTTACATTTTGTTTTATGTAGTCTAAGTCAAATATAAGATTCCTTTTTAGAATAATCTCTTGTGAGGTCTCTTCTACTTCTTCGCCTGCAGCATTAACTGGATTAAACAACTTGAGCTGAGAGGGGTATTCTTCATATACTAGTACTAATCGTGAGGTGAAGCCACCTCCGATTGCAGACTTAGGCATGGAATTGATAAAGTCATCTCGGGTGGTAGCAGCAAGCATACTCAGGCTAGAATTAGTTATTAGTTTTTTACCGCTACCTTTAGTGTGGTATTCCCATTTGGAGTGACTGTCGTAGAAACTAGTCAGGACTGGAATAATACCACGCTTCATTGCATCTGCACTTAAGAATACAGAAAGCTCGTCAGAAAAGATAAGTCCGTAACATTGCTCGTTTTCCTTAGATTCTGTTATGGCATCTATCAATGCCTCGGGTGTAATCTTCTGGGCAAATATCATAGGGGGTTTCTTCATTGCAATCAACAACTTTCGCCCAATCCCTACGGCTACTGATTTTCTACATTTTGCACTAGCAGCTATCATAATGACATAGAGATTGGGGAATATCGTGTACTTGATTCGAGGTAGCCAAACATTCCTACCAATAGCTGCACTAAGAACAGCAAAGCCGGTCATTAGGTTGAAGGACTTAGGGCTTTCTTGTTCTTTGGTGTATTCTATGTAGGTGTCGAGCCAGGGTTGGGGGCATTTTCTCACTTAATTGCTCCTTTCCTTTTTAACAATTTCATAAGTGGATTAGGTTCAAATATACTAGCTATCAACATATCTCGTGGACTTTCATACACACATTTTATAATGCCTAATTTAGCTCCACAATAGATACATCTATTTTTTCCTCTTTTGTAACGTCTGTAAGGGAAAGTTAAAGGGTGTCTTTTTCCATCACAAAACTCTCCTATGTTATGCCACCTTTTTGTAGTGTAAATTTTAGTGTATAGTTTATCAATCTTTTTAGTTGGTGAACTCACTTAGTACTCTCCTTATCAATGTTTGCTATCACTCCAATATATGTATCCTTTGCAAGTTTAACTGTTGTAACAGGAATAGAAGCAGTTACAGTGTAGCCTCTTGTTTTAGCACCCGCTTTAAGCATCTCAAGTATTTCGTGTTCACCATAAACGGTAGTAGAACCTATTCCTTTTGATGTGTCAATAGTAATAAGAACTACAACTGTACAAACGTCTTTCATTTAGGTACCTCCAATTTTTTAAGTCCTGCCCAATTATTACCAGTTTTAATATCTATCGGTATGACCATATGTTCCCTACCTATATCAAGATGCACCTCGAAGAAATGAGTAAGAAACTTATACAAATGCATTGGGTCTGCATCTTTAGGTACTTGGAGTAGAACTGAATCGTGCACCTGCATAAGTATTTCCCATCCCTGCGGTAAGGCATCCCAAGCTCTTGTTAAACCATGATTAAGCAAATCACTAACTGTAGACTGAGGAACATAAGCAATCGCCTCCCTCAAGAGTTGGGGAGACCATCTGTTAAAGAACGTACGAGCTCTACCGAGTGGAGTCCTAAGCGTTCTTGTTTTCCGTAACTGCTCCTCAACTTGTCTATGCCATAATTTAATGCAAGGATACATTGCGTGGTACTGATTAAGTAGTTGTTGAGCTTGGATTTGGCTCTTTCCAATGTGGGCTCCAAATGTTCGTGCTCCAACTCCGTAATTAGCTGCATGCACAAGCGTCTTGCCAAGCTGCCTTTCTGCTGGAGTAACATCTTCAACTCTTTTGCCAAAAATAAGTGCTGCGTTTCTAATGTGTATATCTCCTTCGGAATTAGAAAAAAGAGCTTGTAGTCTAGATTCTCCTGCAATGTAAGCAACGACTCTGGCTTCAGCCTGGGATAAATCAGCGTTAACGAACATTTTTTCTGGGTCGGATATAAAAATACTTCTAACGATGTCCCCTCTAGGGATATTTTGCAGATTTGTACCGAAGCCGTATACTGATTCACGGCTTGATAACCTTCCAGTGATAGTCCCTGTAATAACATAACTACACCTAATCCTTCCATCACTCTCTATTGGAGCTTGTATGTAAGTTGATAATAATTTTCTGGCTCGCCTGATGTCCAGAATGAGTTCAAACACGGGGTTTGGGAATTTCTTAGTAAGGTGTTCTATTGCTTTTGCGTCTGCAGTGATAGCTCCTGTTGCCCTATTTCTTTGTACAGGAAGGTTGAGTTCCTTATACAAAAAGTCCTTCATTTGTTTGTTAGAGTTTGGGTTGAGCTCGTGACCTACTGAAGCGTTTAGTTTGTTCTGCATGGATGCTATATCTATGGTGAGCTTCTTGTCTATCTCTGCACGTTTTTCCATATCAATCCGTACGCCCCTGCGTTGCATCTCCATAAGCGGTTTGATTAATGGATGGGAATACTTCCAATAGAAATCTTTAGTCCCAAATTCCATAAGCTCTTTTTCTATCTCCATAGCACATTCCCAGGTCGTCACGGTATCTAAACAGTTGTACTTCCAAAGTTTGTCAGGTCCTCCATGTCCACTATCTTTATAATAAGGTCTAAGGGTATAGATAGAACATAGAAAATCCAGTCCCTTTCTAAGCTCTGGGTATACACAATGGAATGCTATCATAGTATCCATCCAGAGATTATTAACTTGAACGCCCCACTTATCTGCTATCCAAGTCATATCATACTGAGCGTTCTGAGCTATGAACTTAACCGTAGGACACATGAAGAGCTCTCTCATTTTTAAAATAATAGCTAGCTCCTGCTCTGGTGACCACCACGAATTAGCCCCATAACAGATAGGGATGCAGATGGCATCTTGCTTAGACCAAGCGAAACCAATACAGGTTATCTGAGTAGTTCTATCAGTTTCAATGTCAAATGCAACATATTCTTGCCTTTTAAGGTCGTCAAGACAGGTGATTGTCTGCTCAAAGGTAGGGTTAATAATGAAGTTGTCTTTGTACGGGTGGAGAAATTCAGGAAACTTAGCTTGTTCTTTAATTCTATAAAAATCAAGTACACCTACAGGGCGAAATTCATACTGACGCATAATCATAGCTGGGTGCAGAGAGGGTATAACCTTGGTGCCATGACATCCTAGGATGCTTCCTCTCAATTTCGTGATGCCTTTCTGCCCTGTAAGTGCATATAAAGACTCGTTGCCAAGAGCAACGACTACGTTTGGTTTGTGTTCCTTGATGAGGTCGTTTATTCTATGGTGAGCTATTACTAAATCTGCGGTTGGTGTTTTTCTACTCTTATCCTTATAGAGTATTCCAAAGTCATTTTTGGCTGGTCTAATCTGAACAACATTATCTATATAGATGTCATCTCGGTTAATCCCAACGGTATGAAGTATACCGTCTAATACTTGCCCACTACCCCCAACAAATGGACGTCCTTGTCTCTCTTCGTTAGAGCCTGGACATTCACCTATCAAATACAGCTTTGAGTTAAGGTTACCCTCTCCATGTACTATCATTCAAACCTCCCAAGTGCATTTCTGATTCTATTATGTTTTGCACCAAACCAACCTGAGTTATGACATTTAACACAGAGTACTTCTATATTTTCTATTTTGTTGTTACTTCTATCTTCATCTTTGTGGTGTCTATTTAAGTTGTGTGGAAATACTTTCCCACAATTTTGGCATTGATTAAGAGGAACTCCATTTTCTATACAAACTCGTTTGGTTGTTCTATTTATATGTGCTCTTGATGTCCCACCCTTCCATGCTGGATTATTTTCACCCGATTGATTGCCACTCTGCTTTCTAATGGTTATACCCATTAGCTGTAATCTTCTTTTAATAGTTTGTTGACTTACTCCGAAATGTTCTCCTACTTTACCCAGAGATAAGCCTTTGTTATAGAGTTCTAAGGCTCTATCTATATCAAAAACCTGCATACTTACTCCTTATTTTAACGGTCTGCCACACTCATCACAGAAGATTTTATCTGCATCTGTCTCTTCATCGCAATATGGACATATAATAGTGTTTTTATTCTTCATCCTTATTCAACCTTTTACAGATAGCCATGTAATAACCTTCATCTTTTTCCACTACGATAGCTCGTCTATTAGTATCACGAGCAGATTCAGCTACTACACCACTGCCTGCAAAGGCATCGAATACTATCTCTCCAGGTAAGCTGAGTAAGTTAATTAGCTCCCTGATGAGCTCTGCGGGTTTTTCGGATGGGTGTATTTTTTGATTAGACGGTACCCGTTTAATGTCGAATACATCTTTAGGAGTACCATTAATTTTGCGGGTTCCTTTACGGGCATGGACAAATACTTCATAGGAATGGGTGAATGAGGTCTGCTGGGATGCATAAGAACCACTACCTTTGTTCCATATTAGCGGTAAGTGGTGTACCCAGAAACCATGTTTCTCTAACAACTGCTTAACACGAGGAAACTTATCTATACCGCAGAAAATTACAGCGTGCCTATCAGTCTTAAGCACTCGGTTGAGTTCAGCGAATACTTTATCCAATAAATCGAAGGTTTCAAAATCACCATCAGAATAGGTCTTTTGTACCGTACTCTTGCCAAAGGTATCAGCTTTACCTATATCAATACCATAAGGTGGGTCAGTGAGAATGAGGTCTACGCTTTCTGCATGCATAGTTTTAAGATGGTTTAAGCAATCTGCGTTGTGGATATCGGGTAGGTCTATGACTCCCTTTGCCTTGAGTCTTTTAGCCAACTCTGCGTTTAGAATAGCTTCTTGTTTCATCTTGAGCTTTTTGTAAGCTGTTGTCTTAGATTTCTCTTTCATTAGTTCTGGGAATGCCTTCATCCCTCTAGCAAGTTGTATATCCATAGATACAGTTCCAACTGACTCGCCAAGGGCTGCAGCAGTGTCTTTCAATTTCCAGCCAGCTGATTCATGACCCTTAATAGCTTTGCCTCGTATTTCTTGTTTGAGCTTGTGTAATTGACTCTTAGCGTTGACCTCTTCTTGCCAAGTGAATGCCTCACGCTGTATGTTCTCCTCGAGCTCTATTTCTTTCTTTTCAAGTACGTCTAAATCGTTTATATACTTGACCTCAATCTCTTTTGCCTTGAGGAATAGATGGGCTTTGAATCTCCGTTCACCTGCGATTAGGTTCTTATTCTCATCAATTACAATAGGTTGGATAAGACCGTGTTTTTTAATAGAAGCTGCGAGTTTATCTATATCCACAAATTCTTTTCTATATCGTTCACCAACTGTTATCTCACTCAGTTTTAATTTCATAGAATTCTCCCTCTTGTGAATGTTTTACCTTTAGCTTCTGCGTGAGTCATAATTTTACCATCGAGTTCTACTTTAGCATCAAGAGCTAAACCATCAATACGTACTAGCTTGTTGCTAGCGTCTTTGATTATCTTGTACTGACCTTCGGGTATTGGTTTCTTGGGTGCAGGTTTGGGCTGGGGTTCTTCTTGACAATTACTAACTGGTTCTAACTCTTTTATCTTTAAATCTGCACTTGGAAGCCCCTCTATAACTTTATCTAGGATAGTCTTAGCACAAGCTACTTGTACCTTCATCTCTACTACAGGTACGGTACTAAACTCAAGCATTTTACTAACCGCTTCTAACATTACTTTAATCATAATACTCCTTTCATATTTTGTAAGTTCAAAATTTGAACTTATGGGAGGTTGGCAGGGATTCCCCACACCTGCACCTTCATATAACTGCACTAAATCACCACAAAGATTCTGGACTCATTGCAGGAATTTAGCTCTTACCTGACGCCAGAACGCCACAACCTCTCCATAAATCCACAACGACTAAGTTATTTAACTGGTATGTACTTCTTAACCTCGTTAGAAAAGACACCCTGGTATTCCTTAATACCTACTTGAGCGTCAAACTCAGAACCTATCATGTTATCAGTATCCAGGTCTGCCCAATCTAATCCAAGGGCATCTGTCAACTGACGCAGGCGAAACTGAGCACCTACTTTAAGAGTGGTGTTCTCAAATATATGTCCAACTTTACCCTTACCAGTTACGGAAGGTATATTGGCATCTACGAACTCACATTCCCACTTAAGGTAAGGTGCTGCTGGACCTTGCATTTCTTCACACTTAATAATCCGTAAGCGGTACTTCCCTGCTTCTGCGTATCCAAAGCCCGATGCTTCTGTGTTTGGGTCAACTGTAATCTTCATTGTGTTTTTCTCCTTAGTCTAATTTTTCCAATAATTTACCTAAATCCACCTGTAGTCCCGATGCCACTTCAGTCAACTGTCTATTCTCACTTAACAGTTGATTGATTGCTTCTCTCTCCTCCTTTTCAGCAGCTATTTCCTGCTTAATAGTCTCCACTTGGTCTTGTAGAGATTTAACTGTCCTGAGAAGTTTTTTATTCTCTTGTAGCAGTTTAAGTCTCTTTACCGGTCTCATCTTTCTCACCTCCTCTTGGTTTGTTTGTTCCTGGTTTGTGTTCCTCGAGCCAAAGTCTTCTACGCTCAGCTTTTTCTTGGTTGTCAATCTCTTTGAAGGCATTTTCTGCGTCTGCCATTCCAGGGATTTGTTTTTTCTTATTCTTAGGCATCGTGTTCCTTTTTTGCTTCTTCGAAGAACTTAATGAATTTAGCTAGGAAGTAAGCTACAACAAGGTCTCCAGCATTTAATCCTTGATTGGCAAACTTTTTGTAGACATCTTCAACTTCCACCATTAACTTTCTGTCCATCATTTACCTCCATAAATTTTGCTAAAATCTGCTTCTACCATCTTAGGCAGGTCTCTCGAGGTACGACAACTACGCATTGAGTCTCCAATGGTGTTCATTTCATAAATCGCCTTGTCTCCTCGGATGGTTTTCTGCATGTAATAAACCTCTTCGAAGTCCTTACCTATTTTCCCTGCCATTTGACCATTGATGAGAGGCTTATAGGTTATCTTACCAGTAAGCTCATCTTTATCAGGTTTTTCATGGCAGATGAAGATTACATTAGCGGGTAATCTAAGTAGAGTATTATTAACCTCTTCGTAGTTAACCAGCAGAGCCCCATAGAGAGGTAAGGTCATAGTAGCAGTTCCATTAACAGCACATAGTAACCTACGAATGTGCTCATCCATAGTTGTATAGCTGTCAAGTACCACCGTTCCTATTTTAATCTTTTCTCCTTTGTGTTCTATGATACATTTGTCCTCCACAAGCTTCTCAATCATTTCTACTAGGTTCATATATCCCAGTGGACGTTGAACTGCCATCTTTTTCCCAGGTTTCATATCAGAAGTAGCCAGTCGTTTGAGTCCTATTGTTGATAGAGGAACCTCTAATGCCCATTGGATTACTTGCCCAGAATCTATCTTAGACCTGAGGTTTACCATCTTGTGTAACTTGTTGTCTGTGTCTAAATAGAGAACAGGTCCAGGAGCTGTAGATGCAGCAGTAGTCTTCCCACTTCCCCAATCGCCTATTAAAAGGCATGAGAAATAATTATTCATCTTTTGTTCCTCCTTTTTCCTGTACAGTTTTATTAAGGTCATCTGCTTCCGTGGGCTGTGCATAAGGTTCCCACTTGATGATATCGTATTCCTTGTTAATCATACGGTCATCGTCTCCATACTGGCAGAGCATTTTATAGGGACAATCGTAGTTGTAGTAGAAACAGCATTCCTTCTTCTCTGCTTCATAGAACTCGTTGTTCTTTTCGCACCAGAGTATGTCCCTAACTAAACGATTAACATTGAGCTTAAACCTTTCCTTAAGCATAGGACTACGAGTAACTGGATAACGTTGAAAATGGTCTTCTGGTTGTTTAGACTTAGCTGTAGGTCTCTTGAGTTCCTTCCAAGGTTCCATAGCGTTGATTAGGCAACCGAGGACTTTTTCACCAGTGAATGCCTCTGCTCCCAATATGTATCCCGTGGTTTGTTTTTCCAGGTCGAACTGCCGGAAGTAAGCTGCTTTGATGAGTGAAGTGGTCTTGTGTTCCATAATCCAAATCTGCCCGTCCCAGCGGATTGGTAAATCCATTCTACCACCATACAAGATATCCCCTATTGGGAATACGAAGCCTGTTTCAGGTTTAACAAGTATCTCAAACGGTTCTTTCTCATACACTCGTGCATAGTGCTCAAGCAGTTTAACCCCATTAGCTACTGTTCTCTTGTCGTCTCCTTCTCTGTCCTCATAAGTTGCCTTAAAATTAGTGACGGCTTGTGCCATGTCACCTTTACCATAGTGGGTGTCGAGGGCATCGTGGATTGCTCCACCAAACAATAGGGCGTTGGATTTTGTCTTGGTCTGCAAATGCCTAACTGCAAACCAGTAATACTTCCTCCTGCACGTTTGAAATGTATCAAGCGTGGTGAAATCCCAGATCCTTTCAGTTGACATAAACTTATCTCCTTTACTTAAATTTAATCCTAGACCATACCCAAATAATGTCTTTCTCTGTGTTGTAAGATACCGCAGGTTTGTATTCCTTACCTAATAGTTTAATTATCCTATTAAGTCCTGCTCTAAGATTAACACATTTAGTTTTTAAGTTCTTTCCTGCAATCTCATCAGGAGCTATTTCTATACACTGTGTTGCTTTCATAATGTCTAGTGTAGCTATAATCTCTGCGTAGATAGCACTGTTTTTTCCTCCAGCTATGTCAAAACTAGCTGGTCTCTCGATGACCTTTAGTCTTGTAGTTCCTCGCATTTTTTGTTACCTCCTTTTTATTCTTGTCTTCTTTTTTAGTCGACTCCCTAGCTGAACAAGCAAATCTTCCAGTTCTACCGTGTCCTTTTGGTGGAAAATTGCAACCTCTACCCATTAGTTTCACCTCCTTTTATTTTATAAGTATTGTAATAATAGTTGATATTATCAGAAGTATAATAACTATAATGTTGTTTCGTTTATTAAACACACTTCTCACCTCCTTTTTATAAAGATTTTTTAACCTCGACTGAACAATGCCCATACTCTTGAAACCTATTATACTTTAGTTTTATGTCACATGGATGACAATTACCATACTCAGAACATTCCATAAACTTGGAAAAGGTTACGGTTTTTGACATATCTCCAATGGGATTGCGGTAAGCGTATAGGTCTGCGTGACATTTAAAAACAACTCCATTTGAAGCTATTAGTAACTCTGATGGATTGCATTTAACAGTAGAGGTGTACCCTCTACCAATAGCGTCAGGATATTTATACCTTCCATAGAGCTTGCCCTTATAATAGCCTAAGAACTCCTTAACCCTGAAGTCTATCTGGTAATCTACACAAAAGTCCCTAGCGTGGAGTAGGGTTCTAGTCATTGTAGGGTGGTCTGTCGACCAAAGTCCTACGGAATAACCGTTACTTCTTAGAATAGTTAAATTATTATATAATAGTTTTAAGTCAGTGGTGGGATGCAGACTAATTCTAATAGAGGCATATCTAGCTCCTCTGCTGAATTTCTTAGGGGATACATTTTCCATAAATTCCTGACAAACAAAAGCACCGTTAGTCAGTAAGTCTACTCGTCCATCGGGAATACTATCCACTATTTTGTAGAACCCAGGATGCATTGTTGGTTCACCCCCGCCTAGGGTGATAGGGAGGTCTCTAGTAGGGTTTAATCTCCCTAGGGCTTTTATCCATAAGTCTGTAGTGAGTGGTACTGGACAAGTAAGTGGGAGGAAATGATTAAGGCAATAAGTGCAAGCCATGTTGCAGTCATAGGTTAGATATGCCTCTATGTAATTGTAATGTTTTGGAAGTATGATTGGTTTCATTTGGTTTTCTCGTAGTCGTTATATCGTTCTATAAAAAGAACAGGATAGGTTACTTTAGATGCACTTTTATAATGAAATGTTACGTCTTCAGGACATGTAAATGGAACAGTATGTATATAAGGCTCAAAAATATTAGTATAATCAGCCTTATGTTGCAATCCTACATCAAACCCTAAGTCTTGATTACCTATAATAGCTCTTAATATAACAGGGAGTTTAATTCTATCACCACTCATTTTAGGAATTAGAGCCAAGTGGTTAATTATGGCATCTGCAGCTACTAACATAAAATCCATCCGTTGGAAAACAACAATTGGTCTGTAGCCCTCTATGGCTAGTCCTATAGCTGCACCTACTATGAGGTTCTCAGCTATTGGCATTTCGATACATTTTTTGGTAGGAACTTTGGTCATTGTACCGTATATGCGACCTGCGTTGATGAGCCCCTCACCTATGAATACTGTGTCTTTCTGTTCTGCGAGCCATTGCATTGAATTAGTTATCTGGTCTTTGTAAGTCATTCTTTCTCCTCCTTTAACTGTCTTTATTGGGTTGCCCATACCTTCCACCATTTTCTTTTGTAATGTTTGCAATCGTTGTTTTTGTTATGCTCACTCAAAGGTCTGTAAAAGTACCAACAATTATTACCTGGTACTCTAAACCTTTTACAATCCATACACCGCTTCATACCTTCACCCTATCCTTCAAACAAGTATACCTTACACCTAAATTACACCTGTGTTACACCTTTAGCCAGAACAAATACCATTTACAATGCTTACAATCGTTCATACCCCCACCCACTTCTTATCTGCCGACCATTGCTTCTGGTAAAGTTCGAACATTACAAAGGCTAGCCAGAGTTCGGACATAGATTCTGGCATTATTTTCATAGTATTATAAAATTCATTTATTTGAAAAGCTTGAGTTGAAACTTTATAAGAAAAAGGACTCCAATCTATCATCCCCTGAAGTTGCTCTTGAGTGGGGATCCACCAACGAGTCATCTTATAAGTATCAGGGTAGCGTAAACTAGAACCAGTTAACCTAATTCTATTCTCTGTCCTATAAATAAACCAATCTCCCTCTTTAGGCTCCCACCTCTCCTGTATCTCCCTCGCAGTCTGGCACATCAAAATATAATTATCCATATCAATACTCCACCAAATTTCTATGCATGCAATCATCAGTTGTTAATCAAGTTTACAATAGTAACAAGCCTTTTCTGGGTCTATACAGTAACCATCGTCAGAGATTTCAGCCCCGCAATCACAATATTGTTTTTCTTCTTCCATCTCACCCTCCTTGATTTAGCCATATTAGCCTCCACTGTTTTATCCATCAGTCTTTGTTTGAAATCACAACTGAACATTTATCAGTTTTTATCTCAAGACTATCTCCTAATTCTGTAACAAAAGCCCATAGTTTATCTGCTCTTTTTCCTATTTCATAGATTAAGCCTTCTGCTTCTTTTTTGTATTGTTCAGGTATAGGTAAAGGCTTTTCATACATAATACACTTAGTATCATATCCTTTACAGTCTTCGATATGGGCATAGCCTTGGGCTCCGATGCACTTTTTAATATTCTTTTGAAAGCTTTTGCACATTTTAGATTTTGTCACTACTTCCTCCTTGATTGAGCCATGAGTGGG
>SDBT01007407.1_pt1 | contig 18046 bp, 20 predicted proteins | sample 2277101 | NCBI WGS metagenome assembly SDBT01 (sample SAMN10404973, study PRJNA504765) | marine sediment metagenome | isolation source: marine sediment core GS10_PC15, 103 cmbsf | place: Arctic Ocean: Southern Knipovich Ridge | collected 2010 | reverse complement strand
ATCGACAGCGGTGCAATAACATCGAAAGGAACTATAACAATTCTTAATTCTACGCCTATTCTTGTTTTTAAAGATAGCGATAGTCTAGGAGCTACTTCAGTTGGTTTTATTGAGTGGAGAGATGCAGGCGGTGGAAGAGCTGGATTTCTTGGTAATCATACTTCAGGTAATGATGATTTACTTTGGAAGAATGAACAAGGAGGGAATATAGGAATACAAACAACTGGAGCAGGTAAATTTCAAATCTTTGCTAATGTTGAGCTGACAGATGATTTAACCTTATTCGATGGTGTTATAGATATAACAAGTTCAATCAACCTAACTAATTTGGTGAGAAATCCAAATTTTGTCGATGGGACTATTTGGAGTTTAACTTTATTTTCTATTACTACAGGAAAAGCAAGAGCAAGTTTGATTTCTGGACAAATAGGAATAGTTCAACAAACAGTTGTGGGTATGGAAGCTGGAAAGGTTTATGATTTAACATATACAATGACTATAAGTGGTGGTGGTTTCAATCCTATTTTTAAAGTGAGTGTTGGCGGAAATACATTAACACAACAGACAAGTTCTGTAACAGCATTTACAGAAAGATTTACTGCACAAAGCACAGCTGATTTAGTTTTTACAGCAACAAGCACTCCTTTTGCAAATGATTTTACAATAGATGATGTTATTATTACTGAACGTAATGCTAATTCTATTATTGGAGAACTTGATGTTAGTTCTATATTTACAGATGCTATAATTTTAGAGGGGGAGAAGTTATTGCCCCCATTTTGGGAGAACTTAGGGGCACATTATATAACACTTGTTGTAACTAAATCTCTTGATATAATAGGTACATCTCCCCTACCTCATATTTTTCGAGGGGGTATGCAAGTTACTTCACCAATTAGTCCCACTGGCGGTACAGTTTTTGAAGTTTTTCAGGAAAGTGAAAGTATAGAGGGTATAAAACTTTATAATGAGACTTACTCCGACGCCATTGCTGGACTGACAATATCTGAATTGGATGATGGTGATGTAAATATGACCGTAGTCGAAAATTTAGGAATCTATACAGGTGGAACGATATCTATTGGAGGAAAAACAAATAATATTCAAATTACTACTGACGGCGATACGTTCTGGGAAGGTGTAGGGACAGGATTGGTTTATGGTCACATGGCTATACCTGGTACGGATATTGTGGTTTCGATAGATGACACTGACCCTAATGAAGTGTTAAACGCATCAAGTGATGGCTGGGCGAGTATTTATGAGAATGAAACGACTTTTGCAGTTAGTGACTTACATTATATTACTGTAACGATAGCTGGAACTTATGAAGTGCCGTGGAACATGGCAGGGCATATTGACTTTGGTGCTCAAAGTGCAATTCATGGTGGAGTTATGATAGATGGTGTTGCTGTAAGAAATAACGGTGAGGACCATACAGACGTTTTAAATCAAAATGATAGTAAAGCAATTGGGGCGACCGCAACGATAGATTGTCCTAACGGAACGGAAGAAATTAGTTTATGGATTTCTAACAGCAATTCGGCGGACGTCCATATTGAACATGGCGATATGGTTATAAAGTTAATTGGAGGCATATAATGAAAAAGTTAATAACAGGAATTATGCTTTTGTTGTGTGGTATAGCAATAGTTGATAAATTTTCTGGGGCAATAGACGAATAATGCCAAACGAGATATCATGGGATTCTGTTCCAGGTTGGACTTTAAAAGGTTATCGTTTCTTAGCAAACGGTAATGTTCTATTGTCTAACGGTGCTTCAAACGAAGTTTGGGGAACTGGAGGTAGAGGAGCAGATGATTATGATGTGCCCGTGCCAGAGATAGGAGTAGGTTTGAGTGGACATTATGTAGGAGACTTTGACCCAGATGATGCAATAGCCACTGGTAGATATAGAGTGGTGATTGCTAGGATGAGAGGTGCTAATCCAGCGGATTCTGATTTACCAGGAATGGCAAAAGGTCCAATAAACTGGAATGGTGTTCTTCATGAAGAAATATTCTGTATGGATACCACTGAATTAGCTGCTGCTATGAAAGCAATAACAGGTATCACAGTAGGTGGTACTTGGACTTGGGAAAAGATAATAAAAATAACAACCGCGTGGATTGCTGGTAATTGGAGATTAAAATCAACTGATGCTAATGTTCAAGAATTACTTGATGCTGAAGATGGAACAACGGTCATCCTTGAGCAATCATTAACCCGTGCTCCAGGGGCAGGATTAGATTATAGAAGTATAACGGTGAAAATATGAGCTATGATATAATAAGTGGTAAAGTTATTCCGGCGGTTACTGGAGGAGTTTTTAATTTCTTCAGGATTCTTACGGCTGAGACTGCTTTACTTATTTCACCAGCGGTTATTTTAGCAGCTTATATGATAAATCAAGCTGTTATGTCTGACCCGGATGATGCTACTGTTTGGCCTTTGTATATTTCTAGGATGCCTGATATAGTTGGTATGGAAAATAATACTGGTGCTATTTATGATACTCTTGGACTAAAGGATGGTCGACTTATGATTGGCCCTGTTATACAGCATTATGGAATTCAAATAAAAATTAGGAGTATCACTCATAATGTTGGGTGGGCAAAAGCTGAGGAAATTTCTTTAGACTTGGATACCATTCTTAATAAAGAGGTTTCAATAGATGATGAGGATTATGTGATTAATAATGTAAAAAGATTTGGAAATATTATTCCTTTAGGTACTGAAGAAGGAACTAAAGGTAGACTATTGTTTACAGTTAATTTTCTTGTGACCTTAAGGAGGATTGTATAATGCTTTTATCTCCTCCTGCCACCATACTTGCTGAATATATTAGAAGTGAAGGATTGATGACTGACCCGGATGATAGTACGACTTGGCCTTTATATGTTTCACGTATGCCGGACAGTGGTGTTAAGAATAATGTTGGTGCCATTTATGATACTCCTGGAAAAAAAGATGGGAGATTAATGGCTGGTACTGTTATACAGCATTATGGTTTAAGAATAAAGATTCGGTGTACGGTATATAATACTGGATGGGCTAAGATTGAAGAGATAGCTACTAATTTAGATACTGTTAAAAATGAGGTTGTATCTGTCGGTGGTAATAATTATATAATTGAAAATATATCAAGAGTTGAGCCTGTTGTTCCTTTAGGGGCAGAAGATGGTACTAAAGAACGGCAGATGTTCATAAGTGATTTTTTAGTGACAATGAAAATAGTTTAATTAAGAAAGGATAGAACAATGGGAAGATTAGATGATGGTCATTCCACTACAATTGAATTTTCTGCTGAGGGTAGCGGGGGACTTTTGTTTTGGGAAAAAGAAGTTACTCCTCCAGGTATGGAAGGAGGAGGACCTAACGATACAACTACTATGCGTAATGAGGTGTATCGTACACAGTCTCCAAAGAAGTTGATAACTATGACTGATGCAACATTGAAAGTGGCATATGATGCTGAGGTATCTGACCAAATTGTGGGTCTTATAAATGATAACAATTTGATTACGATTACCTATCCTGACGGAGCAACATTGGCATTTTGGGGTTGGTTAAATACATGGGCTCCTGATGCGTTGGTAGAAGGCGAACAGCCTACTGCTACAGTCACGATTCATGCTTCAAACCAGAATGCTGCCGGAGTAGAAACGGCTCCTGTGCTAACAGCCCCATAGTTTGGGTACGTTTTTGCGTATATACGTATAGAACGTAAGAGAGTTGGGACTAGGTAGTGGGAAATTGACAAAAACAAGGGTTCTTAATTTGGAAAGGATAGAAAAATGGCAAAGGAATTAGTGTTTAGTGTGGTACTTAAAGAGATACCTGTTAAATTGACAGGTGCTGATGGTGTCAAGAAAAATTATAAGCTAAAAGAATTGACATCAACACAACGAGCTGCTTACAATGATAATTTTGATTTCAACATAGAGATGGTGGATGGTAAAGCTAAGGCCACAGCGGGGGCTGATTTTAAATTACCTTCGGCAAAGGCTTTCATATCAATGTGTCTCTATGATGAGAACAGCACACTTGTACCTGAAAAAGAGATAGGTAATTTTCCTTCTACTGTGGTTCAATCATTGCATATGGCAGCACTGAAATTGAGTGGTATGGATGAAGAAGCTCTTAAAAAAGCAAAAAACGCCTTAGAGGTGAGCGGCGACAGTGGTACCGAGTAGCTTCTCATCTTAAGATGACCGTACAAAGGGCCCAGTCGGAAATGAGTTCTACAGAGTTTTTGGAATGGGTAGCTTATTTGAATGAGGAAGTAAATGAGTTTCATAGGGAAGATTATTTTTTTGCTAGTATTGCCGCTGAAATACGTCGGATGTATGTTGCAAAACCTATGAGTGTAAGGTTATCAGATTTTTTGATAACCTTTAAAGAAAAAAGTGAATTTAAGCAACCGAAGAAGATGAGTGTTGAAGAAAAAACAAAACGTTCTAAAGCATTTTGGGGAACCATAGTGGGATTACCAAAAGGAAAGAAGAAATAAAATGGCTGATACTTTAGATTTAGGTAGTTTGTTAGTTCACTTGAATATGAATGCCTCGCAATACTTTGCTATTATGAAGAAGGTAGAGGCACGAATGAGAATAACTGCTCAGAAAATGCAGCATATTGGTAGACAGATGACTATGAGGGTTACGGCTCCAATATTAGCTATGGGGTTTGTGTCTACAAAGGCTTTTGCTTCCTTTGATGATGCCATGACAAAATCTTTAGCTATTATGAAAGGTATCACTCCAGAACTAAGACATGAGATGGAAAGTTTGGCTTTGGAAATTTCTACAAGTGGAGTTACTTCTGCTAAAGATTTGGCAAGGAGTTATTTTTTCCTTGCCTCTGCTGGATTAGATGCCGAGCAATCAATGGCTGCTTTAGGAGCAGTAGAACGATTTGCGGTAGCAGGGGCTTTCGATATGGCAACTGCTACTGATTTAGCAACAGATGCTCAAAGTGCTTTAGGTTTAACAGTTAAAGATGCTCAGAAGAATTTGGAGAACATGACAAGGGTGACAGATGTTTTGACAGGAGCAAATACGTTGGCTAATGCTACCACTCAACAATTTTCCTTAGCCTTGACTTCTCAAGCTGGTCCAGCGATGAAAGCCTATAATATAGAATTGGAAGAAGGTGTGGCAGTATTAGCGGCTTATGCAGACCAAGGTATTAAAGCCCAGACGGCTGGTAATATGTTTAGTAGAATGCTTCGATTAATGACAAAAGGATTTAAAGATAATAGAGGAGCATGGAAGCAGTTTAATGTAGATATATTTGATGCTACTGGAGAACTAAAACCACTCTACACGATTGTAGGGGATTTGACAGGAGCATTGAATGTTTTATCTACCGAACAAAAAATAGCTGCCCTTGGTTTGTTAGGCTTCCAGGCTCGTTCACAAGCGGCTATATTACCATTGTTAGGTCTTCAAGATAGGATAGAAGGTTATAATAAAGCCTTGTTAAAAATGCAAGGTATTACAAAGGAGATTGCTGAGAAGCAATTGAAATCTTTCTCTTCACAGATGAAAATACTTAAGAATCAAATATTTGAGACTGGTATTGAGATTGGTAGAATACTGGCTCCAATGATTCTTGCATTAAGTGAAAGGATTAAGGAATGGAATAATGCTTGGAATGAATTGAGTATTAGCACAAGAAGATTTGTCATTGTTATAGCATTGGTAGCCGCGGTTGTAGGTCCTTTGTTGATATCATTGGCTATCATGCTTAAACTATTTGCAATGATTGGAGCAGTGGCTGTGACAGCGGCTGGTTCGTTATTGCTTATAGCAGTGGCTATCTTGGCTATTAAAAATGGTCCTCAATTAGGACAATTCTTTTTCGACCAGTTTAAGGTTATTCAACAAGTTGCTGCTAACTTTGTTCTAAATTTAAGAACAGGATGGGTCTATATAAAATATGGATTTAAACAAATGGTTGCCGGAATGAGGGTAGCATGGGATAAATTTTATTCTTTTCTACAGAAATCTTTAATAGATATGAGAACAAAGATACCTTTGGCTTTAGGAGGTATAAGCAAAACAACAGCAATGATAATGAAACAAGCTATTGAGGAGAGTGGTGTTGGGGCAGGTATGATGGAACAGAATAAAAAAGAACTTGAGGAGCAGCTTAATTCTTTGAGGGAATTAAGCAATGCTATTTTCTTAGATATAGAAGTAAAGTTTGCTGAAAGTGAGAATAATAAGTTAGAAGTTCTTAAAGCTTCGGTTTCCCAAATGGAAGAGGAATTAAATAAGCTACTTGGTAAGCATGAAGAACAAAATAGAGCAATGGATAATTTTATGACACCTGTGAAAGAATGGGCGGCCAATGCCGCTGATGTTTGGACAAATTTAGGCACTGCTGCTTCCTCAGCTTTAGATGGAATTAGTGCTACTCTCACGCAATTGGTTATAGCGGGCAAGGCTAGCTTTAAGGAATTAGCTATGTCTATTATAGCAAATATCATCCAAATTATAATTCAAGCTATTATTGCTAGGTCTATTTTAACGATGCTTGGCATACCACCGGTTCCTGCCCCTGCAGCCAATGGGGCCGTTATGCAAGGCGGTAATATGACAGCCTTTGCCACTGGTGGTATTGTAAATAGACCCACTCTTTTTCCAATGGCAAATGGAACAGGTTTAATGGGAGAAGCAGGGTCAGAGGCTATCATGCCTTTACGTAGAACAACTGATGGAAGATTAGGAGTAGAGGCTACAGGCGAGGGAGGAGCTAACAATATTAATATTATAAATGTTTTGGATAAATCGGAGATGCTAGCGGCTTTGTCTGGGGCGGCTGGAGAAAACGCGGTTATTAATATTATAAAAAGAAACAAAGGTATTGTTTCGGGAGTTTTAGGCTAATGGCTTATGAAATAGGAACAGCAACTAATTATTCGAATTTGTTGGCTAGATTAAAAGATTTTATTAGTGACCCTACTAGGGTAATAGGTGATGACCCTAATATGTCAGAATTAGTTGCTATTGATTCTGATGTAGGTTCGGGAGAAGCTTCGCAGGTATGGACTATTGATAGATATGCTGCTGGTGATGAGTTAATAGCACACGGCCCAGGTCTCAGCGGAGATATTGATACCTATATAGGTATCAAACTGGAGAATGGGACAATAGGGGCTGGTGATTTCTTTAATTGGCAATTGCAAGGTTTCACGGGTTATAGTTCTATTGATACTTTTGATGACCAACCAGGAGCCATGTCAGTTGTTTATCCTCCTCATATGCTTTTGTGGGATGACCCTACTGACTATTGGTTCTTTGCAAATGGTAGACGTATTATGATTGTTGCTAAAGTAGGAGGTACCATCTATGAGATGTGTTATCTAGGCCTTTTATTACCTTATGCTACTCCAACTCAATATCCGTATCCACTTGTGATTGGAGGTACATGGGGACAACCGAGTGGTACTGATGGTCGATATAGTAATGTCACTGTGGAACATAGTGCTTTCTTTGATGATAGAAATACAGCATCAGACTATGCAGAGAGTGGTATATTGAAAGCAATGTATGGTACGGCTTGGGCGAGTTATAATAACGGTATGACTGCTCCTTATTCGGAAAGGCATGTCAATCCATGGGGAAGGTATTTTTCTAGTCAAGAACTTGCCTGGCAGGCTTTGAAAGGACAATTAGATTCAGGGTACACTCTTTTTCCAGTTGTAGTAGTAAATCAAGACCCTGTGATAGCAATGTTAGGAGAGCTACATGGGATATATGGTGTGGCAGCAGATACTCCGGTAGCAGAAGATGTTGTAACGATAGCTGCTGAAGATTATCTTGTTTTTCCAAATGTATTTAGAAGCGAGGCTTATAGCTATTGTGCTATAAAGAAGGAGTAATTATTATGGCTTATTCTTCAGGGACAGCAACAAGCGTAATAGACTTGTTGACTAATATTAAAACTTTTTTGGTAGCCAATAGTTGGACTTTAGATGATTGGCTAAACTTGTCTACTGGTAATGCAGGTAAAGAACTCCATATACACAATGGAAGCAATTTTATTCATATGAGAACTTGTGATGCTCATTCGCCGTTTTCAGGTACTACAGCATTTGCTGGTTTGGCTATATGTGGTTCTACTAGCTATGATAATAGTAAGATAGATGTAGATTGGGCGAAGTCTCCGGGCTTTCCTCCTAACTCTGGTGCCGGTTCCGAACCGGTAGGAGGAGTTGTAAGACCTTTGAGTGGAAGTATGCCTTATCATATATTTACAATAGGTGATAGTGATGAATCTTTTATTTGTGCTATTGAATACTCCTCAGGAAAGTGGAAATTTATTGCTGCTGGAACAATAACCAAATTAGGAACATGGACAGGAGGCCGTTGGTTTGCTGGTTGTGATAATTCTTATGCCGACGATACCGACTTGGAAAATTCTTTCCTACGCCATTCTATGCAAAGGACATCTACTTTTTATTCTGCTAATGCTTTTCTTTATATAGATAGTGGTCCAGACGGTACTGGTTGGTATGGTAATGGTGTGCATGATGAAGATACTTCAGGTGCCTCTTACAATAAAAGAGCTCATCCAAACGGTGTATGTACTCATGAAGAATTTACCGGTGCTTCTGGTTGGGGTAGGGCTGCTCGTTCTTTATCCTTTGAGCATTATAAATATGGATATAATACCGCTACTGGTAGAAGACCTTTTTCTACAATACCCTGGACAGTTTTTGATGGAGTTGCTGGTTATAGTGTGGTTGGTTATATGGATGGGTTCCGAGTTGCCAATATGGAAAATTTAGACCCTACAGATGAGATTGTCTTAGGTGGTGATACTTGGAAAGTTTTTCCTAATAATACCAAAGTTTCTGGTCTATCCAATGACCATGACAATGTTGGTTTGCTAGTATTAAAGGTGGTATAAATATATGGGAGTAGATACTTACTATTTTGATACGTTTACTAGTGACCCAACAGCAGCTTGGACAAATGATGCTAATGCCTTTAATGGTTCTACAGCAAATCATGCCGACACTACTCAATATGGGAGTTCAAAATATCTTAAAGGAATTGGAACTGATGCACCAGCAAGTGGATTGGATATTGATTTGGTTGAGGTTCGTCTTTACGGAACGGTGGCTGCTGGTAATGCAGGAATAAGATGTAATGTTTATGATGGTGTTGCATCTCTTGGTTTTTGTACAAATACTGAGAATGGTGGTGCAACTTGGAGTTCTTATGCATCGTTATCAGTTCCTGCTGGAGGTTGGACTTGGGCAAAATTACAGGGATTGGAAACTCGTTTTTATAAACAAAATAATATTGGGATAGCTCAAGTTTTTCGAGTTGAAATTCGAGTAACCTCTTCTGTTCATGATACGGCAAGTCTAATACTGACGGCTGAGACAGTGACAACACTAACATCGATAGGTCCTGTATCGGCAAATGAACCTCATTATGGTTCAGTTAATCTTGTTTCTGGGAATATACTTATTGGAGGAAGTTTTGTTAGAGGAAGTATATCAAGTGGTGGGCGAGCTGTTGTGGGAGATAAGATGTTTGGTTATGTTGATGATTTTTATTTTAGATTTCATCTTATACCATGGAGCATAGATTTTGGTTATATACTATCAACTGTGATAGAATATTTTATATTATGGAATGCGTATTTTGTTCCTAAGGTATGTACAGCTATAAATGAAATAAATGGAGGTGAATATACTCTATCGGGTTTGACTACTCCATTCACTTTAAATGGCTTGCAAGAGACCATATATTCTGTAACACCGGTAGAGGACGGTTCTCCTACTTTTGAATCGACCATATCTTTTGATTTTGGTATGGAAGATACTTATGTTATAGAAACTTTGACTGGTGTTAGAATAGTACTTTTTAGATGGGAACCAAAACAATTGATAACTGAACATTTGGAATGGCTAACAGATATAATTAAAGCGAAGGATGGTTCAGAACAAAGGATATCAGTAAGAAGAGTACCAAGACAAGGTTTTAATTTTACAGTCTATTTTGATACCGAAAAACAACAGATAATATATGAAACTTTCTTACATAAATGGCAAAAGAAGAAATGGGGGTTACCTGTATGGTATGAATTAGTAAACCATTCGGACACAATAAATGTTTTGGATACGATTATAACTGTAGATACTACTTATACTGATTTCAGAGATGATAGTCTAGCTGTTATTTGGAAAAGTGTAAATGAATTTGAAATTATAAGAATAGCTACGGTAGCCGTAGGTAGTTTGTCTCTTTCTTCTGTTGTTCAAAATACTTATACTGGAGACAAAGTTATTATTCCTTGTAGGATAGCACAAATAAATAGGGTCACAAGAGGTAAAGAAACTCCTGATGGTCAAAGTACAATAGAATTTAATTTTGTTGTTGAGGATAATATTTTACTTACCGGCTATGCTGCTGGAACGACATATAAAACTTTACCTGTTTTGACTGATGCGTCGATTGTTGGCAAGGCTCAGGAAAAAATATCTGATGGTGACTTAGCTATAACTGATTTTAATACAGGTGAGTATCTAATATATTCGGATAGTGAGTTTAATAAAGTTATTCAAAGCCATGTTTTTAAGAATTATACCAAAGTAGCAACATGGAATCATAGATTGTTTCTTCATTATCTTTTAGGTCAGTTGAATACTGTTTGGATACCAACCTTTAAGAGTGATATGATTTTAACAAATGTCATTGGAGCAGCTGATACTTCCTTTACCATAGAAAATATAGGTCTATATGATAATATGGGTGTCAACGTCTTAAGAACTCATATAGCTTTTATATTCTCAGATGGTTCGATGTTATTAAGAGAGATAGTAAATATAATTGAAGTTGATAATGACGAAGAAACTATTTCTATAGATACATCTTTAGGGCAGACTATAAGCATTGGTGAATGTACTATTAGCTTTTTGGATAAATGTAGATTATCTTCTGATGTGGTAAAGATAGATTGGGAACACTCAGGTTGGAATACAAATAAATTAAATTGGTTAAGGGTTAAAGCATGACTTATGATTTTACTGAATCAAGTGTGAATAGTGGTAAACCTATCGAGCTATATGATTTTGAGAACAATTCAAATCATTATCGATATACATCTGGTCCCGTAAGCGTATCTTATGCTGGTTATGATTATGAACCAGAAACAATACAAAGAAGTGATTTAGAATTGACTAACAATGCTTTTAGAAATGAATTGGAGATAAAAATAAATAGAGACAATGTTTTTATTCGAAGATTCATACATACACCTTTGGAAGGGTTAGTTACTTTAACGGTTTATAGAGGACATGGTAGTGATTTTGTAACCTTTTGGGTAGGAGTGATTAACCACGTCAAGTTCAATACCGAAGAGGTCACTATTACTGCTATTCCAAGAACATCGAGTTTGATTAGAACTGGATTGAGGAGAAAGTATCAAAAGTTATGTAATTATCCTTTATATGCTGTTGGATGCAATGTCATTCTTAGTGCATTTCAGGTAATAGGCACAATAGATACCATCTCAGGATTTACAATTACCAGTGCAACTTTTGCAACCAAGGCTGATGGATGGTTTAAAGCTGGTAAGATAGTGGTTGGTGATGCCGAAAGATTAATTATTTCTCATGTAGGTAATACTATTATCGTCAATAGAGGTATTGTAGAAGCAGTGGATGGTAATAGTTTTACAACTTATGCTGGTTGTGACCATACTATGGCCACTTGTGCAAGTAAGTTTGCTAACTTTATTAACTATGGAGGTCAACCATGGATTCCAACGAAGAATCCGTTTAGTGGTGACCCAATAATCTAGGAGATTATATTATGGCTATAGGTTTAATTACAATGCTTATCATAATGGTGATTGTTGCATATGGTATATCCATGTTGATGAGAAAGAATCAAAAGTTTCCTAATAATGATGTTGACCCTGATTCTGAGATAACAGCCCCAACTGCTGATGAAGGTAAATCTATTACTGTTTTATTTGGGACAAGAAGAATAAAAGGACCTAATGTTGTTTGGTATGGTGACCTTAAGACGGATGCTATTATGAGATGAGTAATATATTTATAAAACATACTAGAGCTTTGGGATATTGTAGGAAAGGAGTTAAGAGGTTTTTGGAAGAGCGTGGATTTGATTGGAAGACATTTTTATCTAAAGGAATACCAGAAGAAGAATTTAAAAAGGTTGATGATACAATGGTTATAGACACAATTAATTTTATGAGAAAGGGAACAAATGTCGGGCGGTAGTAAAAAAGCTCCACCACAGGTTGTTGGCCATCATTATTCTGTAGGTATGCATATGATTTTGTGTCATGGCCCAATAGATGGTGTGAAACAAATATGGATGGGGGAGAAAATTGTTTGGCCAAATGCTGATGATGATACACAATTGGCTGCCGATGGTACTGTTTTAGCGGTTATAGATGAACCAGAAATATTTGGAGGTGAGGATAAGGAAGGAGGAGTAGTTGGTAGTGTTGATATAGAATATGGTGATAGTGCTCAAGATGAAAATACTTATTTGCGTAGTAAGTTAAATGGTGATTCACCAGTCGACATCCCAGCTTTTAGAGGGTTGGTAGGTATCATTCTTAAACAGGTAAGAGTAGGCACATCACCATATCTTCGAAACTGGAGTTTTTTAGGTAAAAGAACTGATACACTTCAAGATGGTACTGCACAATGGTATCCAGCCAAGTCAGATATAAATGGTGACCTGAATCCTGCTCATATAATTAGAGAATGCTTGACTAGTAGTATTTGGGGATTGGGATATTCGGCAACCTATATAGATTCTACAAGTTTTGAATATGCCGCAGACCTTTTATATACTGAGGATTTCGGTTTGTCTTTTCTGTGGTCTGGGACTTCTACTATAGAAGATTTTATAAATAATATCTTAAATCATATTGATGGAGTTTTATATCAAGATATAACAATCGGCAAGTTTGTTCTTAAACTCGCTAGAGATGATTATGTTGTTGGTGACTTAGATATATATGATGATGGTAATATAACCGAAGTGGTAGATTTTACGAGAGAAACCTTTGGTGAAATAATAAATCAAGTAGTGGTTAGATATTCTGATGTAGCAAAAGATAAAGAAGCTACTGCAACAGCACAAGATATAGCAGTCATGAATTTGCAGGGTGGTTCTGTTATAGAAACAACCACACTCTATAAAGGGATAACAAAGGCAGCCATTGCCAATGTGGTGGCATCAAGAGATTTAAGACAGGTTACATCCATGCTTGCTAGTATGGTTATTAAAGGTAATCGTTCGATGGCAAATCTTCGTCCTAATGATGTTTTTAAATTGACTTGGCCTATATTGGGGTTGGTTGAATTGGTTGTAAGGGTTGCTCAAATAAATTATGGTTCTTTGGCTGAGGGTGTCCTAAAATTTACAGTAGGTGAAGATGTATTTCAAACAGCTTCTGGGTTATATGTAGACCCACCAGCGTCTGAATGGATAGACCCTGTTAATGTCCCAACCGATGTATCCTCTTATTTAATAGGGGAGACACCGTATTGGACTTTGGTTAAATATTTGGGTGAGAGTATCGCACAAGCATTAGACGCCGATGTCGATTATTTGGGAGCTAATGCTTTAAAACCGACAAGCGATAGTTTGGATTATGATTTATATGTTAGAGATGGAATAGCTCTTGATTTTGATGATTCAGCTGGAATATATTCTTTCACCCCTAGTGCTATTCTTTCTACAGCATCTGCGACAGGTGATTTACCAATGGATGCAGACAATGTTGTATTGATACTAGAAAATATTGTGGATTTGAATTTAGTTATTGTTGATTCTTATGCGATAATTGGAGCTGAGATAGTTAAGGTAAAAGCTGTTGATGTTGCCGCTGGGGAGGTTACTATTGCAAGAGGTATTTTAGATACTACTCCACTTGTCCATTCTGGTGGTGATAGGATTTGGTTTGTCGAATCAGCAGGTGCCTTTGTTGATTTTGAATATGCAGCTACTGAGCAACCAGGGGTTAAATTTTTAACTCGTACGGGTAAAGGACGCCTTGCCTTAGCGGATGCTACTGCTTATAATGTTACTGCTTTCGATTCAAGGCAAACAAGACCGTATGCTCCTGGTAATTTCAAAATCAATGGAGTAAGTTTTGGGACTACTTTTTCAGGACAACCTACTATAAGCTGGTCACATAGAGATAGGTTATCTCAAACTGTTTCTATTATAGAACATGGTAATGGTAATATAGGCCCTGAAGCTGGTACTACTTATACTCTTAAGATATATAATGATTCAGGCTTACTTAGAACGATAACAGGTCTAGCAGGGACTACTTATACCTATAGTGAAGGAGATGAAATATCTGATAGTGGTCTTAGTTCTGGTGACCCATTAAATACACGATTAAGATTTGTTTTAATTAGTGTTAGAGATGGTTATGATAGTTGGGCGAGTTACAACTTTTGGAGTGATAGAGTATAAAATGAAATGCAAAGTCGAAGAAGAAAACGAAAGATTGAAAGAGGATAACAAAAAATTAAAAGAGATAAATGATGACCTTCAAAATACGATAAGAGAATTAATTCGAAATGGTGGAAAGGAAAAAAAGAAGAATGGAAGCCGGCAATGAAGTATTTATAGTAGGTGGAGGTTCAAGCCTTATAGGCTTTCCTTTCAATCAATTAAAGAATAAAGATACCATAGCTGTTAATATGGCGTCGTTAGATGTTCCAAATCCTACATATTGTATTACAGCTGATTCAAGTATATTTCGTAGAGTACAAGAGGGATATTATAAAGGAGTCAATACAACCTGGGTTATGGTAACTAATGCCGAGCATTGTTCTATGAAATTTAGGAATGGTCAATTCAAAAACGAGAAGACTGGTTATGTTCATAATCCATTTTGTGTAAATATGTTAATAAGAAATGCTGGAGTTGATGGCATAGGTTTTTCCTTTAAAGATTTTAAGACTGGCTACAATAGCGGATTTTGTGGTTTTCAGTTAGCAGTTCTTTTAAGGTACAAGAGAATATATTTACTAGGTTTTGATTTAAACCCCAAAGTTGCTAAATGTCATTATCATAATAAATATGATAACGGAAAGAAAAGAATACCTGATAAGCGTTTGGATTTGTATTATAATAATTTTAGGTTGGCTTTGAAAACGATTAAAGAGAAAACAGACATTGAGGTTATATCTTGTTCTAAAAATAGTCGTCTTAATAATCTTATTTCTTATAAACCTTTTGGAGAATTATGAAACTTTCTATACTAATATGTTCTTTACATAGTCGACGGGAGTCTTTAGAAACACTATTACATATCTTGAGTGGTCAAAAAAACGACCAAGTAGAAATAGTAGTTGAAAAAGATAATGGGACAATGACCATAGGTGCCAAACGAAACATACTACTTAAAAGAGCTCAAGGGGATTATATATGTTTTGTTGATGATGATGATATGGTAACTGATAATTATGTTTCTAAAATCTTAGAAGCTACCAAAACTAATCCAGATTGCTGTGGTATTGAAGGTTTGATTTTTCTAAGACCTAGGATTAGGAATAAAGACAGGTATAACCGGAAAAGATGGGTACGAGGAGAAAGAGTTCAAAGAAAATTCATACATTCTATTAAGTATAAAACATGGTTTGAAGAAAATTATATTTATTATAGATGTCCTAATCATTTGAATCCTGTGAAAAGGGAATTGGCTTTGCAAGTGATGTTTGCTCCTTTAGATGATGGGGAGGATAAAGATTATTCTACAAGACTTTTACCAATACTAAAAACTGAGGTTTATATAGAAGGAATCATTTATAATTATTTAGCGAGTTAATGATATGAAATTCTTATTTAAGTACCCTACATTAGGTAGACCCGATTGGTTTATGAAAACATTGGAGAAATATTATTCTATGTTGAGTGGTAATTATAAATATGAGTTTATAGTATCCTTAAACTCAAATGATGCTACTATGAATAATGCAAGCATGAAAAGGTTTATGGATATACAGATGTCATTGCGTTATTTTTATGAGAATCATAAAACTAAGATAGATGCTTGTAATGCTAACTTAGAAGGACGAGACTTTGATATTCTTTTCTTAATTTCAGACGATATGATTCCGATTGTTCCCGGTTTTGATGTTATTATAGCAGAGGAGATGGAAAAACATTTCCCTAATATGGATGGGGCTTTACATTTCCCTGATGGATATAATAATACGAGCGAAGATAGTGCTATTACATTGACCATTATGGGTAAGAAGTTATATGATAGAATAGGTTATATTTATCATCCTGATTATAAAAGTTTTTATTGTGATAACGAATTTCGAGATGTGGTTTATGGGATGAACAAAGCAGTTTTTATTCCAAAGGTAATAGTAAAGCATGAATGGAGAGGACCTAATCATAATAAACCTGATGAGGTTTATAGACAAAATAGTAAGATGGGTGGTGGTGGTATAGACGAACAAATATATAATAGAAGAAAGAAAGCAGGTTTTCCAAAATGAGAATTTGTGTGGTTAATTTCGCAAAAGGCAGTTGGTATCCAAAAGGACAAAAAAGAATTAAAGATAGTTTTCTTCGTAATGGATATCAAGGAGACTTTTTATTTTATACCAATGAACAGCAATTAAATTGTCCTACTCATCAACAAATTCCTTATGCTTTTAAAGCATACGCCTTAAAGAAGACTTTTGATAAGGGATATGATGTGGTATTATGGGTTGATGCTTCTATTACATTGCTACAATCATTTTCAAAGGTACTAGACCACATTGTCAAATATGACTATATGTTATTATTGAATGGATGGTCATCAGGTGAATGGTGTTCAGATGCTGCTTTGAAGACTCTTGGAATAACAAGAGAAGAATCATTTACCTATCCTCATATAATGGCTTGTGTAATGGGGTTTAATACTCACGACGAAACGAATATCAAATTTTTAGATGAGTACCTTGCTAGAGCAAAAGATGGTATAACTTTCAGAGGAGATTGGAAGAACGATAAGCAACAGGTATCCAAGGATAAAAGAGTACTAGGACATAGGCATGACCAAACGGCAGCTTCTATTATTGCTTGGAGATTAGGGATGAGACACTTTGCAGAATATTTGTTGAGTTATAATCCCGATTTATCAAAACATCAAAATACGATTTTATTTTTGAATAGAGGAGGCCATTGAAGAATCAATGTATAATAAATTATTCCGAAGGGATGTGGTATCCAAGAGGTCAAATACGTCTCGTTGAAAGTTTATTTAAAATTGGTTATACTGGTGATGTAATTTTACTCAATTGGTTTTTAATAGAAAAATATCAAAGAGAGATAAATATACATACTTGTCCTAATCATAAACAATCTCCATATGCTTTTAAGTATTGGGCTTTTGAATATGCAAGGAAAAAAGGATACAGAAATATTTTATGGTTGGACTCATCTTTTTGGGCTGTACAATCACTGCAAGGGTTATTTGATGAAATAGCCTCAGCTGGTTATGTTTTACAGGAATCAGATGGATATAAATTAGGAAATTGGTGTTCTGATATTGCTTTAAAGATTTTAAAATATTCAAGAGATAAAGCATTTTCAATGACCATGTTTGATGGAGGATTTATAGGTCTTAATATGCATGATAAAAGAGCAATAAGTTTTTTACGTCAAATGATTACATATTCTTTAGATAAAACATCATTTCGAGGAGATTGGAAGAACGATAAGCAACAGGTATCCAAGGATAAAAGAGTACTAGGACATAGGCATGACATGTCTGTAGGAACTATGGTAGCAAAAAAATCGGGGATGTTATTAGTTCCTAAAGGGTCTTATTGGATACAAAAAGGCCAATCTCTTAATTATCCTAATGCTTGTTTATTAGGAGAAGGAATGTGATGGAAAATCTTAAACAATATATTGATATACATAAAGGAAAGATAGCCTTTGTATTAGGCAGTGGACCTTCTCTTAGAAATTTGAATACTGATATGTTGAAACCTCATATTACTATTGCTGTG
>SDBT01007406.1_pt1 | contig 18048 bp, 8 predicted proteins | sample 2277101 | NCBI WGS metagenome assembly SDBT01 (sample SAMN10404973, study PRJNA504765) | marine sediment metagenome | isolation source: marine sediment core GS10_PC15, 103 cmbsf | place: Arctic Ocean: Southern Knipovich Ridge | collected 2010 | reverse complement strand
GTTTGCAGAGCGACTAGGCGACCGCCTCGGGCCTCGAACGTCAAAGCGTCGTAGCCGGTCGGTTGCCCGGATAGAACCACGTTGCCAGGGCCTTCCTTCGCGAAGGTGACCGGCGTGATGCCGTCGGCCGTGATCGGGCCAAGGTCCGTGGCCACTTCGGCGTCGATCCCCACGACGGCACCTTCCGGCGCGTCGATCGTGGTGCCCTCGAAGGTCATGCCCGCGGGAGCCCCCATCGTTCGCAGGATCGCGTCCTCGCGAGTTCCGTCTTCGAGCAGCTCGCCGCCGGCGAGTGTGAGCATTCCGAAGGTCGCCGTGGAACGGCTGCCCGCGTCGAGGGTCGAGTTGGCCGTCACGCGCAGATCGAGATCGCCGAATTCGACCGACGGGGGAACGAAGGACCCGGCTGCGTACAGTTCGCCGATTTGGCCTGCGTCCAAGGCGTCGTCGTAGAGGAAGACATCGTCGATCATGCCGTGGAACGTGCCGGCGTTATTGTAGACGTTCTGGTTCCCCGCCTCAAAGCCGATACCCGGTCGGTTGGGGTGGCTGGGCATCAGATCAAACGCGGGCAGCGAGCCCTTTTCGACTCCGTCGACATAGAGTTTCACGGTGCTATCGCCGTAGACGACCGCCAGGTGGTGCCAGTCGCCAACCAAGGGTGTGTCGTCGGTCAGTTCGATCAGCAGTGCCTCGCCATTCTCCTTGATACCGACTTGCAGGATGTCGAACTCATTGCCGCCGAAGGAGATATGCTTGGTCGCGATGCCCAATCCCGTCGCTTCATTCCCCTCGTCGAAGATCAACTGTTCGCCGGCCGAATCGGTCTGGTTGACCCACATGGCGACGGTTCGGGTGGCCGTTTCGTCCTTGAGGAAACTGTCGCCGTTGTTGATGTCCAAGCCGTCGTCGATGCCGTCGAGGCGGATCGCTCCGCCGCTCACGCCGGCCGCTTCAAAGACCGGATCGCCGACGGTCGAGCCGTCGTTTCCGCTGCCCGAGTCGTCCAGGCCCAGGTCGTAAGCATCGTCGAACGTGTAATGGGCAATCGCTCCCTCGGGAACAACAACGCCGTCGGCGAGCGGGAATCGCAGCGTGCCGCCAGCCATCTCGACCGTCGAGCTACCCAGCGGAGCCAGGTCGTCGATTTCGAGCGTTCCCCCGGCGATGGCAAGCGGTCGTCCCTCGAGCGCGTTGGTGCCTACCAGGTTGAGCACGCCGCCTTCGAGTCGGAAATCGGCCTTGTCGATGGCCTGGAAAAGAGGCGCTGGTGCATCGCCGTCGATAACCCAGGTGCCGTTGCCGTTTTTCGTGATGGTCACATCGAGCGAGTTGGCGTTGATCGTGCCGTAATCGGTTTCGGCTCGCGGGTCGAATCCGACGACGTTGGGGACATCCGGGATCCCATTGTCCAGGATCTCGGTGCTGGCGAAGCTGATCGGATTGCCGCCGTCGGTCCGGACCCAGCCGTTCTGCATTCGCAAGACGCCAAAGGCCAGCGGGGCCGAGGAAGCCGTGGTGATGATCGAGTTCTCGGTAATCAGCGGACTAACGCCCGACATATTGGGCAGAGTCACTTGCCCGGCCATGATGGCGACCTCTTCGGCGGTCAGTGCCCGATCGTAAGCGTGGACATCGTCGAGCGTTCCGACGAAGTAGTTGCCGTCGTTTCGCGTGCGCCCGAAGAAGAAATCAGTGAATTCGGTGTCACGCTCGGCCTCGTTGGCCGGCTGCCCATTGTAGTAGGTTCGGACGGTCGTTCCATCGAAGGTCGCCGTGACGTGATACCACTCGGTATCCGACGGCCCGATGTCGACCAGGGTATTCCCGCTGGGACTTCCGCCTCGCCAGCGGAGATTCGGAGCGTTGGTTCCGCTGTAGTCGATTTGGAATGCGCCCGGGTTGCTTGCCCCGCTGGCGAAAGCGGAGTGAAAGGCACTGCTTTCGGTCAAGCTGTCGGCTTTGGCCCAATAGGCGATCGTGTAGGGGGAGGTAACGTCGGTGGTCGGTCGGCCGGTGGTTCCGCCGTCGACCCAGAAGGTGCCGTCGAGGTGCAGGGCGCCGTCGACGACTCCGTCGACCCACATGGCGTTGCCTTGCGTGGCGCCGACAAAGACGGCGTCGTTGGCCGCGCCGAGGCTGCCGGAGTTGACGGCCGTGGTGCCGGTTGTTTCGTCGAATTTCCAGTTAGCGATCAGGCCGTTCGTCGGAGCGGTCCCCGGGGTGCCGGCGCCATCCATGACGTAGAGTATGCCGCCGGCCATGGTCAGACTGTTCCCTTCGAACGAGTTGACTCGCAACAAACCACGACGCGTGTCCTCGGTACCGTCTTCCTCAACGAACGTCGCGGAGGCGACGGTGACGTCGACCCCCGCCAGGGAGTCGGCTCGCAGTATGCCTCGGCGATTGTTCTCGGGGTCGCCTGTAACGGTGATCGGCCGGCCGCCGAGCGTGGCCGCGGTCGCCGTGAGGCTTCCGGCGTTAACGACCCATTGGGCCTTGCCGACGCCTTGCGGCACGACGTCTAGGACCAAGCCGCCCGCGCCGGTCTTGACGATCGTCACTTCCGCTCCGCCGGCGTCGATCGGGCCATAGGTCGTCGGAGTGATCATATCGAGGGTCACGGTCATCGGCGAGCCGGAGTCGACGATCGTTGTTCCGGCGAAGTTGATCGGGCCGGTTCCGTCGGTGGTTAGTGTGCCGCCCTGGAACGTAAGCTGGCCGAACGTCACTTCCGAGGTGGTTCCTGACTCGAGTACCGAATTGGCGGTGACCAGTACGTTGGTGGTCGACATGCCGGGCACGGAGGTCATGCTCATGGCGGCGATTTCTTCGGCCGAGAGGGCCCGGTCATAGACTCGGGCTTCGTCGAGCGTGCCGCTGAATTCGCGGTTGTTGTGATCGAGGCCTAGCCGCATGCTCTCTCCGTCGATGATGTCGGTGTTGATGACCTCGTCGGTGCTGCTGCCGATTTCCAGTACACCGTCGACATAGAGCAAAACATCCTTAATATCGGTAACTCCGTCGGGCAGGACGCCGACGACGTGATGCCATTGGCCGTCGCGTAGATCGGTGGTCCCGACGACGTTGCCGCCGTTGACCTCGGCGCGGAGTCTTCCGGACCCGTCGGTTCGCAACTGCCACTTTTCGCCGGCGGCATTTTCACCCCAGGCCATGATGGCGTTGTCGTTCGCGGTGGTTTTGATCCAGGCGGACATTGTCCGTGGATTGGTGCCCCCGATTCCCATGTAGCCACCGACCTCGATGTAGTCATCGTCGCCGTCCATGAACAGTCCGCCGTCGACGATACCGTCGACCCATTGAGACGTCTCGCCCAGGGCGTATCCGGCCAGTTGTCCGGACTTATCGCCGAAATTGCTGGAGTCGACGGCCTCGTCGTCAAAGCCGGTGTGATCGAGGGCCCAGTAGGCGACGAGGCTGGCATCTTGCAGGGGCGCCGTGCCGGCCTTGATGCCGTTGCGGAAGACGAACGTTCCGCCGGAGAGCGTCAGGTTCTCGGCTTGGCCCAACGGGTTACCGCCCGACGATTCCAAGACACCCTCGGCGACCTCGAAGACGGTCGTGGCATCGGCGGTGACGGCGACTTCCGAGCCGTTGTCCAGCAGGATGGTTCCCAGGCCGCCCTTGGTGAAGGTTCCAGCCCCGACTGTAAGGCGGCCAATCGGCAGGTCGCCGCCGGTGCGGACCGTTGCCGAGCCCTCGGCCACCAACCGGCTGATGCGACCGCCGGTTGCCGTGTTCAGCGTGGCGCCGTCTTCCAACGTCAGCAAGGCGTTGGGCCCGGCCACCACATTCTCACCGACGGTGAGGGTCTTTTGCCCCGCGATCAACAGGCCTCCGCCGTTGACGGCCAAGGAGGTGGCCTCGCGATCCTGGGCAACCGTGACCGTGTTGCCGTTGATGGTCACTCGCGAGAACTCATCGGGAATCGCGTTGGCAGGGAATCCGTCGGCACCGCTCCAACTCGCTGCGTTGCCCCATAGGCCGTCTCCGGCGAAATCGCTCCAGGTAAGCTGGGCTACGCTCGCATATTCGCCGTCAATACTAAAGTTTTCGAAGGCAACCTGCGTGGGAACGGTCGCCGTCGTGTTGTGCGACGTAACCGCCAGACCGACGAAGACGGATCCCGTCATCGGGTCGGTTGCAAACGAGCGGCGGGCAACCTCGGTCCAGGTGGGTTCGAGGTCGACTCCGACTAGCTCTCCTTGATAGCCGATGAAATCGTAGCCGCTAGTCTCGTCCCCGACCCGATCCAGTCGCAGATAAGCCGTCGTGGGAGTTTCGTCGGGGTTATCACGCGTTGCGTTCACGCCCGCCGAGTCGCGGCCTTGCAGCGCATAACCTTTTTCCCAACTGTTCAACGAGAACATGAAGGCCGAGTCGGCATCGAGCGAATCGCGAATCATCAGGCCGTACTTCTGCCACACGTGAAGGAGGTCGTTATCATCGAGAGCGGGGGTGTAGGGGACCACGGTGTCGACCCGGACGGTGAGTGAGAAATTGTCGCTAATGATCTCCTCTTGGGCGAAGTGGAACTCGTCCGAGCCGTTCCAGATATCAGACCCGCCTCCCCAAACGGAATACGATCCGCCCCCAAAGCTGTAGGTAGTCCCCTCGGGCAAAGGATCGCCGATATCGAGGCCGACAAGTTCCGCTTGGGCCGCTCCGCCAAGGGTGAGCGACAGCGCAACGGCCAACAGGATTGCGTGGGACCTTCGCATGGTAGTTCTCCGAAGAAAAGATGGGATCGTACTCTTGACAAGGACGCCGACCGCGACCATCGAACGACGGCCACGGCGGCACAACCAATGGGCAAAACAGACGAGCGACCCCCGCCATTGGGCCATACCCGCCACGACGCCTCTTCCCGGCATTCCAACGCCGGATTACCCCTTCTATCCTCTAGGATAGAACAATCCGAAAATTCCGCAAGCATTTAGCCCGGGTTTTTTTCGACGGGCGACCAGAACCGCCATGTTGCCCCACTTCGGGGGGGTGCAATCGCAGGTTAGGCAATTGCCTGACACGAACGATCCTGAGCCAATAGGCGGTCCGCCGGCTGTTAGCCGCCGGCTATTGGGGATAGGAGTGGGGCGTTCAACTCGTAGGTCAGGGGGGGTGGCAATTTCCTGACCTACAGATTGGCTTACTCGGCCAACTCAACACTCAGCCGCTGTAACGTGGGGGCGTGGGCGACTTGGCGGCCGTCGACGAATACGCGCAGGCCGGTGCCCTTGCCGTATTTCTCGCCCGTCCGATCCCAGAGGATCGTCACCATGCGGTTCTTGTAGGGCACACTGTCCAGGCAGAACCAGTCCCACCGATCGGTCGGTACCAGGGGATGGACGACCAACGTGTCGTCGAGCTGCGGGCGTAGACCGATCAGGCCCGTGATGATCAGATCGCAGAACGTCGAGTGGTTGTAGTCCTTGCCGCGTTCGACGCCCCCCTTGCCCGCCGACCAGGTTCCGTCCTGCCAGCTTTTCAGCCGCGTGCGCGAGATCCAATCGCCGGTCAACGGATTGAGGTTCTCGTCGATCCAAGGCACGACCTTGCCGTCTTCTCGCTTCAAACGGTGGCTGTTCGCGTAGATCATCAGCGTCTTGAAATAGTCCTCTTTGCTGATGTCGTTCTGCGGATAATCGGTCAGCACGTTGGCCAGTGCGGTGAGTGTGACGGAGGTCGACATCGGCCAGCTCGGGCCGTTCCACTGACATTCGTGGTTCTCGTAAGAGATCGTGAACCCCGGATGTCGCCGCTCGGCGGTAGTCGGTCCAAACGGCGCGTAGAAACCCTGGGGATCCATCAGTTGCTTCCAAGCGACCTCGTAGCCCTTGCCGGCCGGCGGCAGATGGAAATACCAGGGCGTATAGCCCAACTGTTCGCGCACATCGCGGACCGGCGGATCGGTGCCGTCCTTCATTCGCGGCCGGACCTTGAAGAACTCGGCCTCCTCATCCCACAACTTGGCCAAGACGAGCTTGCGCAATCGGTCGGCCTTGGCGTCGTAGACGTCGGCGAGCTCGGTTTTCCCGGCCAGTCGGGCGATTGCCGCGATCGCTCGTGCGTCGCCATATTGATAGCTATTGATCGTCGGGCGCCGGCCGGTTCCGCCGATGGCCACTTCCATGCCGTCGCGATCGTCGACGCGCCAGAACAGCCCGTCCGGCTCCAGGGAGCTCTCTTCCCAGGCCGCATAATTATCGATCAGGTCGTCCAATAGATCGACCAGCCGATCGCGATGGGGGTGGATTTTATGGAAGGCCAGCAGGGAATCGGCCGCCCAGAAGCTGTACCGCCGCGGCTGCCCGCCCCCTCGAAACCAGAAGACCTCGTAGTCGGCCATGTATTGCGGATCGCGAAGCCAACGTCCCTCGCGGAAATGATGGCCCGCGGCACAACTGATCGTGTTGTGTTTACCGGACCAGTTTACCTGCGGAAGAAACTCGCTAATGACGAAGCCGTCGGGCGTCTGCTTGATGTGCTTACGATAAGTCCACCAGCGGAAGTAGTAGGTCCGTTGGAGGTTCGCATCGGGGCATTCGAACAGCGGGATATTCTTGGAGAGGAACGCCCAGGCTCGGTCGTTGGGGATATGCTGAGCGTAGAGCTCGTTGTCGTCCGTGTTGAACTGATCGACATGGTGTTTGAAGGCCTCGGCCTTTAGGACGGCCCCGTTTTCGGCGGCCCCGTTTTCGGCGGCCCCGTTTTCGGCAGCCGGGGCAGTGCCATGCAAAAGGACAGCCGATAGGAATGCGAGAACGATCCACGGTGGCAGCATCTTTGTCATTTTCATCCGATTATCTCCCTGGAATGAATCATCCATACTTGATAGCCTGTATGGACGCTCAAGTCAAGCTGGCGCGGTGTGGGCCTGACTGCCTGCCGCTAACCGCCTGTTAAGACAAAGCCGGGAATGTTTGTCGACAAGCCGGTCGACGTTGAGGCCTTTGCCGCCAAGGTGCGGCAGTTGATTGGAAGCTGATTCCCTGATGGAGATCGGCAGTGGACTTGCGACGCAATATCCGGCAAGCGATGGAACTCTGGATTCGCATTTCTCCGAGATTGTGGTATCATGGCGGCGTGAGCACAGTTCTTCAGTGCGTCCCAAAGAAGACCAGTCTCCCCGAGCGGAGACGCTACGCCGAGGTGAGAATGAAGACGAATGGACGTTTCGGAATCGTTGTCGCGGCTGCGTCATTGCTTCTCATGCTGCTGGGCCAGCCGGCGTTGGCCGTTGCCGCGGAGAAACCATTCTCTCAGATCCTCGACGAGGAGACCCGTGTCCAGCACGAGCAGTTGTCGCAAGACCTCCGCCGGCTGACGTGGTTCCAGAAGGTGGCGCCGGAGACGTTCCATCCCGAAGCACTGGTGACGCCGCAGGACCGCGACCCGACCGATATAGTCATCCGGCGCACGCATGCACTACTGACCGACCTGCGACGGACCGCGCCCAAAGATGATCTCCAACCGCTGGTCGAAGCGTTTGCCGCACTCGAATCGAAGGCGAGCCAAGTTCCCATCGCCGATGTCCCGGGCCGCCGGGCGCTGTACGACGAGACGTGCATCTTGCGGCGTAAGATCGCGATGGCCAACCCGCTGCTGGATTTTACGTCCATACTCTTCGCCAAGCACCACCGGGCGCGTTACAACCACATGTGCGACCAATACTTCGGATTCAACGCTCTGCCGGGCGGCGGACTCTTCGTGCTGGAAGACGCCTTCACCTCGTCACCGCGTGTGCGAGACCTGTTGGCAGATGCGACGGTCGAATCGGGCCGGCTGAAGGGACACACGCTGAGGGACGGTTCGTTCTTGCAGCCCCAGCTCTCTTACGACGCCAATCAGATCGTGTTTTCCTACACCCAATGTGAGCAAGGCGGCGAAAGATGGAGTCCGCAGCAGTCGTACCACGTGTTCCGGGTCAACGCGGATGGCTCGCAATTGGTGCAGTTGACCGACGGCTCGTGGAACGACCTGCACCCGAGTTGGCTGGCCGTGTCGCCTGGGGACGGGGGTCGCCCGGGGATGGGGGGGCAAATCGTCTTCATGTCCGAGCGACGTGGCGGTTTCGGCCGTTGCCATGCTCGTCCCGTGCCGCTGTACACGCTACACACGATGGACGCCGACGGCGGAAATATGATGCGAATCAGCCATCACGAATCGAACGAATGGCACCCGAGCGTCAACAACGACGGTATGATCATCTACTCGCGCTGGGATTACATAGACCGCGGGCACAATCAGGCGCACCACGCGTGGATCACCACCCCCGACGGTCGCGATGCCCGGGCCGTCAACGGCAATTTCAAGGCGAGTCACGACGACAATCCGGATATGGAATTGAACGTGACGGCGATACCCGGCTCGCGGCGTTACGTAGCCACCGCGGCGCCACATCACGGCCAGGCCTTCGGATCGCTGATCCTCATCGACCCCAGTGTACGCGACGACGACGCCATGGGGCCCCTCAAGCGGCTCACCCCGGACGCCGGCTTCGTCGAGACGGGTGAGGGTGGGCGAGAGATGTATGGTACGGCATGGCCGCTTAGCGAGAACTATTACCTGTGTGTCTACGACCGGGGCGGAGGCAAGTACGGCATCTATTTGATCGACGCCTTCGGTAACCGCGAACTCCTCTATTGGGATCCGCAAATCGCCTGCCTGGGACCGGTGCCGCTACGGGCACGGCCGGCTCCCCCGGTGATTCCCGCGGTGGGTGAGCCGGCGCGGCTGGTGGCCGACCCGACCTACGACAAAGTGGGGGCCGAGCATCCCTTGGATACCCAAAGCCCGGGCATGCGCGAGATGGGTATCGTGGGCCTGATGGACGTATACGACAGTCTCTACCCCTTCCCGCCCGGCGAGAAGATCGAGGCCCTGCGCATCGTCCAGGTACTACCCAAGAGTACCGAACACCATCACCAACCACAGATCGGCTACGGTAGCGAAACGAGCGCCCGGGCCGTGCTGGGGACCGTGCCGGTGGAAGAGGACGGCAGTGCCCATTTCTATCTGCCGCCGGGTAAGGAAGTCTTCTTCCAGGCATTGGATGGGCGAGGCTTGGCGGTGCAATCGATGCGCAGCGCCACCTACGTACACGCCGGCGAGAAACTCGTCTGTGCCGGCTGCCATAACCGCAAGGAGCACGTTTCGCCCGCCGCCGTCGAGCAGCGCGGAATCGCGTTGCGCCGCTCGCCGTCGAAAATCACTGCGGAAGTCGAAGGCTCCAATCCACTGAGCTACCCTCGGATGGTACAGCCGGTGCTCGAGAAGCATTGCGTCGAGTGCCACACCAAGAACGCCGGCCAGCCAAAGGTCATCGACTTGGCAAGGGGCGACTGGCAGAACGACCCATTCCACTGGTACGCCTCGTATCGCAACCTCTATCCGTATGCGTTTCATTTTGGGGCGAAGTTCAATCCGGGCTACGACCGCTGGACGCCGGCGAGGACCGTGCCGGGGCAGTTCGGGGCCAGGGCCTCGAAACTTGTCGAACTGCTCGATAAGGACCATTACGACGTGAAGCTATCGCCGACGGAATTCCGCCGCATTACCCTCTGGCTGGACTGCAACTCGGACTTCTTCGGCGCATATGAAGACACCGAAGCGCAGGCACGCGGAGAAATCGTCCGGCCATCGCTGGAATAAGAAAGCACGCTGCCCACGGCCGGCTTCTTCAATAGCCGGGCCACACCGATTCTAAAACCCAAGAACCAAGAAGAAGGAATGACAATGAACAGACGCAAAGCAATGATCGCCGTGTTGGGTATTCTACTGACAACAGTCGCTGTGCGGGCGTCGGACCCGCCCCGGGCGAAAGACGGCTTCGTGCCGATGTTCGACGGCAAGACGCTGGCGGGCTGGAAGACGACCGGCAACTGGGTTGTTGAAAAAGATGGCGTGGTCACCCTCCAACCGCGGCCGGGAGAACATGGCTGGCAACGCTACGATGCTTACTTGACAACCGCTCGCAAGTATAAGGATTTTGTCCTCGATCTGGAATTCAAGATCAACAAGGGCGGAAACTCCGGCGTCTTCCTGCGAGTCGGCGATCCGATGAGCCAGGTGAAGACCGGTTTTGAGGTGCAAATCCTGGATACGCACGGGAAGTCAAACCCTGGCCCGCATGACTGTGGCGGCGTGATCGGGACGGCGGCGCCCGCAAAGAACATGGCGAAGCCGGCCGGGGAGTGGAATCGGTATATCATCACCTGCCGGGGAAATCATCTTACGGTCGAGCTCAACGGCCAGCCGATCATCGACCTTCAGCTCGACAAGTCCGCATTGAAGGATCGCCCCTCGGAGGGCACCATCGGCTTCCAAGATGAGGCCAAGCGCGTGTGGTACCGAAACGTGCAAATCAAAGAGCTTCGTTAGGCGCCCTCGGCCCAGTAGCTACGCTGGCCAGAACGTGGGGCGTGTTCGAGGGTTACGACCACGTTCTGGCGAACGTAGTTACAATCCGAGCTAGCCGCCGACGGCTTGGACGGTTAGCTCGACGGTGGATTGGCCGAACTTGGCGCCGTTGCAGTCTTCGATCGTCAGTTGCAGGATGTGCTTGCCGGGCTGCATGTTCTGCGGTAGAGACATCATGCTGCAGAAGAAGAAGTCGCGACGATGTCGTTGGCAGATTTCCTCGACGACGTCGAAACGGTGCTCGACGACCTGATGGCGGCGGCTGTCGACGATCGTGTAGGTAGCCCGAAGCGAAGAATGAAACCCCCTCGAGGTCGATTCCCAAGTCAGGTTTTCGATTTCGGCATAGAGGACCATCCTTTGCCCCGGCTTGAACTGATGATCCTTGGCAAATTCCTCGATGCACCCGAAGCTGTCGACCTTGGTGCATATGGCCAGATTGCGAACCTCTAACGGAGCCAACTCGCTGAGCCGGTCCAGGGCTTGGCCGAGGCTCCGCCGCGCGTTGACCACTCGCTCGGTCGGGTCGGGCGTGCGGCCCGTGTCGAGCCATGCCTCGAGGCCGTACATCTGCTGAACCCAAAACTCCTCGGCCGGCGCCTCGAAGGCGGGAATCGCTCGCAATGCCTGTTGACGATTGCCTGCCAGCAGATGAATCAGCCGCAACTTGGCATGCTCGGAGACATCGTCGCGTCGCTGGGGTGTTTGGGGTATCTCGGCCTCCAGGGCTTCGGCCGCCCGGGTCAAGTGCTCGCGCCAGCCGACCGTTCGCCCGACGGTTCCCGTTGTCGAGGGCGGCGGGCCGAGATCGGGCCGCGCGGGTGCTCCCGGCCATGTGTCTTTGGGGGACGCTGTGCCTTTGGGGGACGCTGCGCCTTGGGGCGGCCAGTGCGTCACCCCCGCAGCGACCGGTGGATAGGGGGTCTGTGGGAAACGGCCCGACGGGCCCGACGGTGCATTTGCCGGCGGCATGGCCGCTTGATTGTAGACGGGCAATCGAGTCGCCGGTTGTACCAGCGCGGCTGGATTTGGCGCGGCTGGATTTGGCGCGGCTGGATTTGGCGCGGCTGGATTTGGCGCGGCTGGATTTGGCGCGGCTGGATCCGGCGGTCTCGTCCCCATCGACAGTCCGCTGGTATGGATCACACCCGATTCCGGCGATCGCGGCCCTTGCATCGGGGCTCGCCCCTGACGCTGATAGGCCTCGATGGCCCGAAAACTCTGTGCGGCCAAATCACGTTCGGCCGAGGCAAATGGTTCGGCCAACTCGGCCGCCGATGTCCCTGGACCGCCAGTGCCATTGAATCCAGCGCCATTAAACCCGGTGCTCGCCACGGCAGGCGGGGCCAGCGAGGGAGCGGGAGCCGATTGCTTCGACGCCCACGGCGAAGAGGAGCAACCGGACGCCAGGACCATGCCTGCGGCCACGAAACCGATTATGTGGGGCATTTTGCCCATAGAGATCTACGCGATTGAGGAGACTCCCACAATAAGAGGGGCGAATCCTATCCAAAACGACCAGTGACCGCAAGACGGGAAGTGGGAGGACCGCCGTTTTGTCAGGACGAACAGGCCGTAACCGTCCTATTTGCCGCAATTTACGGCATGTTCACGGCAATCGGTCGTCGAGTCTCTGAAGATTGGCTCGTAGTGACCGCATTCATGCGGTCCAGCGAGGGATTTGGCTTTCATGTCCAGGTCGTACTCATCGAGCCGCAAGGGATAGGTTCCGTAGTTCCGCACCAAGTCGACGATATAGTCGTATGATCACCTCGCCCATGCGCCGCGGATGCAAGCCGATCCAGAGCATCGAATTCTCTTGGCCGATCAGCCGGGTAAGACACTCGGACGACGCGGTCGGGCTCCTCGTGACGCAGGGCCCGACTCATCCGATTGAGCTTCTTCAACGTATTTTCTTTGCGAGGCATGACGGGGGTTTCCCTCGCTCACTTCATCAGCAACAGGCTCAGTGCCATGACACCCATTCCGGCCAGCAGCCCGAAGAGGCTATCGTGGCCCTTGCCATAGGCCCGGCTGGTGGGCAGCAGTTCGTCTAGGCTGATATAGACCATGATTCCGGCCACGGCGCCGAAGGTTATCCCCATCACCTGGGAGATCGCCTCGGAGTTGTCTCCCACAAAGGCCCTCAACACGAGATACGCGATGATGGCCCCGACCGGCTCGGCCATGCCGCTGAGCGAGGAGTAGAAAAACGCCTTCTTGCGGTTGCCGGTGGCGTAGAAGATGGGGACCGAGACGCTGATGCCTTCGGGGATATTATGCAACGCGATGGCGATGGCGATGGCGACCCCGACGCTCGGATCGTCCAGCGCCGCGAGAAACGTGGCCAGACCCTCGGGGAAGTTGTGGATCCCGATGGCCAGGGCCGTAAACATCCCCATCCGCAAGAGCTTCGCCTGATGGACACGATGATCGTGGGCACCCGGTGCGGCGTGTGCCGGATCGGCCGCAATGGCTTCGAAGTCCGGCATCGGGGCCTTGTCGTCGCGCAGCGGGGCCGTCTCTTGCTCGGTATGGATCTCGTGTGGGTTCTCGGCCGAAGGGATCAGGTTGTCGATGATCCCGATCAGAAGAATCCCGCCGAAGAACGAGGCCGCGTTGATCCAATGGCCCTGGGGATCACCATAGACGTCCACCAGTTCGTCGGCCCCCTTGACGAAGATCTCGACGAACGAGACATACAACATCACCCCGGCCGAGAAACCGGTCGCCACCGACAGAAATCGATAGTTCGTTTGCTTGGCGAAGAAGGCGATCGCGCTGCCGATGCTGGTGGCCATGCCGGCAAAGACGGTCAGCCCCAATGCAAACCAAAAGTTGTCCATTCCATTCACCTGTCCGGCTACCGCCAAACGTTTTCCAAAGGCCGCCCACTCTGCCGACGAACCTCTCTATCGCCCTACTTCACTTCGAGCATTCGCTTCAACGCCTCCAGGGCCCAGCGGGCGGTCTCCGGCTCGACCGCGATGATGTTGACCGGGGTCCCGGCGGCCAGATTCTCCAGCGACCAGCAAAGATGCGGCAGGTCGATGCGGTACATCGTCGTACACATGCAAACCATCGGCGAGAGGAAGTGGATCGTCTGCTCGGGAAACTGCTGCTTCAGCCGCTGGACCAGATGCAACTCGGTGCCGATGGCCCACTCGGTCCCCGGCGGCGACTCCTCGACCGCCTTGATGATCTTGCCCGTCGAGCCGACCACATCGGCCTTGTCGACCACTTCCATCATGCACTCGGGATGGGCCAGGATCTTGATGCCCGGGTGTTTCTTGCGAAACAGATCGACGTGCTCGGGCAGGAACACTTGGTGGACGCTGCATTCGCCTTTCCATAGCAAAACGCGGCTACGTCGCAACGCTTCTTCCGTATTGCCACCCAGCCCGGGTTGATGGGGATCCCAGACGGGCATCTCCCCCAGCGGAATATCCATGGCCCGAGCCGTATTGCGACCAAGATGTTGATCGGGAAAGAACAGCACTCGGCGACGCCGGGCGAATGCCCATTGGATCGCCGCGGCCGCGTTGGCCGACGTACAGACGATCCCGCCGCGCTGGCCGCAGAACGCCTTGAGCGTCGCGGCCGAGTTGACGTAGGTAATCGGCGTGACGTCGTCGATGTCGATCACTTCGGCCAGTTGCTGCCAACAGTCTTCGACCTGGTCGATGTCGGCCATATCGGCCAACGAGCATCCGGCGGCCAGGTCGGGCAATACGACCGTCACCCGGCGTCCACCGCGCTCCTCGAGCCGCTCGGGCCGATTGGCCAGGATATCGGCCGTCTCGGCCATGAAGTGGACACCGCAGAACGCAATCGCCTCGCATCGATCGTCGGACGACGCCAACGCGCTGAGCTGATAGCTATCGCCGCGAAGGTCCGACAGCGCAATGACCGGGTCCTGCTGGTAATGGTGGCCGAGGATCAGCAGCCGCGAGCCCATTTCGGAGCGAACCTTCTCGATCCGCTCTCTCAGCGTCTGTTCGTCGAGCGACTCGTATGGCTCGAAGCCGTAGGTCGGCGAAGTGGTTTGATCGGGTGTAGTGGTCATGGCGGCAGTGGCGTTGAATGTGTCTCTCGCGTTCCCGGGGGCGATCCGGAAAAACCGCATCCATTGTATCCGCATTATATCCGCCGAGAATCGGGGAAAACAGTGGGGCCGCCGGAGTGCCTGCCCAGAGGTGTGTGCCACGGCTTCGGCGAACCAGAAACTGAGATGCGACTTCACTGCTGTCCGATCCTAAGTCGAATAGCGGCAACTGGTTAGGGCAAGGGGTGTTTGGAAACTTGTGTGGCAGGTGGGTTAGAAGCCGCAGAGCAATTCGATCTGCCAACGGTGCTTGTAGAGTCGCGTGATGATCAATGCCGGAAGCTCGCGGGCCCCCTGCTCAGACACCGGCTGAGTAGAGCCGGCTGCCCGGGAACCTGCGATCTTCACCGCGCACGACCGACACGCCTGCCAAGAGGGCCATGCCATTTCTTCATCTCGTTCGCAAAACCGTCGGTGTCGCGGAGCGGGGGAGCGGCCGGAGATTTGTGGCATGCTCCGCCCGATGGTACAATACGCGCGGCGACAGGCAGACGGCTCCACGATCGTAACCGTCGGCCGGATGTCGACACGCCGGTGGAGGTGTTCGTACCCTCTAGCAACGCTGTTACGGCTCGAATCAAGGAGAAAGAATGAAAATCAAGAAGACGACAATCGTGGTTGCCCTGTTACTTGCTCTTGCCGTGGGGCAAGTCGATTGCGTACACGCGCAAGAAGTCAATCGCTTGCCCAATATCGTCTTTATCCTCGCGGACGATCTTGGATACGGAGACGTCGCCTGCTACAACCCGGAGTCGAAGATCCCTACTCCTCACCTGGACAAGCTCGCCAGGGAAGGCATGCGATTCACCGACGTCCACAGCCCCTCGACGGTCTGCACGCCGACGCGCTACAGCATCCTTACCGGGCGGATGGAATTTCGCACGGGCGTGCGGGGAGTCTTTACCGGCGTGGGCGGCCCTTGCCTGATCGAGAAGGGTCGTCTGACCCTGCCGCAAATGCTTCGTGAGCAGGGCTATACCACCGCGTGCTTCGGCAAGTGGCATATCGGCATGACGTTCCTCGACAAGGACGGCAATCGCATCACGGCCGGCGGCGTGAAGGGCGTTCAGCAGATCGACTACTCGCGACCGATCCCCGATTCGCCGATCCACCGGGGCTTCGACAAGTTCTACGGGACGGTCTGTTGCCCGACGACGGACTGGCTCTATGCGTATATCGACGGCGACCGTATCCCCGTCCCACCGACAAAACTCCTGGACAAGAGCAAGCTGCCGAAGCATCCCTACGGCAACGATTGCCGCGGCGGCATGGTCGCCGACAACTTCAACCACGAAGAGGTCGATCTGGTCTTTCTCGACAAGAGCGTGAAGTTCCTCCAACGGCATGTAAAGACCGCCCCCGACAAGCCGTTCTTTCTCTATCATTCGATGCAAGCAGTCCACCTGCCGTCTTTTGCGGCCGACCGGTTCAAGGGCAAGACCAAGTCGGGACCGCACGGTGACTTCATCTTCGAGATGGACTATGTCGTCGGCGAGCTGCTCGCCGCGCTCGAACGTCTCGGCGTGGCGGACAACACGTTGGTGATATTCGCCAGCGATAACGGGCCGGAAGTTCCCACGGTTGTTGACATGCGGAACACGCACAACCACGACGGGGCCAGACCCTGGCGGGGCGTGAAACGCGATCAGTGGGAGGGCGGACACCGGACGCCGTTTATCGTGCGATGGCCCGGCAAGGTTCAGGCCGGGACAACAAGCGATCAGCTCATGAGTCTCACCGATGTGATGGCCACCTGCGCCGAGATCGTCGGCGCGAAGCTGCCCAACGACGCCGCCGAGGATAGCTACAATATGCTGCCCGTCTTGTTGGGTACGCAGGGCGACCAACCGGTTCGGCGTCACCTGTTGCAGCAGACGATGTCCTTTGCCATGTCGATCCGCGCCGGCCAGTGGAAGTACCTGGATCACCAGGGGTCCGGCGGCAACAATTACGATCGGGAAGGCGCCTGGGGGATGAAACAATATGCCTTGTCGGACACCGATCCCGATGCCCCCGGACAGCTCTACAATCTGGCAACCGACCCGGGTGAAACAGAGAACCTGTACAGCCAGCATCCTGAGCTGGTGCAACAACTGAAAGCGCAATTGGAAGTATTCAAAGAGAGCGGACGCAGTGCCCCGTTGCGATGAGGGCCGCCGAGCAACCACATTCAGCAGGTAGGGTGCGTCTGGGCGCACCATGAATTACTTGTGTGGTCATGCTTGGCCATCTATTTCGTTGCACCCCCAGGACTTGCACGGTACAATTACCGCAGTTTGGCGGCTCCCTGCGCCGTTGGCAAGACCGAACCATAGGACGCCCATCATGAACAGCCCAACACCCACCCCAGGTCCCCGTTTAGCCATTGCGTGGATCGTAGCATGGGCATTGTGTGCCGTCTCTCTGCCGGCGGCGGAAACGACTCGGGACGCGCAACCGAACGCGGCACGGACGATTCTCGACAAGAGCGGTGTGCTGGGGGGACTGGTTGTGCATGTCCACTGTGGCGATGGCAAACTGACCGCGGCCCTGCGTGCCAACGACAGCTATCTCGTACACGGCCTGGACACGGATGCCGAGCAAGTGGCCGAGGCGCGGGAGTTCATCCGGTCCAACGGTCTCTACGGCCCCGTCTCGGCAGACACGTTCGACGGCCGACGGCTGCCGTACGTCGACGATCTGGTGAATCTCGTGGTGGCCGAGGATCTTGGCGAAGTGACGATGGCGGAGGTCATGCGTGTCCTGGCACCGCTGGGCGTGGCCACCATCCATCACAACGGGCAGTGGCGAAAGACCGTGAAGCCGCGCCCCGAGGGCATCGACGAGTGGACGCACTACCTTTACAACGCCGGCGGCAACGCCGTCTCCGCAGATCGACTCGTCGGGCCGACGCGATATCTGAAATGGGTCGCCGGTCCACGCTGGTCGCGCAGCCATGAGTACACGCCCAGCATGGCCGCCATGGTCTCTGCCGGTGGACGGATATTCTCGATCCACGACGACGGAGTCCGGGGCGTTATCGACCCGCGAGTCGGCGACCGCTGGATGGTTCATGCCCGGGACGCTTTCAATGGCCTGCTTCTCTGGCAGCGGCCGATGTCCGACGCATGGGGTACCGCCGTATGGGGCGGCGACCGAAATTGGGGTACGCCCATGGCGATTCCAAGACGCCTGGTGGCCTCGGCGGACAGAATCTTCTTGACGCTCGGCTACCGGTCGCCCGTCACCGTGCTGGATGCCGCGACGGGCGAGCCGATTCGAGAGCTTGACAACACCGAGAACACCGACGAGATGGTGCTGCTGGGCAAGACGCTTCTGGTCCGCCGCCGCCGAGTGATTCCCAACTATTCCGCCGAGGCCAGTGCGTGGAAAGTGCAGCTCAGACGCGGGCAAGAGCCGCCTCCCGCCTCGCCCGGCGATGAGACAATCGCCGCCATCGACGTCGACACGGGAAGGACGCTCTGGGAGTCGAAAGACGCTCGGATCGTCACCCTGTCCCTGGC
>SDBT01007405.1_pt1 | contig 18048 bp, 23 predicted proteins | sample 2277101 | NCBI WGS metagenome assembly SDBT01 (sample SAMN10404973, study PRJNA504765) | marine sediment metagenome | isolation source: marine sediment core GS10_PC15, 103 cmbsf | place: Arctic Ocean: Southern Knipovich Ridge | collected 2010 | reverse complement strand
CATTTCGCCACATTCCCCGAGAAACTTCCCGAGATCTGCATCAAGGCCGGCAGCCGCCTCAAGGATATTGTACTTGATCCTTTCATGGGATCCGGGACAACGTGCGCCGTCGCTAAGAAGTTGGGCCGGCGCTATATCGGGATTGAAATAAATCCGGAATATGTGAAGCTCGCAGAGAAGCGGATTAACCAGGCAGTTCACGAGCCGGAGTTGTTCCCTGAATGAGTAAGCATTGTAAGGGATGGAAACGGGTCATATGGAATCGATGCAAGCGCCACGGGAAAACAGATCTTCGCCGTTTCTGCTATCGATGCGCAAGATTTATTATGCGAGGTACCAATCATAAGTATTCCAGTTACCATGATTGTGACGGGATATTTTATAAAGACCAAAAATTTATTACCGATGGAATATTTAGGAGGAACAGGCAGGATGATTAAAACCATTTCGGAACACCGGGAGAGGTTAAAGAGTGGTAGTTTAAAAGTAATAGAGCCTGGGGGAGATTATGGCAAACAATGGCTGCATGACGCTCAAGGCGCCCAACGGGAACTATTTGAAGACGTCGCAGAACTCCTGGACAAAGCAGAGGCGTATGAGGAGTGCGACAAGGTTAGTGAAGCATATCGATCGAATCGCGACCAATACCGGCGCGGAATCCATGCGCTTGACCGAATGCTGCACAAGGACACCCTCGGGGTGAATTGGAACAAATTTCTAGAGGGGATGACGTTGCACGATTTCATTTGGGAAGCCGGGCAACCAGGCGAACCCAAAACAACAGAGAATCCGGTACTAGCATGCAAAGATTGTAAAAAGTTACCATCGGTAGAAAGGTTTGGCCCCGGATGGGGTGTAGGGTGTGACTGCTATGCCCCAACACATTCTGACAGTGACGAGCCGGAACCATCTCATCATACTGAAAGCCATGAATTCATGCACGAGGCAATAAAGTTGTGGAATGAAAAATGGGGGACGGCATGACTGATCCGAATTTAGATCAGAAACCTAAAACAAAGCAGGAGATATTTAAAGATGCACTTGAGAGGATAGGGAAATTCAAGCTCATAGGAAGGGTTAATCCGTTAACGCTATCGGATGAGGCCGTGATTGCAAATCATGCCATCGAACAAGCCGACGCGGTAAAGGACCCGGAGATACCGAAAGGTCCACAAATTGACCCCGACAAAATCCCAAGCATTAGAACCGTAGAAAAATCTCTTGGTTACGGGGGATAGAATGACCGCGCCAAAACATCCAATGATACCGATTAATGAGTTGTTATCTGGAAAACAACCCAAAATTCAATGCCTAATTTGCGGATCAGGGAACTTCTATTTCGAGCAGAATTTCGGAATTACCAAACGGCCAGGAAAATACGGGGATATTGAATTTAAGCACAATGGGAACGACGACATCACAATCAGTTGTCAGGACTGTGGCGGGTCCATGACTGCGTATCGGGTCGGCGACCATTGGCACGTCAAAGAAGAAGATGATATTTATAAGGCCAGGCATCGGGAAGCCGTTGCCGAGATGACAAAAGATATGGCCGATTTTGAGAAAAAGCAGATTGACGACGGTCGGCGCCGGAATCCATGAGCTCTGATTGTAGATGCGGGGTATGTACGGCGGAATTCCAGCGAAACGGAATGACAGTTAGACCTCGACTTCGATATATCGAAAAGAAACTTAATGTTCTCGCGAACGAAAACAACGAACAACTTAAACTGCTCCGCCATGACCGGGATCGACTGAATAGGCTGATTGCCGCCGGAACACATGACAAAATATAAGAAACCGAATTTTTTTGTGGGGAATTGGGGGAATTGATAGATATTAGGGAACGAACTAAATTGGATATGTACTATATATGACATCTCGAGCCAATAGATTAGAGCTGCTTAAGCGTTTAGTGTGGATTCAAGGGCAAATGGTTTTGGGCAAGCGTGATGCCGATCTAGTTCTGATTAGTTCGCAGAAATATCAAATTACGATTCGCCAGAGCCAGAAATATATCAAAATGGCGTACACACGCTTCGAGAGATCACAGAGTGGCAAAACAGCGGCGCAGAAGGGCAAACTGATTAACATGGCACAGGAGGCGTGGAGCCTGGCGATTGCTGAGGACAAAAAAGATTATGGCGCGATCGCCAAAATATTGCGCGAACTGTCACGGCTTACTGGAGTGGATCCGGGGGATATAATCAGGGGCGAGTTAACTTTGAACCACAAGACTTTTACCGATATGGTTAAAGAGGGAGAGATTGAGCGAGACAAGACAAAAAAATCCGGTCAAGAAGGCACTAGAATACCAGAATGACATAATCGGGTTTGCTTACGACATCCTGGGTGTCGAGCATCTTTACCCCTATCAAGAAAATGTCCTGTCGAAAATGGCGAATAATCAGCGCGTGGTTGTCACGGCCTGTCATGACGTGGGGAAAACATTTCTAGCGGCGATCTTTGTCATATGGGGACTGGTAACGCACTGGAATAGTTCGGTGATATCGACGGCGCCGAGTTTCGGAATGGTGAAGAACCTCCTCTGGCGCGAAATCGCAAAGCTGTGGAAGAACATGCGGATTTCGGATATTGGGGGGGAGCTGCTCGAGACACGAATAGAGATTGACCGGGAAAAATGGTTCGCGATCGGGATCAGTCCCAAGCGTGAGGCCGGCGACTCCGAACAGCAGTTCAATAATTTCGTCGGGTTTCATAACCGGTATGTGTTCGTGATATTCGATGAGGCGAGCGGCGTGTCACACGCACGATGGCAGAGCATGAAGTCATTGTTAACGAGTGCGAACACTTGGTTTTGCGCGATCGGTAATCCCATATCGTCGATTGGCGACTTCAAAGAGGCGTGTGACTCTCCGTTTTACGAAGTGGTGCAATTGAGCTGCTTTGATTCCCCCAACTTACAGGCTAACGGCATTAAGAACGTTCAGGACTTACGGGATGAGGCGGAAATTCTGCAAAAAATGACCGCGGAAGATATGAAAACGCGAATGGAAGGGTACAAGGTCGTTCACGGTGAGCTTTTAGCTCTTCAATGGGTGATGGAGCAATGGATAGAGGAGGGGGAAGAGTCGCCGTTCGTTCAGGCGCGCGTACTCGGGATATTCCCCAAAGAATCGGCGGATAGCCTTGTGAGTTATGGCCAGGTGCAGAATGTAATGACTGTCGATATCGAACGGGATAAAAGCACCTTAATCGTCGGCGGGTGTGACTGTGCCAGGTTCGGGAGCGATTCGACAATCATCAAAATCATGAAAGGCAATTACGAGATTTTCAAAGAGAAGGTCAACAAGCATGATACCGTGGAGGTAACGAACCGGTGCTCTTGGCTGATTAAGGAATACAAAATAGCCATGTTCGGCGTTGACGATACCGGAATGAACGGCGTCACCGATCAGTTGCGGCACAAGGGCCACAAGGTTTACGCTTTCATCGGTGGCAGTTCACCACGCAAGAAAAATATATTCCTGAATAAACGCGCGGAGGCGTATTGGTTGCTCTGTAAGGACATCAAAAAGGAGGCGATCAAACTGCTCGAGGACAAAAAACTACTTAAGCAGTTGCCGGCGACACGGTATGAATTTAAGGGAACATTGTTAAAGATCGAGGATAAGGCTAAAATCAAACAACGAATTGGACAGTCACCAGACGAGGGGGATGCAACGAGTATCTGTAACTATCTTAGACATCGCCGGACCGGTGGCGGCGCCGGGGGAAGCAAGGAAACTAGAGATACGAGTTGGGGAACGGATGATCGGGGAGATTATTAGTGTTCGGATTTAAAAGCAAAAAAGACAGAAAGCTCGATCGGATGGAGAAGATGACCGCCGGCCTGATCAGGACGACACAAGAGCAACACAAAGAAATCGAGATGTTATCTCACGATGGCGATGCGAGTTTCGGCCGTGACATTCGCTCTATTGAAGAACTGTTCGCCAATTTCGACCGAGCCGAACATTTCCAGGATCGAGCTAATGAGAGCGAACGCGCATTCATAATTAACGGGTTGCCGAACCGGGCAATCACAATGACAACATCGTCGATCGTCAGAAAGAAACTCTCGATACAGAGCAAAAACGATGACATTCAAAATATAATCAACAATATTACGGCGCATCCGTTCAACTGCTGGTTTGCACGCATGAAAGAAGCGCTGCACCGGCTGAAAGTTGACGGTGAAGTATATTGGTTTTGTCGGTTCAACAAACAAACCGGCGAAGTATTGGTATTTGAGGTACCGCCGCGAAATGTGAAGCGCATCGCATACGACAACCCTAAAACATTCTGGAATAAATGTTGGCCGTCACGGTTTCGTATCAAGTGGGAATGGGAAGAGTATGACGATTCACTCGAACCCAGGCAGATGTTTGACGAACGCACATTCGAACAGTTCAAAGAGAATGAGGACGGCATGATCGAGTTTATTGTTATGGTTCGGAATCCGACACTTAGCGATTTACCGCGTGGAATCGGTACGGTGTATCCGTCTCTGTTTTGGCTGCGACTCTATAAGAAATTTGCGAACGGTATTGTTCAACGCGGAATGAATTATGCGAACATGCTTTGGCATGTAGTTGTTGGTAGTGAATCAGAAGAATCGGTTTCGGAGGTACGCGACAGAGTACGACCGATAAACAAACCAACGGTAAAAGTTACCGGTCCAGATGAAGAGTGGAAGATAATCGCGCCGCCTTCCAATATTGGGAGTGGTTCGAAAGACGATCTAAAAGAAGTTAAGCGTCAAGCGGTCGCATCTTACCAAACGGATGAGGGAACCGCGACCGGCGACAACTCCAATAATAATTTCGCATCTAGTAAGGTCGGTATGAGACAGCAGAAAGTGCAACGGGAGAGCGATCAGGTATTGTTTGAGTGGTTCCTACGCAGCTTTTTTGGTGCGGTGATCTGGTTGTCAGTTGGTAGCGGGATACTTAAATCAAAGATACCGCTCGGTGGCGACGAAACCGATACGGAAGATGTTGACATGGTTGCGCCTAATGATCAGCCGCATTGGTTTAATATCATGCAGACGTTCCAGATCAAATTCCCGGATCCGCTTGGTGAGGATGCGGAAGAGCAGAAGATCAGAGCCGACACGCTGATCTCGATCGGCGCATCACAACAAACCAAGTGGGAAGAGATCGGCTTAGATCCAAAAGAAGAGTTGCGCCGACTGAAACAGGAACGGGGGCGGGAACGGGAGATACTGAAGGAAGAGGGAGAGAACGACAATGAGGATATCGGGTTGCGTAACCCGGAACGCGGCTAAAGCCATCATCGAAGCCGACAAAGTAAAAGACTCGCCGAATCCCACATCCTGATTCATTCCAAGCTGCGTTCCTTGAGGGCGCGCGTATCCGCGAGTCACGGAAAAACAGCCAAGCCCGAGACATCCGAGACATCATTTCCGAACAAGAGGAGATATTTAGCGAAAAATTAGTATTTTGGATAACGGCCGCGCTGTTGCGCATCGGAGTGAACGATTCGCCGGCGCTGCTTAGTAAACGCTTGGTTAGTGATGTGCGCCTGAAGGAAAACATACACAAATTCTTGTTGGGCCGTGTTGACCGCGACAAAGTGCCGTTAGTGAAGGGCCAGCCGGCCGACAAACGAATCGACGGCATGAAACAACTCATGGATAAAAACACCAAGTCGATTATGGTGGAGACTTACCGCGATCAGGCCGCAACAAATACCGCATTATTTACCGAACTGTTCAAAGGCATCCGGCCGGTCAAAAGATTATTAATCGATCGCTTGGCCGTAAAAAAGCTGCTCAATCTGACGGTGAACGGGAGTAAGTTTGGCACGTTCCACAAAAGGTTATTCGAGAGAACCGATACGCGGGTACTCAATGATCTGGGAAGGGCCGTTTCACAGGGGGTGACATTCGGGGAGTCAATCCCGTCCATCACAAGCCGGGTGGAGCCGATCGTCGCATCGTTTTTGCCCGGAACGATGGAACGGGTTGCAATTGTATCGGAAGCGATCGCGCGGGATTTCGTTACGGAAGCATACAACCAGGCTGATTTAGATTTCTTCAAGAAACAGAATTTCATTACCGGTATAACCGTTCGCGAAACTCTCGACAAACGGACTTGTATAATTTGCGGCGCGCGGGATGGTAATAGTAGGAAGCGGCCCGAGTGTTTCGTTAATCCGTGGCGCCTGGCGCATAGCCGGTGCAGGTTCTTTACCGAACCGGAATTCGAGGGAAAGGTAAATACTCAGTTGCGAGCAACGCGAGGAGTGGATGGGAAGACTCACAGAAAAGAATTCCGCGGTGGTAACGAATACCAACAATGGTTTGCTACGCAGCCTGTCGGCGTGCAGAAAACAGTATTAGGGCCGGGGCGGTTTGACATTTTCGAGCGTGAGAAACTCGATTTCGAAGATTTGGTATGGTCACGCGGGCCACGCAAAGGTGACATCAGAACATTGCCAGAGCTCAAGAGGTTCGTACAACGTAAGGACGGTTGACCCGCAACTCCGTATGCTTACAATGGGGATATGAAGCGTCCCATAGATACAAAAGTAGAAGTTCTCAATATAGATATGACTGCGCGCCGTGCGCGTTTCAAAATAATGACACCAGGCATGGGGAACGGTCTCATGTTTCCGATGGAAGTGTTGATTGCCGCGGCGAACATGGGAATGTTCGAAGGGATTAAAGCATTTATTGATCATAGAGATCTCGGTATACCAAAACCAAATTTACAAAACCCGAACAACAGAAATTTACAAAACATCGCCGGCTTGTGGATGAATACAAGTTGGAACGGAGAATCATTAGCCGTCGAAGGTGATTTCGTAATGTCGTTTACAAAAAACAATGCGTTCTTATGGGATCTCATTCAGTTTCAAAGCGAGGCGAATGAGAGTGACAGATTTTTACAGCAAGTATTCGGTGTAAGTGCCGTAATACAATTTAGTTCAGGCTTTGAAGATAAGATTCCGACTGTACGTCGGATATTGCGGGTTTTCTCCGCTGACTTTGTAACTGACCCTGCACGTGGTGGAGAGCTTATCACTAAGCTGTCAACCGAAGGTTATGAAATGCAGGGTTTTGAAGTCGATAGCACGAGAGAGACCGTTGCATCACTAGAAAAAAATGGGGATATGACTATGCCAGATGAAGATTTTAAAAATCTCATTACAGAGAATGTAGAAGTCAAATCTCAGTTGAAGGCAAAAGATGGTGACATTGAGAAACTCGGCAAAGACGTCTCCAGCCGGGATGATCAGATCAAGACTCTGCAAGAGGACAACGCCAAAAAAGAGACGGCGATCAAATCCATGCAGTTTGATCAGAAAGTCGATTCTATCCTTGCCGAAAAACTGAAAAACCAGCCCGAACCGCTGGTTGCCAAAGTGAAGGCGCAACTGCTCGTGTTGTCGAATAATGGCGTGGATCTTACCGATGCGAAAATCGATGAGATCTGCAAACAAGAAAGGGACTATTACGATTCAGTCCGCAAAGACACGAACGGTGACAAGTCCACCACGCCGGCGAAAAACGGTTCGCCTCTATTACAAACTGCTCTCGCGAGTGGTGAAATAGAGGAGAAACAATTAAAAGGGGGTACTAACTGATGGCTGATCCAAAAATTGATCACTCAATGGCACGGCGACACGTTGGTATCGCCTTGGCAACGGAAATAAAACGCGGTGATTTGATCGGTCTCACGGCCGGTCTCGCCGTTCCTTATACCGGCGCCGCCGCGAATTTCCTCGGTGTATCTGAGGATGACTCTAAGGACAACGAAGAAGAGGACATCTCTGTTCTTGGAGAGGGAACCGTGCTCAAGATCGATGCGGCTAGCGATACCTATCTTTACGGGGCGCCCTTGCAACAGGGAACCGGAAACGATGTGGTTGATGTTAGTGCAGGCGAACATATTATGACTGTTGTTAAACAGGAAGGTTTGGCTGTCACACGTGTTCGTGCCGAATTGATCATACCGCACGCTTTCAGAACGTAAGGGAGGCTTGACCTATGTTAATGATTAATGACCACAAGCAACTTTCTGCGCCTGCAATCGTCGATCTGATTAATAAATCAGGCGGCGTGAGGGCGTTTACGAAGGACGCGAAACAACTCATACAACTGAGCCCCGAATGGTTCGAAAGAAACGTCGGTGCTCTTTATGAGGCGATGGTGAAATATCCCATGGAGAGAGCGTATTTCGATGCCGATGACGGCGTTATCGCCATGGGAGAGGGAGTCACCGCACTCACTGTGTCAACCAGTCACTTTCCCATACTGTTGCGGGAGCGACTTGAATTAGTCGCCCGTGAAAAGTATCGACTCGGGCCGTTGATGCTCGGGAATGCTTTCACGACAATCCCCAGCAGAAAGCGAAGCGGTAAATTCCATCAGCTCAACAGTGATCGGAATATCGACTTCGTAAGGGAGAAGGAAAGATACAATGAAACTTTCCTGTCAGAAACGAGTGATGAGTATATCAACCGGAAGGCCGGGGAAATTCTCAAGATCACTGAAGAGACGCTTCTCTTTGATGATATGAACGCGGTCATCGAGGCCGTGCGCGAACTCGCAGACGATATGAAAGTGTTTGAGGAAGAACAGAGAGCAAAGGCGCTGCTTAATGCAGTTTACGATACTTCCAATACGACATTCGGCGCACCAAACGAAGTCGCGGTTTCGGCTGTAAGCGCTGAGGATCTCGGAAAACTCCTCAAACTCGGGGCGAAGATGAAAAAACCGAACGGATCGCCTGCCAGTATTCAATATGAATGGGTGGCGGTTCCCGTCGAGCATACGGCTACTATGGGACAGGTTCTCTCTCAGGCTTTCGAAGACGACAGCTCCGCTTTACAACAGAAGAAAGTCGGCTTCAAGTTTTTCGGCACACCGTCTCCGTTGGTTTCGGCTACGATTGACTCGTTAGCTCCGCCTGATGTTCCGGCTGGTTTCGATGACAACTATTTCGCGATCGCGCGGGGTGCTCTTGCCGAAACGGTTGTAATTCCCACTATGTTCCAGACGCAAAGGGGAATCGTGCAGGAAGACGGCTGGGAAAACGACATCATCGCTCGTTTTCGAACTCGATTTCTAAAGGGATTCAGCGTAAAGGACGGCCGACGTCTTGCGCTCGCGAATCTCACGTAATTGGCGCTGCTTGATGACCTCAGAGATGCTCTGGACGATGTGCCCGAGCCGGTTATCAGGGAACGTCTCGGGGGTGATGGACTTGTTTCACAGTTCATCCCCTCCACAGTAGAAAATCGGGGGCGGGTGATATCGTTGTCACCCGCTCCCACGGTTTTCGTTGATGATGTAATCGTTCCCGAGACTGTCGGGCCGGATACGAATTGGAGAATAATCAACGACCGTGTTTTAGAATTTGATGCGTTTCATGGTAATCCGTCAAAACTGGCAAATTTCACCTATTGGCATACAGCATTTCCGGACAGCCAACTAACAGGTTTTCTAAATCGTGTCGGCAGTTCAGTCCTTAAGGCAGAGATCCTTGCATTGTATGCACTGGCTACAAGTGATGCTCGGTTTTTCGCAAAGACGGGTGTCCGCCTTCAAGAAGACAAAAACGGTCAGGCTAAAAAGTTTATGGATCTGGCCGAATCCAAAATGAAACTCGCCAAACAGCTCGGGATAAAAGATGAGGCGAAACGCACGAGCGGATTGGCTGATGTTGATGTGGAAACAAAACTCACTGACACCGGCCTCGATTTAACCAGGTTCATCCGTGAGAACGATCCGGAAGGGCTTTTCTTTTTGGACGTATGACATGGTCATTATCAAAGTTGACGGGATTGTTAAATTACGAAAACAGATTGACAGGTTAAAAGCAGAAACACGCCGGCTGATTGAAAAGGAAATGGACAAGGCGCAACAGAGCGCTATCACAATTGCAAAAAGAATAGTTCCCGTAGACACCGGCCGGCTGAGAACATCGATCGGACCCGCCGGCCGCCGCGGATTAGACAGATCGTTCGGGAGTAATGTAACATATGCAGCCAAAGTTGAGTTTGGAGATTTAGCGCCGACATCACCAACAGAATCTATTTCGAGATTCGCCAGTGGAGAGGGTGGAGTTGCGCAACCTTATCTAAGACCGGCCGCCGACGATGTCATTGAGCCGACAGAGAAACGAATTGTGAAGATTATCGAACGGGAGATTGAACGATCAACATAACATCAACAGAAAAACAGGCGTCGTATGTGGACCGATCCATTTCTGAATTTTTCCGCGACAATTACGGGCGTGTTATGTCGAGCGAAGCTATCAGGGATGTCAGGTTTGGGATCCCCGTAGAGGTAACACCGAATAGAATATTGAGCGTTAAAGTTTTCAGGCAGGACGATTTCACCGAACAATCGGAAGGTGTCGATTACACTGTCGACAAACAGAAAGGTAAGATTACGCTGATCGATTCGGGAAATTGGGATGTCGATACTGTATTTATTTCTAAGCTGCAAGAGACGGGGCACGGTTCATTTACTAATAAGGTCGAGATACTGACAAAGCCGAAAGAAAACAGGTCCGATCCGCAACCGTTTGTTCTGATTCACTCGTTACCGATGCGGCAAGTTGATATGTGGAACACCAAGATTGCCACAGAGTTTGAAGAGGACGGCGTCATCCGCGGCGAGAAGAATCAGAAGTTTAGAATGCGGGTCCAGATAGACCTTCAGGCCGAAACACACGAACAAATGCTACTCATGTATTTTGAGTTGACGCGCCTGGGCACCATTATACACATGCCGTATTTCGAGTGGGTTTATGGTGTGCGCGTCCAAAAAGGATGGATCCGATTGGGCGTTGATCTCGATGTTGAGGATCCAGAATGGGATTACCCCCGGAAAACAATTGATTACAAAGGATTTTTACAGCGCCAGGAGTTTGAGGACTATGCGACGACGCAGAATCTCACTATGAATGTTACGACTGACAGCCAAACGGTAACAACAACGGGGTTTGAAATTCCAGCAGCAGTGACACCCATACTGACATTCGATGACGACTTTCCCTATACCGCAAGCCCGGAGGCTTCCATAGAAGACGCTAATTACGAAATGTTTTTTGGTTAGATCATGGCCGGCGTAGCAGAACAAATAGACGGGAAACTCGAACTCTCGAAAGTCGGTTCTGAATTCGCGTTCATGCAGAAAAAAGAGGATCTGAAGCTGAGGGTGCATTATCTTGTGCGGTGGAAGTGGTCACTGACCGGGCCGTCGTCAAATATACTATCAAACTTTATGATATCCGGATCTTTACTGACGGGCGGCGTGTCGAGTGGAGGATCTTTTTATGGAAACGGAGCAGCCCGGCAGCCAATAGTTGAAACCCGGCCGTTTTTCGGATCGGGAGAAGCGGGCCATATTAATATTCTGCATTCATTTAGTACGCTTACGGGAACCCTAGCAAATGCGAAGGTTTCTATATCCGGATCCGCTTGGCCGATGGGCTTAGAGATTCAGGAGGAGTTGGAATATGACGGCAGTCTCGCATCACCAAAGTTTTTTTGGCGAAGTGATATTAATGATGTTACCGGGTTCAACCTATTACAGAAAGAAACCGAGTTGGTAGTTGCGGGTAATATATTGGATCGAGATAACCATCACGTCTCTATCGCGTTACCGCTGACAAACGGTGGTTCGGGAATACTTATCAAGGCTGATGATTTTGAAATTATAACCTTGCCGTTAACACCATGAGGACAATATGTTTATAGTTACGTGCCGGATTATTCCGTTCAGAGAAAGTCCGTTAGACAGCATTCCCGACCTTCCGCCCGGACACGAATATACGGTGAACTGGAAAAATCCAAACTGGCAAGTCTTGTGCATGACCATAACGGGATATATTGCATTGACCGATGATGCGCGGTTCATTAAAGTCTAGACAAATGGCAACGAAAATGAATAATTAGCGAATGGCGAAGAAAAAAGACCCGTCTTCATCTAATCCTGAACCTGTCACGCCGACAACACCCGTCGAACCAGTGACAACCCCACCGACTTCCGGAAATAATCCCGCCGTTCCGAGTGCAACACAAACAGCGCAGAAGGAAAAACTTTATGATGTCCGGCATTTATTGAAAAAAAATAGTATGCAGCTTACAGAAGCGCCGTGGTGTATAGGAAAAACCGCGATGAGTCAGGAAGAATTTGACAAGGGAAAAGATGCTTGGTTCAAGAAAGAAGAAAAAAAAGAAACGTCGCCCGACGACGGAAATACGGAGGTTAACTGATGTCAACATTTCGAGGACTTAAACTACCGCGTAACCTTTACGATATAGACGCCAGTGGTCTAGATCAGAAGCCGGCGCAAATAGATGGAATTGTAATGTATCCGGGCGCGTTTACATCGGGTGACTTTGTTGATGGGTTTTTAGTTCTCGAGTCCAGGCGCGGCGGCAAAGAGATTGCGAAACACGATAATCAGGATGTGTCTCTGCGATCGGTGAAAGAATGTTTCGCTATTGGTGCGGAAATAATTGTAGCCCATGCGATCGGAGTGCATGCGTTCTCGAGTCTTGATCTGGATGACGTAAATGCTTCACCAAAGGCAAAAGTTAAACTCGTTTCAAAAAGTATTGGGTTAGATGGGCAAAATCTTAAAGGCACTGTTGCTGCCGGCGACACCGGAAGGAAAATAATCACACTCGTATACGTCTCACCGTCGACGGGTGACGGTTCACCGGTTACGGAGACGTTCGATGTCAATGAACTTTTAGCAACTGAAATTATCGCGGCAATCAATGGAACTGACGGGATCAATTCGCCGTCAGTGCTTGTTAACGCAGTCGATGGTGGCGAATCATCTCTCGATACGGATGCATTAGTCGACTTTGCCGATGTTGCGTTCACCGGTGGGGCCACTCCTACCCTTGCGACGTCAGACTATAGTGACGGACTTTCTGCTGAGAAAGTTTTTCTCATGCCGTTAGACAGTCAGTTCCCTGGCAAACCACATCACTTACTTGCTATAGAAGATTCGGCTTCCTCTTTGGATGCAATACTCAAAACTCATGCGGAAGAAATGCAGAATCTCAATCGACCTGTTAATTATTTTCAGGGTGGAGTTGTAACCGCTTCAATCGATGCAAATCTTACGGCCATCAAGGCGAGAACATCCGTTATTACCGGTGAAGGCGCCAAGTGGGGCGTTCACGTAGGCCAGGACACCAACATTCGTGATATTTTTACGGGGGCCGTTACAAAAGAGGGAGGCGCCAGGCGCGTCATGGCTGAAGCTGGCCTTGTGGCTGGTGTGCCTTATTTCTTCTCGCCCGCTGTATCAGATCTCGATGACGGAAGCCTGGTGAGTCTCAATGAGATTGTTGATAGCCTCGCATATGTCACCCAAGAGGACGATCTTGAGGACCTCCTGCGCGCGCGCGTACCCGCGTTGAATAGGAGAGAAGACGGGTCATTCGGGTATGAGGATTATCTCACCCTCGCCAAAGACGGCGATGCATTCGAGGATATCTCAACCACGCGAATTCTTTCTAAGTGGATCCGGGGAACAAACCAGATATGGAGACTCGGGTTTGAAAGTGGGCCAAGTTTCAGAATGAAACCGAACCGGCCGCGGCTGCTCAAACGACTCCGAAAGGACATTATCAAGTTTACTCGGTTAATGTTGGAGGATGATGAATCGATCACCGTTCCCGACAGCAAAACATTGAATGATCTCCTGGTGATCACATCAGACCGTGCTGACCAAATATTAAAGGTCATAAATGTCGACTTCAATCTTCAACCGGTACTGCCCGCGAAGTATGGAAACTTTCGGGTCACACTCACATAGGGGGATCTAAATGGCTGAAAATGTTTTAGTGGGTAAAGAAGGTGAGATTGAAATTGACGGTGAGATTTTCAACAATGTTATTCGAAATCTCAGGGTTACCGAAACAATCGGGACAAACAAAAGATTTGTCGTCACAAGCCGCAAACCGGCGGAAACAGTACAGTCGAATCAGGACATAGCCGGCGTGATGGAATGCGCACTTACCCCAGGGCAAGGCGTACTCTTGTGGAATCTCCGCAGACGGGTGGTTCCATTTGATATCAGAGCGACTATGACAAATTCAGCGGGTGATACCGTCGATGTCGAAATACTTAGTTGTACAGGTGAGGGTGATAGTGAACTGCCACTCAGTGCAGATGTAGAAGACGGCATTCATTTTGAATTTCCATTTCAGGCGAGAGAACTCGAACTGATAGTCTAGATAATTAGGAGGGGCGAGGTTGGAAACAGGTAATAAAGATGATGAATCACTCGACACGAGAGTCAAAGACGCTGGGAAGAAAAGTCCATATAGCGGGAAAGGTGATCAGCTAAAATCAGCACCGGATAAAATAGGCGCCACGGCTGCCGACTTCTTTGAGTCTATCGGCCGGGAACAAAACTTCGAGATATTCTCACTTGTCGGAAACCGTGAAATCAAAATGCGAGTCTTGGCACTTGAGGAAATGAGAAAGGTTCAAGTTTCCGCACGCCGTAAAGATGGCAGTCATTCGGCTGCCGACTTTAATTATTTGATTGTGTGGGAATCCTGGCGTGAGGAAGATCGCGGAGTTTTTCTTGATGTCGGGGGCGAAACCATGTTTAAACCATTCAGGTATTGGTCTGAATTTGAAAAATTACCATACGAATTTATTGATGAACTGGCCCGACATGCTCAAAATTGGGCTCTCATGGGATTGGATCCCGACGCCATAAAAAAAAAGCTGGAACACTTGCAGGGGAAATCCGAGGACAACTCAGAATCGCCAAAGGATTCGGACAACTCTCCCACGTCAGACCAGGAAAACTAACCTATTTTCAATATTTAGTTCTTAAAGAACATAACGATTGGGAAGTCGGGGAATCTGTAAGATCTTACCGTGAAATGTTAACCTAACGTATGGCCGCTAAGGTAACTATCATCGGTGACAACAAAAAGTTTTTACGGTCATTGGATGAAACGGGAAAGCGGCTCAGAGATGTTGAAGACCAAATGCAGGACATCACCAAGGCGACCGAACGATTTAACAGTATTGCAAACAAGGCATTTATCGGCGCTGCCCTCTTGGGAGCCCCACTTTTAATTGCAACGCAACAGGCCGCAAAGTTTGACGAAAAAATGGCAGAGGTCGCGACACTCGGCGGAACACCGGAAGCGATCGCAAAACTCAGAGAGGAACTGCTGGAGTTATCAGCGAACACCGGAATACCAGCATTGGAAGCGACGGCCGCAGCATATCAAGCTATATCGGCCGGCACTGTTGACGCAACAACCGCCACTGGTTTACTGACACAAGCGGCAAAGTTAGCGATCGGCGGTGTAACAACTCTCGATGTTGCTGTAGACGCACTGACCGGTGCAGTTGAAGCGTACGGTCCCGAGCTATTAGATTCTACTGATAAAACGACTGCTCTCAAAAGAGCGAGTGACATCTTGTTTGTGGGCATGAAAGCTGGCCGGACTACTATTGGCCAACTGTCTGAAAATCTTGCTTTATTTTCGCCGGCAGCCGCCGCCGCTAACATCAATATGAGTGAAATGGTTGCTGCATTGTCTGCTATTACAACAGGCTCAACTAGCACCAATGTTGCCGCAACACAACTTAGAGCGATTTTAACAGCGGTCGCCAAAGCTACTGATGCTACAACAAAAGCAGCAGCAGATTTAGGACTGGATTTTTCATTTGCTGCTCTTAAATCTAAGGGGTTAGCGGGATTTCTGGCTGATGTTAAAGATAAAGTTGGTGATAATGTTCCTGTGTTGACCAAATTATTCGGTAGTGTGGAAGCTGTAGGCGGTGTCATATCGTTGACCGGAAAACAGAGTGGAACATTCTCCAAAATTCTAAAAGACATGAACAAATCTCTTGATAAAACTGGTGATGTCACAGAGATAGCTTTCAAACGATTATTGGACACGCCGGCACGGAGACAAGCAATATCATTTGCAAAGTGGGGAAGAGCCAGTATTAAAGTAGGTGATGCATTATTACCTTTACTCGATAAATTTTCTGATCTTTCCGGTATAGTTGCCGATTTTATCAGCCGGAATGAATGGGTTACATGGACTGGTGTTGCCGGCGCTGGTGGTCTGCTACTCGTTGGGGTCGTTGCTAAATTAGCAGTGGGAATTATTAACCTGAACCGGGTAATGGCGATTAGTCAGGCCAGAGCCAGGGGGTTAAGTAAAGGTTTATTTACTGTAAGGCGCGCGGGCAAGGGTGCCATTCTAGCTCTCGCCACGTTAGGTATCGCCGGAATAATAGCCGCAACGGATGAGAATCTTGAGGAATTATCAATTGAAGAATTAGAGAAGGGGGTGAAAGAGAGAGAAACAAAAATACAGAAGAACTTGACTTTCCTAGATGGCATTAACAAAGCATTCCAAAATGCTACTGATAAACAACGAGCCGATGTGAAGAGGGCACAGGGATTTTTCATAGAATCTCTGCAAGATCCTAGATTTAAAGGTAAGCCTCAGAGGTTGTTTCAATCTGCAAGTTTACAAGCGAGAATTCTTGGTGTTTCGCGTGGTGATATTGGTATAATTAAGCAAGGACTTGATAAGCGACAAAGACAACTGGCGGCATTTAAAGAAGAGTTGGAAATAAGAAGAAGAGAGGAAGAGTTGAGGGCAGAGATTGCGGCCGCAAAGGGTGGTGATGCGGGTGGAGTCGGTGGTATACCTGATTTGAGATTGGGCGCTGATATAACGAGAACAATACAGGCGCCGATATCGCAAAGAATCGTAAAAATAGATACACTTAATATTCCGTTGGTAATTCCTGAAACTATCGACCGGCGATTATTTCTAGATTTACTGCGGGATGTTTTCGAGGACGAAGCGCTAAATGCGGAAGGATTAGAACCAGTTGGAAGTTGAATCAGCAGCAATAGTTACTTCACGTGGCGCTATAAGCGGTGCACTCAAAACTATAGACGTCCTGGCGCGAGGTCAGAGCTTTAAGATAGGGTTCGGGAAACTGATCATCGGTGGTTTTGTAATGCAGTTTGATTACAGAAGTATCCGGAAAAATCTTTCTAATAAAATTACTCGTTTACCGATCGATGGACAAAAGGGATCCGATTTGAAACATAGGGGGGCCAACGAACCTGTTGTCGAATTGAGTTGTCATTTCTCCGGTCCTCAGAAACAGATTTATCGACAAGCGTTGGAACTTATATCTGACTCTGAAAAGGCGCAGCCGTTCGTTACGGAAGAAGCAGTATTCAATGTGATGATTGATCGGGTTAGTTTTACCAGAGACGAATTCGATATCATTGAATGGAACATGACGGTACGGCAGCACATAGTTTTTCCGGCGTTCATTCAAAAACAAGCTCTACTTTCGCAAACAGTTAGTATTATAGCGACCGCAGGAACAACGGCCGAAAATATAGTCAGGTTGGCAACGGGGACCTGATGTCACAACGAATAATAAATATGCATGAACGGTATTACTCGATAGTGGGCGCTAATGCCAACGTGAATAAAGATCTCGAACCCATCGATCCACAGGGGGCCGTCCGGACAACCGAACCAAACAACCCTATGGTTAGTGCGGAGTTTCAAAAGGGTCAGGAAATAGTCAGTGTGGATCCGCTTGAAGTATTCAATGCAAATCTCACACCGGATGAGATCCGAATCCGGGATGAAAGCGGCATCGAGCCTTTCGTGTCGAAATTTCTCACACATTTTGTTGATGATCGACTGATCAGTGTTCCGTTATACAAACAGATCGGCCAGGTGATTGGAGTGTTGGATTCTTTGATCACCATCACGCTTTCATTGGGCCGGTTTGTTACAAAAGTCCTGATCAACGGCGTCGAGATTTCGGGGAATCCCGCGATACTCACAGAGAGAATATCCGGAACCACAATATTTACGATCACAGTTTTTACAAATAATCCCGACGTCGCAACCGATGAATACGGTTTAGTGGTGCATGAGTTATCGAGTTGAATTATCAGAAAGCCTCACAGAGCTTTTGGATGGACAAACTAAAACATTAGGGAGCATCCTCGGCTT
>SDBT01007404.1_pt1 | contig 18048 bp, 29 predicted proteins | sample 2277101 | NCBI WGS metagenome assembly SDBT01 (sample SAMN10404973, study PRJNA504765) | marine sediment metagenome | isolation source: marine sediment core GS10_PC15, 103 cmbsf | place: Arctic Ocean: Southern Knipovich Ridge | collected 2010 | reverse complement strand
CTCTAACCCTTCCTCCGCAATCATTTTACCAACTTTTTCTATGGTCGCGTCTTCACCACTCGCTTTGATACCAAAAGTGAGTATGGTAGCGGCGTCAGTGATTCCAAACGTAAGTGATTGGTAGCGACGAGCAAGGGCTACCATGCCCATGCCCGTCGCCGCCTCGATCTCACACATAGCTTGGAAAGACGGGACCATCGTGTAGGTCTTGCCACCAAGCAAGACTTCCACTTCCCCTCTAACCTTGTTGGTCATGTTACGAAGCGTTGTACGTCAGGATGCCATTGTTCTGGAGCGTGAAATTATACTCCGTGGCATTCAGATGCGTGCCTGAGATATTGAAGCTCGTGACCTGCCAGAAGCCAATGTAGTGACCACCGGCGACATTCAGGAGAAGCTTACCCTCAAGATCCGTGCCAAGTTCCCAGGCATTTCGAACAGAATCCAATCCGAGTAGATCGGGCCAGTCAGCCTTACCTTGGCAATTGACCGTACCTCTCCGCAGGACATTAAGGGTACTACCCCAACCTGCCTGCGCCTTGTCTGTTATGTCGTCGGTTTCGGAATCACCAACGAACTCCGTGTTCTGCTGGCCAGCTACCGTCACGAACTCGGTAGGGGAACCTGCAGAAATTTGCAGTAGTACTTTTGTACCTGCTTCTTTACCCATAGTATGGTCTCCTTATTGGGGAAAGGCAGCGAGGCGAACCCCGCTTTCTTCTAATGCCACACGCCATAGGTCGGCGTACGGCTCGTTCTCGTGACCCGGCATATCCGGGGTGCCTCTTGTAAAATGCACAATGTCTGGATTGATCTCACTACTCGACCAACCACAAAGCCAATTCCAAGACTCAGGGAGACTTCCGATTTCTTCGCCCCTTAACCAAGTGAACTGATGTAACTCAGATCCTGTGGCACGGTTAACGAAGTCTATAGATAACTCTCTATTGGCACTAGGCTTCATCAAGAACATAGACGACCAATTCTTACGGTCGTATATAGTTTGGAACGCACCAAGCATCTTGACCTTCTCGGGAGGCTGGTGGTTGTGCTTAACGCACATGACTGCCTTATCATCCTCTATCAAGTCAACCAGCTCTGCAATGTCTTGTCTGAATAACATATCAGCATCCATAAAACCAATCCACTCATCCGTGTAATCTGCCAACGCTGCAACTAAGAACCGAGTGAAAGAGAACTCAGTAGAGCAAGGCTTACCATCTACCCCATCGAAGCGTTGCCCAAACTGATCCACATTGAACGGACGCCAGAACATCCGAGGAGAACGTGTCCTCAAGATGCGTTCATTCAATGGTATGATCTCTACAGGAACACTCGCGTATTTCTTGAGAGTATAGGCACAAACCTCATATGCTAAGGTATCAGCTGGGTCCCAACCCATGAACATCTTGAACGCCATGTTAATGTCTCCTAGTGGAAAAAGGAGCAGCAGCATCTGCAGCAAAGATCAGCATCTTCCCAATCTCATAAGCTTGCTCCGGAGTGAATTCAAATTGCCACGAATCAGTCATCATAAAGACAACTTGTTCCTCAGGGTTAGCACCAACGACTATCTTTGAATGCTCAATCTCGGGACTCATTTAAGATCAGCTTCCATCATAAGAGCGGCCAGTCCCTCCATATTAAGAGTTGGCTCCCAGCCGAGCTTAATTCTTGCCTTTGTAGCATCACCTTGTAAGAAGTCAACATCAGAAGGTCTGTAAAGTTCAGGATCAAATTCAATAATCTTATTTCCATGTTGGTCTACAGCACCATCCTTAGTCCACTCTAAACGGAATCCAGCAGCGGCAGCTGCAATAGTAGCAAAATCTCTAACTGAATTAGTCTTACCCGTAGCCAGAACAAACGTATCTGGTTCGTCTTGCTGAAGCATCATCCACATACCTTCAACGTAGTCACCAGCAAATCCCCAATCTCTCTTTGCATCAACGTTACCTAGGGACAGTGTCCTTTTTTCACCGCGCTTAATCTGAGCCAATGAACTCGTTATTTTCTTTGTGACAAAATCTAAACCACGTAATGGACTCTCATGATTAAACAAGATGCCAGAAACAGCGTAGAGTTCATATGCCTCCCTGTAGTTAACCGTGATCCAATGTCCATATAATTTTGCGACAGCATAAGGACTACGAGGATAGAAAGGCGTGTCTTCATGACAAGCAATCGTATTCGAGTAATTTCCAAACATTTCAGACGTTGACGCCTGATAGAAACAAATTTGATTATTGAGCATTCGAATAGCTTCTAGGATTCGAGTAACTCCTATACCGTTAACATCTCCAACGTGAGCAGCCTGCTTAAACGAGACTGGCACAAAACTCTGAGCGGCCAGGTTATAAATCTCATCGGGCTCAAAATTTGCTATTGTATCCATTATGCTACCGGCATCGAGTATCTCGAATGGCGTCAAGTGAATATCATCCTTGATACCAAGAGCATCTAACCTGTAGAAATTTGGTGTCGTCACTCTCCTATAAGCTCCGATAACTTTGTAGCCCTTACTTAAGAGGAACTGACTGAGGTACGCACCGTCCTGGCCACACACCCCTGTGATCAATGCGGTCTTCATGCTGGCGCTCCTGATACTACTTCCAACTGAGGCAACGGAAAGATCAATCCACCACCCCGTTCTAGAAACTTTTTCTCACGCTTAACTATCCCGTCTCTGAAGTGCCAGGGTAACACGAGATAGAAGTCAGGGTTCATGGAACGTGCATCTTGTTCTGAGACAATAGGGATATTCGTTCCCGGAGTAAGGCGTCCATACTTCCAACTGTTAATTTCAGCGATAGCATCCAAGTGAGAATTGTCGATCCCACAATACTGAAGAAGAACGTTCCCCTTGGTGCTTGCTCCATAACCTAAAATCTTCATTTTATTAAACTTGATCCCATCGAGTAACGTCATCAACGCGAACTTATTCTTCTCTACGTTTGCTCTAAAATCTGACCATACATCACCCGGACCATAGTGCTCGATCATCTCATTAAAGATTAACTTTTCACTTGTTCCATCGCTCTCACCTTGTCGTCCCAGCGTCACACGAAAACTACCACCGTTAGTATCATTCAACGTGGCACTCAATATCTTAAGGCCAACATAATCTGCAACGATACGAATCTGATCCATAGCATAGTATTCTAAGTGCTCATGGCAAACTGTGTCGTAGGCATTATTTTTTAACATTGCGGGAAGGTAGCTCTGTTCTAAAACCCAGATTCCATCATCACTCAAGATTGTCGAGACACCCTCAGCAAACTCGATAGGATTCTTTAAGTCATAGAAGCAGGCAATAGACGTTACAACCCTCGCCAATTTATAGCCCAGATGATGCTTGACTGCATCTACAGAAAAGAATTCCGGAACGATCTTTACAGACGCAGGATAAAATTCTCGAAACTTTTCCGCGGTGGGATCTACTCCTATTCGATGAAGATAAGGAGTATCATATGTACCAAGTAAGGTGCCATCGTTACTACCTATATCCACCACCACATCATTTGGTTCTAATTTTACTCTTGTTTCTATCTCATTAGTTACCTCTTTTAGATGGGCAACCATCCCCTTATTCAAACCAGAGCGGTATCCATAATTTTCACCGTACAGGAGCGTCAGGTCATAATCGTGTCCTAGTTGCACCAGACCACAGTGATCGCACTGCAGGAGTGTCAAGGGTCCGTGTAGGACCGTTTCACCAGCCATCGGAAATGTACCAGAGAGCGCCTGCTCACCTAAATCAAGAACACCCTTCTGTTTCCGACTTCCACATAAGCGACAATTCTTTACCGCTTTATAATGCTTCACCCCAGTACCTCCTTCACAGACTCGACCACCTGATCTACAGAGATCCTAGCGAACGCTCTGTCGCAGTGCTCGCAAGGTATCCTCTGCCCACAAGGACTCTCCCCACCCATTGGTTCAAAAATATTAATCATATCGTCGTAGCCTTGATTGGCAGGACTTACGAACCCTCCAAAAATTGCTACAGCCTTAACCCCTAAAGCCGCCGCCGCATGGTAAAGACCACCCTCCGGCCCCACGAAGGCCACCGCACCACCAAGAAGCCGACAAGCCTCTAGGAAGGTTGGGGCCGGAAGGTGCCTGACACCCCGCAAGAGTTCAGAGCTAGGGGGGTTGATCTGAACCCAATCGATGCTCAAGGCGTCAACGACTGCTTGCCAATTCTCCCAACCCCACTGACGGTTCGGAGACTTATCATTCTTTATGTGCGGTTCAATCACCACGTAACCCTGTGGTGATTGGATGTCTAAATAAAGTTCACCACGCTCACACTTATGCTTTGTGAACCTCCATGGCAATCGAATGTCGCGTACTGCTTTAGTTGTAAATTTATGACCCGGATGAACCTTAGCGAAGTCCAACTTCATAAGTTCCCAATCTACGTATGGTCTACAGAATGCTGCGTTCTTAATATGAATGAAGTCACCGCTCTCATGTGGCATCACCATCCTGGGATTACCTTGCCAGAGGGCATGCCAACGAGGTCGCTCCCGCCTGTCCAGCACACGGACCTTCCTACTCACGCCTGTGACCTTGTATCTTGGATCTCTCATCTGAGCTCGTCGAGCTTCGCCAGTCACCAAAATCTCGTCACCCCACCCCATAACTAACTTCTCTATTAAGTGACCACCAGTGGTTCCATGATTGGCCAGTTAATTTCTGCCATGTGCTATCCCATAAAACATCACACTCAGGATCAAACTTATCACACCAGTTAGAAGGTTGCCCTGACCAGGTTTTGCCGTGACCATAAAAATCTAAATTTTTCCAATTAACACCACAGAATTCAGCGACCTCTCGTTGCGTTTTCTCTAACTGGATATCCTCATACCAAACCCTTAGCACATTATCTCCATTCCATTCCCAGTGCTGTGGTATAGTTGCAATTCTAGTTAATGCCTTATCGCTAACACGCCACTTGATAAATGGACTCTGTGACTCAGATCTCCTCCAATGACATAGCGCAATATTTCTAGGATCTCGCAAACTACAGATGACCAACCTAGTCGTAACAAAAGGTGACGAGTGTCCCGTAATGAACTCATCCGCAAAGACTGGGATCTCAAACCCTTGTGCAATTAATACTCCGTTCGTTTCTTTAGGGAGATTTTTTGGATAAATTTTTGGATACCACACGCCATCTCGATGACGACCAACAAGCCTCAAACCCAAGCCTTTAAGCAGAGAAATCAAGGCATGAGTCCCGCCGCCCTGAGGTGAGTTTAGAACAATACCAACCAACTCATCATCCAATCCCGTAACCAAACCGTTCTATGTCTAATTTGAATGCCTCAGCTACAAGGTCATAATCGGCATCGTCATAATATGCTTGCCACGGGTCTCGTTCAGTTTGGTTCTCTATGACGGGAACCGGGTACCCCAAATCCACAAGCACGTCGTACATCTCTTCCAGTTGCTCAAACTTAAACACCTTGTCCAAACCATCGAACCACTCGACCTGAGGGATCCTTGTGATGGGACGCTGCCGCTTTCGTGCGTGTGGCTGCTCGACGTAATTAACTGCGTTCCATCGATAGTCATCACAAAATTTTAGCCAATCCTTAAACCCCAATTCCAACGCCCACCTGTATAGCTTGACCTTCTTAATCTTTGGTATCTCCAAATTGATACCTTCACGGTCGAGTGCGAAGATGATCTTGTTCAATTTCCAACGTGGATCGCCCCACTTCGTCTCTCTAGTAGACGATTGAAACTTTGCTTCCCTGGGCCTTCTGAATAACCCGTAAAGGCTGACCACTCTGTCCCACGGGTTACGGACGATCGCGAACTTGAAACGAGCGGCCCAAACCTCCGGTGGTATCTTCTCTCTGGCAAGACTGGCGAAGAGGTGCTTGCTATTGTTGGACACAGAGGTAGGAACGTTTCCGGGATAGGAAATGGATTTGTTCGGATCATTCCCAAAAACCAGGGCTCGGCGAGTTGCCGTTCCTGCGGCACGTAGATTGTGAATGAAGATAACTTTTTCATCTATGTGCATCTTTCCCCCACCACTCTTGAGATTCATTCCAGTGCGGGAAAGGCACATCAGGTCGTTCTCTTCCTATGAACTCAGACAATTCATCCCAGCCATCGCCACGTTCCCAACAAACCTCCAATAGTGACCCAGGCTTATCCTTAAAATACTCCCTGACTGACTCATTATGCTTTTCGTAAAAACGAATGTGCTGCTGTTTATGACCATCGGGCATCTCGTGGCCATAGATATGTTTTCGGAAATAAGAAGGCCCCATCTTTTTTGAATGCCTAAACACACTATTGAACCACGTCTCTGAATCCTTCCGCGTTGTCAGTACAAACTTTGACTCCGGATATCCTTTGTTGATGTGCTTATAGAATAGCGCCCAGGGCCAATTCTCACAGCTTTGATACTTCGCCAATAAATTCAAGAGGGCTCTATAATCCTTATCCTTCCACAGACGAAACCCCTTAGAGCTGCAAGTTACGTGCCTGTGAGATTTGTTGTGCCCGTGGAGCATGCAGCCTCTAAAGGTCGTTGTGCCCGTCCTGTGCAATCCAACGCAAACGATCTTCGTCATGCCTTAGACCTCAGCACGTAGGTCCGACGTGAGCCCCCATAGTAGTCCAAGCAGTTCGTCCAATCCGTGATCCCTACTGAGCGCCAGTTTACCTCGGTGCAATCAAACTTAAAATGTTCTGCTAGGTAATAAATAACGTTCCTACTGGGCACACCTACCACCGCAGTCTTGCCAAACGTTGGAAGCGCACAACCAGGAGAAGTAACTGACTCTGTCATGTATGACGTTACAGGTTTGTTGTACTTAACCGTCTTCGTATCCAGGATTACAGTCTTACCCAACCTATGGAAATGCTCAAACAGTTTCACATGGTGAGGTGTGTGATACATGAAGCCGAGACACAGGACCAGGTCGAATGGCCACGCAAAATTATTTAGCAGCTCGAACGCCTCTCCAAACAAAAAGCTGTAGTTCCCCTTAACCCACTTCTGACCTGCAAAGATCCTCCTAGCATTCTCTACAGCTTCCTTACGACCCTCTATCCCGGTCACGTATTTAGCGCCGGCATGGAGTGCTGCCATGGACCAACGCCCGTTGTGACAGCCAATATCCAAAACTGTTGCGTCCTTGAATAAAGAAATATTTTCTAACACGATTCCTCTGTAACGATTACCCAACCTAGGAGAAGGACTGTCATCTGCCATGCGATCAGATTTGATGCCACTAGTCTCATGAAACTCAGGATGATCCTCAAAGAACATGCCGTAGCCTCCTCAATACGTTAGTTTGCAACACCACCTCAGAGTTCGTAACGTTCCACGAGATTGATATGGCACCGATGCCGTACACCACTTCGTGAAAGATCATCTTAGCGTCAAAGAACCAAATGCTCTTTGGAGCGAAACGTATGCGATGGGCTGGCACTTCTCCGTCAAATGGTGGGTCCTTCTCTATCCATCTCTTTCTCATAACCACGCTGAAGTGCCGTGCGTTACGCGAGCACCGTTCCCAGATATCCTTAATAAGTTGCGCTTGATCTTCACAGAGATCAGCCAGCCTCCACCCAACTCTATACTCCCTAGGCTCAGGACTTACGTTCACAAAGATCGTCATGCGCGGGCACCCGGCCTGATCGTAGGTATCTAAGTGCATTGGCTCTGGTCCACTCGGCATGTTTCGCCAACCCCACCTCGTTATCTCACCCTCCCAACCTTCGTACATGGTCTTGATAAGATCACCGACTTTGAGAAGGATAGTATTGAGTTCCATTGCCACGTCTTGTTCTGGTTGACCATCGTTAAACAAATCCTCGAACTTACGCGGTTTCGAAGATAGTGCATCGTAGATCGTCTCAAAGTCAGCACCCCAATTCACCCCGTCCACTGCTAGGATATCTGACTCACTGAAAAGATTTTTAGGATCCATAGCTATAGCAGCCTCAATACCTGAAGCTACATGAACTGTCTTAGGCAGGTCTGGATGAAGCGCTACTTGCGTATCCACCAAATCCGTCCTTTGGCTTCTGTGTTGCAGTTAGGGAACCGCTCGTCAACAGCTTTAAACACAGACTCCGCTTCATAGTTGTCGCCGCACATTATGCCCCCAGTCTTCACCGCTGGGTACCACGCCTCGATCTCTCTCAATAAGCTCGCGTATCTGTGGTCTCCATCAGTCTCCCAAAAGTCGATAGTTTCAGGCCCGAACATGCGCGAGGCTTCAACTGAGTACATTCGAAGAAGCAGCACTTTCTCAATAGGTTTTGCCCAAGCAGAAACTTGCTGAAAAAGATCCTCCATGTGCTGCTTACTAAACTTGTTAGGCCACTCTTCCCAGTGATCTATAATGGTCAACGACGTGATACAAGAAACAGCAGCCAACATCTTGCTCAGCTTTCCGGAGTAGACCCCGACCTCCACGACGGTCTTGGATTGCTCCTTCTCGATCAGGGCCACGATGTGCTCGCGATAGATCTGCGACGGTACCGGCTTCGCATGTATCATGCTAGGATCCCACCATGGTTCTTTCGTACTCATATCAATTACGGACCACCGCTAGGCAAACGTAACCACCACCCACTACCTTGTCCTGAGTGTTGATAATCTCAGCTCCTTCGATTATGTCCACGATAATGTTCGCACCATAGATCTTTGTGTCCGGGCACTCACCCTCGTCATTGGGCAGGTAGTAATCATCGAACACGATCATCTTCGAACCAATCACAGCCTCGTAATCATTGAGGATTGTCTCGACTGAGTGCCCTCCATCAATATATGCGAAGTCGGCTGTGTGCTTTCCACTGACTAAGGTTTCTTTAGTGTTTCCTTTAATCAGTTTGAACTTGAATCCTTTGTTGTTCTCTTTGAATTCTCGCAACCTACTTGCCACCTTTTCCACAGACCAATTCTTCTTTGCGTTAAACTCCTCTGCGTCCGTCTCGATGTTCGCATCCTCAAACAAATCGTATCCTGTGTAGTGAACACGGTGTCGATGATTGAGTGCGGCTTTGCCCATCTCCATAGCACGCGTTCCGTTCCACACTCCGATCTCGATTATCGTCCTCGGCTTGACCTCAATCACAAGGTCAATGAGCTTACCATATCTAAGTTGTGGCATTGATCATCCTCCAACAGGTTCCGTCCCTGATCTCTCCCAGGGTCCACTGGTTAGCCGCTAAGTTCCAAGCCCACTGTCCTCTACCCTCTGGCCTACGTGGCTTCTCTATAAAGGCAAGGTCACTGCAAGCCATAGGCTTAGCCGCACACTGTCCGAGCACGAACGCTGGAACACCCTCCATGATCGCCTCGACAGCAGTGTTGCTCGCGTGGGTCACGACGGCCCATGCGTTATCCAAATCCTTCAGAAAAGGTACCTGATCTTCTGCACCCGTGATCTCACCGTCCATGACCAGGTTTGGTGGACGCTTGTACTTGCTCTTTGGCTTGAGGCGCACTCGGATAGGACGGTCGGTATAATGACTCAGCTCAGTGAGCACAGAGTCGAGCCAGAGCTGAAGCGTTGTACCATGCTGCAGGTACCACCACTCCGACTGGCAGGTGACAAGAATATGATTACCAGCTGGGACCAATACCTTACAACTATCTTTATGGTTTGACACATCCAACATCTTCCATGGCTTAATCGCCCAGCCATGAATCCTAAACCGATCTACTGTTGCATTACCATAACCGTCACACTGCAGCGCGTTCTTGGTCACTCTCATATAATTGTGATCCTCGTGACCAGCGCCGAAGTAGGCGTTGTCGATGTAGTAAAAGTCACGCTTCTCCATCCGTGCGTAAAGGAACAACGGCATGGTCTCAGGCGTCAATCCATACATCGCAATAGGACCAGGTTGGAGGCCTGACACGCCACTCGAAAGAGCCTCCATAGAAGAAGGATGAAGAAGCGTCCCACCACCACACCCTTCGAACCAAAGCTCCGCCATCTTTACAGCGTAGGTTTTATTCGGTTGCATTAAAAAGTGCATCTCATCTCTCCCCTATCAATTCTTTTCTGTGCTCCTCTGCACTTGATTTAGCTCTATGATACTGGCGCCAAGCCTCATCATTAGTTGGAGGACAGGTGATCACAGCTTTCTCAATCCTCTTAACGGGATCAATTGAACTATTCTCCATAGTTCGAGCAGGAGCAAATGGAGAATATCCTAGGTCGCACTCTTTGCCTTCCGGATGATATCCCATCGAGAAGATACAACAACCTCCACCACATTCACACTTCATGATACTGACAGCAGGCAATCAAATGCCTTGCCGCTTTCTATCTCTGGCACTGTCCACTGTGACCATGCAAACTTCTCGAACGCTGGGAGCCTGTCAGGAGTGGAGGGAGCGTCCACGTTGGTAAGGTTGCTGTCAGCCGCATCAGCTAGGAAGTAGTGCGGGGCCATATAGAAGACAGGTATCCCTTCTAACAGTGCCTGGGTACCGACGCCACTAGACCAAACGACAACAGCAAAGGCATCCTTGAGATCTTGATCTAGTGTCGTTGTAGGCAACGGTCCACTACGCGACTTAGGATGTGGCCGCACCTTAATCGGACGACGTGTGTACTGCCTCACGGCAGTCGCTGCATTCTCATGCCAGTTCGTTGGACTCGCCATCTTCACTGAGCCAATACCACGTTGGCCAGCGACCAGGATATGGTGGCCGTGAACTGCCTCTAAAGGAAACTGTGAACGCCACGGTTTCATCTCGATCCCAAACGAAGGCCAGCGATCCTTACTCCCGACGTACCAATGACCAGCTCCATTGTGGTCATGTAGGCATAGTGAAAACATCTTGACCTTGGCGATGCCTTTGAGTGGAGACTCCTCACATATGATCGCTCGACCACCCGCACGTTCAAAATCATTGACGGCGTTCTCCTTATGCCCACGATGCTTCGTCCATGTAAGAAGAACATCATCCTTTCCCTTTGGAGGTCCACGACTGACCTTAACTTTGTAACCAATCTTTTGCAGGCCACTCAAGATAGAGTTGTGTCTACCGTCCTCAAAGCGATCCGGTAGTATGCTATAAACCGTTGGCATTTAATGCCTCCTTTAGATCCATCTTTGGGAATGTATTCAACTCACTTCCAGGTGTGCAATTGATCACCTCTATACCAAGACCGGCGAGAGGTGCAACAAGACTCTTGAAGAAAGGAATAAATGTTGTCATGTAAACTCGTGAGTTAGTCTGACCTGGATGATTGCCGAACCAATGTGCCTTCCCGCCAACCATCCTCATATCGTAACCCACCAGCAAGATCCTTTTCACTCCTGTGTGTGCTGCAAGGTTCATGACCTGGAACCCACTGTTACGGCCCGTACGAACTCCGTCTGGCTCTGAACAGAACCCCGTCGGTTTAGACCTACCTCCTTTCTTCGCTGAGGTATCATTGCGTATGATCTTAATGCTAGGATCATCATTAAGCGCATCACTAGCAGACTCCAACGCAACCCAGGTTCCTTCTCTGTTCTTAAAGTGATGTTCACCCAGGATCTTCTGAGATGGGTGAGTACCCTCCTTGTGCCAATTCCACCACCGTATATCACAGAACCAATGAAGGTCCGCCCACGGTGCGTGAAGGTAGGCATCGTTAATTGTGATCGTCCGTATCCCACGAAGCTGCAAAGCAACTTCAATAGACATAGACGGGCCCGTAGCTATGCAGGCCACCGTCTCGCCTTCCCACATCCTAGGGACGGACCAATACTTCACTGGCCCTTACTCCTTAACACCTTACGTTTTTGTTCCATATAAGCGCACACGAGTAACGTGAGTACAGAACCAATAGGCCAACCCGAGAAGAACCACATAAGGTTTTCAATCATGGCTTCGTCGTCTTCGCCTTGAACCGCATCACGCCATGTCGCGTAAACCCATCGTCCTGTGGTATTGTATCTGAAAATTCAAATCGCAAATCGACCAACGTGTGCCCGGAAACCAACAACGCCGCCTTATCAAGAACGTCTATGATTGCAGCTATGATATCTTTAGTCTCTTTCAGCCCGCGATACCGAGACCACGAGTGAATCATGATAGTCTGTTCCATCCCTTCTTCAGATTTAGTATCAAATTCGGAACCTGACGACTCACCCATTACCACGTAAGGGAAATCAGTATCCTGTGGCGTGTGATCAAACACACGTGTACCTACTATCGCTGTTAAGGTTGCATCTGCAAGCAATGCTGTCCTAACAGCAACTTGGAAGGGCCATTGGCTATCAGCAGTCATCCCTTAGAAACCTTTTTATGTTCAGCTATGATTGCCGCTCGAATACGCTTGGTAATCGTTGGCTTTAGTTTCACAAAAGCAGGATGTATGAAAGGGCGCTCTCCCTGATCTATCTTTCGTCCCTTACTATCAGTCCCCTGAAAACCAAATTCTAAACGTGCAGCATAAGAATTACTTGTCCCAACAGTGGCAACTAGACCCTCTCGGTCTGCGTTGATACTACCCTCCAATGTACCTTCATCTGTCTTTGGTGGGCCACCCTCACCTGATCGATTATTCTTACCGGGCTTCCATGGTCCTTGACCAAGTGATTTCTGTATGGTCGTTTTAATTAACTCACCGGCAATGTCTAACTCTCTCTCTACAGCAGTCCTATCTCCGACCGACATACGTTTTAGCTTCCCGACAAGAGCAGTTATGCCATCAACCTTAACCCTGAACCCTCTACTGGCCACTAGGTTGCCACTCCCTCGTCAGCCATAATCTCAAGCCACTTGCTTCGCTCACCAACATTGATAGCAGCACGAATGTTAAACAAACGTGTTCCAAACAGAAGTCGGTTCTTAGCAGTCACGTCGTTACGATAACGCATAGTTATCTTATGGCTGACTGGAGCCTCAAGCTGCATAGATCTGAGACGCTCAAATCCCTTCAGTGGATCAATACAAGCCCTCACCGTACCCACCACTGTAGGTGACGCCCAGGGATCAGTCTGACCGCCTCCAGCATCCGTCGTTGGGTTCTCCGCCTGGATCACCAAGTCATGCTTCAGGTCGCATAGAGGAACAGGACAAGAAGATTTAGCCATGACTTCTCTCCCAAGCTTCAAGTCCAACGTTCACGAAGTCCTGCGGATCTGAATATATCCAATCCCTTTCCCCAACCCAATTACCCATGATCTCTGATACAAAGTCATCTACGATGATGCAGATAGATATATCTGGGAATAAGAGATTAAGGTTCTGCATCCTCCAAATCTTTGTAGAAACATTTGCCTTATGCTCACCAATCAGATGTCCAAAAGACTTCGGCTTTGGAAGCATAGACATACGTGACTTCATATCCTCCACACCAGGTATATTAGCCTCTCCCCTAAGAAGAGGATTACCAATTGCCCAAACCTCGTGTGACTTTGCCAGTTGCTTTATCCAAGAAAGAGGAACCGGGCCTTCATTCACGTTAACTGTAAAGTCCCTATCGAAAGCAAAAAGCTTAACCATCGTGACATTTCCCAACGCAATGGAAAGACCAACAACTCACAAAGACAAAAGACGCAAGAGCAGCTGCAAGCGCCTGCCAGAGAGACGCCCCTATAATGTGAAGAACAACAATCATTGGGATCGTACAGGACACTATAAGTATCCAAGACACCACACCAGCCAGCTCCCACCATTCGTCTCGTGTCCACTTTCCTTCAATCATAGCTTCCACCCTCCTTGCCTAGACTTTTTCCAACGACTTGATCTAAACAATGATCGCTTGATTACAACGCACCCGTGCAGCTCCTCCTTCGCAGCGTGCCTAATGTCATCAGGATCGATGTACTTCAGACCATCAGCGTTCAACTTGAACCGCCGTACGATACCCTTCTCCTCTGAGGCATAGAAGACCTCACTAACCTCTACACCGTCTAGCAACACCCTAGTCCTGCCGTCACCAGCACTAAACCAAGGATGATCCATATTGCATTCCATATCACAAACTCAACATTCTATAGAACTGCCAACGAGCGTCAGCACCAGAACCACTAAGCGCTTCACTCTCAGTGCACTCACCTCGATGCTCATAGTTGAAAGCAATCATCATCATAATTCCTAGCCGTAGGTCCTCAGGCACGTCGTTCTGACTAGGTCCGTAACCAGCCACGTATTGGATCTCAAGACCATTGGCAACGCGAGTAATGTTTGGCGTCGAAGCACCTGTCCTTAGGACCACGCGCCCCGGCTCGCTCACTGAGTCCACGAAGTAGTTAGTCGTGGCCCATACGGTTTCGTTATCGTTGTCGTCATAAAACTTTACGTGTACCACTGAACGAGCCGGTGGACGAGGTAGGTCAATGTGCCGCTTCACTCGAGTCAGATCAGAGATCGAACCTGTACGAACTCCATCCCACCATGGCTCCCTATTCCTGTCCGAAGGCCACCCGTCAAGGAATAGGTTGTAGGTCCTGTTGATCAATGACCGGCCTGTAAACTTCTCGCACGACTCTATGCCACTACCTAGATAACCGAGGATCAGGCCATCGTCGTTCACCACATCGTCCGCGATGTTCATGTGCGCTTTCACTTCACTCAGCGTCAGCAACGTTATTGCCGGCTTAGTGACTAGTTGAATCCTGAGTGGTCCCATCATACACCACACCTTATAGTAAACGTCCTGCTGACACTCCTGCCCTGAGCAGAGACTACCCTGTTGCGTAAGCGGTACACGTTGCCCTCCTCAAGCTCACTTAACCAGGCAGTTGCAAAATCACCCACTATGGACAAGTCAGAGATCACCGGCGCCGGGCTTCCGTCGTCAGGACTGACTTCCCAAGTACTACCAGTTATCGTGTCGGAGGGAGACCCAGCATCAGCTAGCCAAGTCCCCCAGTCACAGGTATAGTCTAGCTTGGTACCTGGTCTCTGAGTCTCGTGGGGCATGATGCTACTTTACCAGTTTGACCTTGCGAACTTGGTCGCGGTTGCTGAAGCGGCTAGAAAACTTTCTATCATTGTGAATGGCGATAACTCCATCGCCATCGATCCTATCAAAGACAAAGATCTTACCAGAGCTAATCCGAGACCGCTCCTGGATGAAGAGGTCTCCCTTCTTCAAGGTGTTGATGAGTTGCGTTGTCTCTTCGTATTGCATAGGCATCTTAACCTCCTAGACCATCCTATGGTCTGTGACGACAATGTGGACTTTACCCTCATCGTCCTTAATGTGAACCCACACTCCGTTAAGCTCTGCCAATAGCCACTGTTCCTTAACAGCATTCGGTGACCCAACACCCTTCAATAAATTACGTTTCTGGACGTGAGCACACAGACCACTTGGCCAATGAACCATCGTGTCCTCTGGCTTGTCTCCTGGCAAGACGGTAACGGAGATGTGGCCGTTAGAAGCGAGGCACGCCCGATCGGCTCCGGGCTCTACGCAGGTAAACTCGGCAGCATGTTTTAGTAAGAGGGGTTCACTGCTCTTGTCCGGTGGCCCAGCAGGGCCGTTACCACCGGAGCCGATCTTAGCTTCCATATTAGATCTCGCTGAAAGCAAACGTGAGAGTTTCTGTCGGAGTCACGCCATTGGAGGCAGTCGTCTCAACCTCCATAACCAACACCAGGAAGTCTCCGATGTGCTCAGCAGGTGAGCCATCCGTGAACGGCCCGGTGTTGATTGCGTCCATGTCCGCAGGTGCGCCTGAAGTCGTAGTGAACCAATCCGCCATGTTCTCCAGCGGCGAACCAGCAGCCGTGGATTGCGGTGGGTCGTTGGCTTCGTTCGGAACCACCGGGGTGTCGAACGTGCCTGTAACCGCGTACCACATCTTGACGCCAGTTCCAAATTCGTTCGAGCTATCGGAATAACTTTCCAGATCCGAGATCTGACTGAAGCCGCCCGCGTCCGTGATCTGGAGGCGCAGGTATTTCTCAAAGCTATACTCCTGACCGGCACCCGGAACGATCAAGGGGTTGACCAAGTCAACGGTGGAGTCATTTGCATTCTTGAAGCGGACGGTGCCCGAGGTCTTGTCCGTAACCACAGCTGGAGAGGTCCACTCATTGATAATAACTGTTGCGGCCATTTGGCCCTCCTTAAGTTAAACTGTGACAGGAATAACCCTGCCACCCGATGGTATTCTATGCTGCTTTCGCGCCGATATCTTGTGGGTTCTACCAGTAGCAGGATTAAACGTCTGACCGATGAACCCACTAAGCCCAACCAACAAAACTTTATCAGCGAGAAGGGCACCACTTAGATTCACAATCCTTATCAACACCTGTGCTATGACAGCATCTAAGCTGGCAGTCAACGATCCAACGACTGCCAGTGCTGCGTTAAGATTCAATGTTAAAGTCGCAGGTGTGGAAAGAGCCGCATCAAGACTGGCCTGCCTCAAAGCTATATCTACAAGCGCACCGCTCAGATTGGTCGTCCTCAATTGAGACCCAGCCAAGGCACCTGACAATGAGGTGGTTCTTGTATCGACCGCTTGCAAGGCAGCATCCAAAGAAACTTCTGCCGTCCTGACTGCCTGCAGCACACCATCAACATTTGTTGTCCTAGACTTAGCATCAGCCAGGGCGGCATCTACCGACGAGACTGCCAGCTTGATTGTTAGCAAGGCAGCATCCAGGTTCGTCGTGACAGTGTTACCAGTACTCCCTGTAAGACTGGCATCGATGCTGGTGGTCACTGTCTTAACCGCTTGTAAGGCAGCGTCTAAGTTTGCATTCCTCAACTCACTTGAAGCCAACGCAGCGTCTAGGTCTGTTGTTAAAGAAAATACATCTTGTAATGCACCTGAGAGTTGGGCTGTCCTAGTCTTACCATCAGCTAAGGCACCTGAGAGCTGAGCAGCAACCGTCTTGTCATCCTGTAATGCACCGGAGAGAGAAGTTGCTTGAACCTTAGCATCCTGCAACACACCTGAAAGATCCGTTGTGACTGTCTTGAGATCTTGCAATGCTGCCGAAAGATTTGCAGTCACCAGCTTACCGTCAGCCAGTGCACCTGAGAGAGAAGTCATTCTCGTCAAGTCAAAAGCAACACCCGCACTAAGTAATGTGGTGCGGATCTTAGCAGCCTGTATTGCAGCATCTAGATTAGCAGACGCGGTCTTCACCGCTTGTAGAACAGCGGACAGGTTCGCCGTCACTGTCTTACCATCAGCCAGTACACCGGACAGGTTCGTAGTACGAAGCTTGGAGGCAGACAGGGCAGCGTCTAGGTTCGCCTGAACTTCTTTAGCATCAGCTAGGGCAGCATCAAGACCTGCTGTTTGCATTTTAGCATCAGCGAGTACAGCTTCAAGGGAAACCGTCCTCGTCTCTGTATTAGCAAGAGCGCCTGATAGTAAAGTAGTTCTCGTCTTTGAATCCTGTAACGCACCTGATAGATTTGCTGTTCTTGTCTTCGCATCCTGAAGTGCGGCATCCAAGTTTGAGGTGACGGTTTTAACTGCTTCTAGCACAGCGTCCAGATCGGTAGTGCGAAGGATCTGATTGGCTAGTGCAGCGTCAAGGTTTGCGGTCTTAGTGAACCCCTCCAAGATAGCAGCGTTAAGAGATGCCGCCCTAATCTTCTGATCTTGGATAGCAGCATCCAGGTCAGTGATAACTGTCTTTGCTGTGGCCCCAACAGGATGGATGGCAACGGTGTAAGCTGCATTGCCATCGTTAGATACTATGGAAAAAGTTGTAGGATCAAACGATGACAGATTCGCTGCATTGCGCGCAGTGCTGCACGAAGCACCGTTGGCGTTGTTAGAGTCTGCCTTTACCTCTGTGTTGCAGTTCGACGGTATGCCGGTAAAGGCACGTCGATCACAGCCCGCCGTCGCAATCCACATATAATCTTTCGCGCCACCCGTAGGCGAAAGCGATAGTGGATTAGGATTGGCGCCGTTTAAGTTATTGTCCGCAGATGCCTCTGGAACTTGGTCCGCCACAGCAGCCGCCCCAGAGATACGATAGACAACCGCGCCGCCCTGCTGGGTGTTCGAAGTAACGAAGTCCTCATCGGTGCCCTCGGTGCCGTCAGCCTGGCGATAGAACACCGCATGACG
>SDBT01007402.1_pt1 | contig 18055 bp, 22 predicted proteins | sample 2277101 | NCBI WGS metagenome assembly SDBT01 (sample SAMN10404973, study PRJNA504765) | marine sediment metagenome | isolation source: marine sediment core GS10_PC15, 103 cmbsf | place: Arctic Ocean: Southern Knipovich Ridge | collected 2010 | reverse complement strand
ACTATTAGAACCTATAACAACAGCGTTGATTAATGTTAATCCTGCAAATGTAGGACTCGCATCTGTATTAACATCTTGATGAACATTCGTTAGGACATCGTGATCTATGTTCACCTCATCGACTACCAAGTCTATTGTCCCATCCTCATCCTGATAAGTCGCCGCTATTAATGTCTCTGTATTTCCTGAAAACATTGCGCCAACAATATCTTGAGTAGCCTCAGTCGTTGGAGTAGCCGTTGCCTCATAGGTTATCTCAGAACCGGAAGAAGAAAACTGTAAATACTTAGCATCATCCCCGCTTGCCGGAGCAGCAAATTTAGCAGTGCCTAAATATAAACTATCCCCTTCTAAATATAATGTATCGGCAGTAAGTACATCTTTTACATTTGTATACCTACCACTATAATATATTTGATTATTATATTTAACAACTTCATAAATACCCGAACCTTTGATATATACAGGTTTCGGAACACCCTCAACCAACTCCTTCTTGTCAATATTAAATAAAGGACTAATAGGGGTAGACTTCTGTTTTGATTGCTGTAATACTCTGGTTGCCCTGTCCACTTATCTTTTTCCTTTAACCCGGTAAATATAAGAAATATCATTGATCTCAAAAGCTGCGTCAACGGTCAACCCACTATCTGGATAAAACTTTAAAGCCCATGAATATATATCATGGCTTTCTGAATTCGTATCAGGTACTAATACAGCAGTGGTCCATACCGAAGCAGCATCTAACTCTGATACCGTGTTGTCTAGTGTTGCGTTTGCTTCCGGTGTGAAATCTTTTCCGAAAGTTGTCCCGCCATTAGTATCATATCTTATTTGTACATTTGTTGCTGTCGCCCCACCTGTACCCTTATAAGTAATAAACACCTTATATAAAATCTTTTTAATCCCAGGTAACCCACCATCGAAATCCTTTGTTTTAATCTCGAAATTACCAGATGCCACCGGGGTATTGCTCCATTTATATATTTCATCATCATTATCATTAAATACTATTAAATTACCATTCCAATCTGTTACCGGATTAGCATGATTACCAGATACAAAATCATATTTTTCAACTCCAAACGTCCACGAACTCGTTATAAAGTCATATAAATATATATTAATATCCAATCCGCTTAATTCAGAAAATACCATCAATTTTTTATTAGTTGCATCATAAGCAATTGATGGATATGTACCCAAAAAGTCTGTCCATGTACTTAAAGAGATTTTTCTTCGTCTTGTATCCTGTGGGTCCAGCAATAAATCCACTACGCCCTTACCGGTATATAAATAACATCCTCTTGTATTAATCCAGACAATACCAAATTCCGTATTAGTTGATTGATAGGGATAATCAATACCCAAATGCCTGTATTCGCTCTCTAAAAACTCTACTTCCTGAGACACATTTACAACATAAAGCGTTTTCTTTTTAAATTCTAAAATTCTGTCGGCAAATGTCTCCAATTTTACAATGGCATCACCATCATTAATAGCAACATCCAATCGTCTATCTTCCGTAAAGGTATCGAATCGATTAACAAAGGATTTGAATATTGAATCCTCATAATTTTTACTATTTATTCTGACATTACCAATATATGTCATCCTATTTGTAACAACTGCCGTTTTATATTTAGCCGTAATATCTTTGGTTTGATCTATATCCCCAACCAATGAATCATAAGTATCTACATTAAATTCATTTATATAAACATGGGGATCTGCATAAGGGTTGGGAGAGAAAAAACCCAAATTACCTTCTAATATCCCCCATCCCGCTGGTTGAAAATCATTTTCCAAGTTTGACCTAACCCCGTATTCCATATTAATATCTAAAAATAATTGCCACCGATCAGCGGTATCTGCCTCTCTTACATAAATTCTTCCCCCTGATATTCTTGGGCTAAAAGAATCTTTTATAGTAACCATTGGCTCTAGGGAATTTGTAACAGTTGTGATACTAAATGTACCAGTCATCTCAAATAACTTTGATTCTTGTTCATTATCATAAATAAAAGTAGATGCAAGCTCATAAGTAGCTGTTACACCCCATAATCCGTTTGTGGTGGTTGCGGAATTTATATCAACATTAAACCCAGTCCCTTCGGGGGGTAAAATAAAATATTCATCTCCATTTGCCCATGTCGCTGCCATAGTTGAAGTCGTAAGTTGTTGATCGCTATTCCTTGTAGCTATTAGAACTTGACTCCCCAATCCCTCGTTATTATGTGCAATATAGACACCATTCATTTCGGTCCCGATATCATCAAAGGCCAGCGCATCACCAGATAACAAAATAACTGTGTTCGATGCTACTGTAGTACAAGTTCCATGAATCCCGACACCAAAAACCCCCTTTGTTGGGGCAGCTAAATTATTTGTAACACTATAATAATCATCGAAATCTTCCGCCGCTGAATCATAATGAGTTCTTTTTATATACCCAAACCATTTATTAATACTTGAAGTATTTGAAAAATTACCATCGCAAATTCGGAGTCCCCCATCAGCGTAATAGTAATTAGGCTGAAAAGCATAAGTAGAATCAGTTATGCTTACAGCGGTTTGATTTGTATTGGAATTAATAGTTATTGTACCATCAAAGGCCACCCCATCATCTTCCCAAATTCTCGAAATAAAGTATTTTTTATTGGAAGTTGCCGCAGAACCAGTGGTAGACAATCCAGACAGCACAAGAAAATTCTTATCGCCAGAACTCCCAGTTACATGATAATCTGAGGCAAATATAGATAACCCATAACCTATTGTTACATTACCTATTGCCGCCTGGTCAGAATCAGTTACAGAGGAAATAATACTATCCCAATTAGGCGAAGTAATAACAGCAGCCACACCCATCATTCTAGCTCTGCCAAGTTTATCAACAACAATATCCTTAGCACTAGCTAATTCATTGTCATTTATATCTCTAGGATCAGAATCATCAGATAAACCTCCAGAGAAATCGTTTATTTTATAGATAGACCGAGGCATTTATTCTCCAAATCAATGGTGAATGGAACTTCCCAAATCCATGCACTTTTTTAAGGAGGGAGATGGAATCAAAGAAGCCCATTCACCAAAATTATCTATTTTCTTCCGTTTGAACTATATACATTTCAAGCTGTTTTGTTCTTGTCGCCCCTGAAGCCATATACGCCCTGATTTGTATTCCAAGACTAGGCATCCACCAATCTTGCATTGCTAAATTGATAGAAAAGCCAGTACCTGTCCCGTCTATATCATTCTCAGCCGGTATATAATCTCCGTCTTTGGCTCTAATCACCCTCCATCCAGTACTGTCATATAAAATATCTGTGCTAATTATTGGATTTCGGTGCATTACCTGACGAGCATAGAAAGTCACCAGTGTGTCCGTACCTACTGTTAATTTCATAAAACCAATAAGAGATACAGCCCCGGTATTTATTTTAGCCTCGCGCCAATAAAGAACAGGGCTTGTGATTATACTGTCGGCAGTATTCGTCAAACTTTGGATAGGACATTGGTATCCCTCGGTCTTCTGTACCCCAAACAAGGGAATTTGAGCAAACCCATTCAGTACAAACAAAAGTGAAAACATAATAATTAAATACTTCATTTTATAGACTCCTTTTTAACGCAAAACGCATTCGCCTGTTGGGATTATTTTCCTTGGCATCCCCGTTCTATTGTCTGCTTCAACACTTACTCTTCTTAAAAACTTACCATAATATTTATCTGCTAATTTCTCTTTGCCCTCGTCTTCTGCCATTCTATGTCTAACATAATCAACAAGTGCAAGAGATAAAGTAGCATTCACGTCAATTGTATCAGATTCGGCTGTCGGCTCTGTACCACTATAAACATATTCAATGGCAATAGCATCAGTTTGCGCAGAAGTTGGAGTAAGCCACATATCCCTTGTGACAACGCTGTCGGTGTTGTATGTTGTAGAACTGCCTTGCTGCAAGATTGCCAATTTTCTACCAGAAAGATACCATTTATATTGGTATAGAGTGGCCATTTATGCCTCCAATATTATTTTAGCATTTAAATAACTACTATTCACACAGTATCGTATGCCATTAATATAATATATCATAATACGATCAAGTTGTCATCGCTCGTAGATGTCGCTGAACTAGAGTCCTGTAAGATTTGCACGTTTTGTATCCTTGGGATTCGCACATATTTCCCATCATTATCAAAAGCCTGATATACGCCTAATGTGGTTACATGATCAGGTGGAAGATTATAAAACCTTGTACCCGCAACCACACTGAATAAGTAACGCTTACTCTGATCTTTTATTTGCTCGGATATTTCCAAAAGACCGTCTTTTATATAGGCCATCGCTCTTTGCCCATTGCGTAAGCCCGTGCGCTCCATTATCTCTAGCGTTGTGATTTTGCACCTCCTTGAGATTTCACATATTGTTCAATCTGCTTTTCAGCCAACACAAACATTTCCTTACTCTTTGCTTGACATAATTGTGATTTGCTATTATAAAAATTCAAATTGGCCGTTCCTCTATTCTGTTCCAGGCCTGCTACCTGTACCCCCGAACTTACAAGTTCTGTATCTTCAGCCTCCAACATATCCTCTATATCTTCTCCCTGAGTAAGATTGGTTGCGCTATCCACAAGATATTTCGCCTTATCAAATGCATCGGTAACCTCACCAGCCTTCTGACCCCAATATCCCGCTAAACCTTGAAAATCTAAGCCAGTAGCATAATTTAAAAATGGATTCTCAATTGGAGATATTGCTACACCCGTTGCGGTTATACTAGTAGTAATTAACGTAGAAGACAAATTAACATAAGTTACAGCTCCGGCCGCTCCCGTTGTCGGGGTAGGATGTATATACACCTTACCCGAAGTTATGTAATATTTCGGGAAGAATGCTGTTCCTGCATACAGACTTGTTAATGTAGTAGAAGTGGCATAAACAAATTTATCGTTTAATTTATCACACTCAACACCATTTCGTTTAACAGAAATAATTGTATCCCGCGGTATTGTTACGCCAGCACTACTTGTGAGTGCTGCCTCTGTATTAGCAAACCATAACATTTCTTTGGGTATACTCTGAATAACATAATTCACAGCACCTTTGAGAAAATCCACCACCGCGGCATTACTTGTCTGGGTTGTAGTGCTACCAGTTACTACACGTACTCTTGATAAATAGCTCGCCATTACTTACTTTCAGGTTTAGGTACTAATTTACCCTTGTAATAAACATCTCCATTACTGTCAACAAACTCTTTCCGTAACGCCCATCCCTTTGGCCGACCATGATCTCTTTTTTCAAGTTCTGGAGCAATTTGTTCATTGGGTATCGGAATTGCTTTCGGTTCCACTTCCTTCGGTTTTTCAACAATAACAGGTTCTTCTACTTTCTTAGATTTTCCCTCATCATATTCAATCCCAATCTGCGCCTGTAGACCCTCATAAGCATACTGATCTACCTCTACTTGCAGCCATCTCAATACTATAAGTTCAGACTCCGAGTTTTCCCCTCTGTGTTTAATAAGCCATTTATAGGGATCAATATTTGTTAAAGCGTTGCCCTTTTTATCATTTTTTTCATATACCAAAAAATAACATCTCATATCAATCTCCTATAAATTTATCAAACAATGAAATATGTTGTTCTTCTACTCCGCCTCTTTCACTCAACACATTCAAGGCAGTAACAATAACTCCCATAGACTCCACATTAATCTCTATATCCACATCTCTTTCAGCTTCTACATTCCAATAAATATTTTGCTGCCCGTTTTTTATAAACTTACTTTCCATACATTCCGGTTTATCGCCTTTCCCCTTTGGTATAGAACGTGGGCAAGAATCATCAGGAGCAGCAAAACCTTCATATCCACATGTTTCACAATGACCAGGCTCTTTCGCCACTATACCAAATTCAACATGCTCATTTTCTTTAAAAGATAATGTTTTCCTCAATTTTTGAACGATCTTCATTGTTGCGATATTACCTGCTTTAGGTAAAATCTCTAAAATTTTAAGCCTATCTACAATACTCAATGCTTTACCATTCTTTGTTTTGGGCTGTTCCTCTTTTAATTTTGTTTTGTCAACCATATTACCCTCCTGGGTTAATCCGCTTTGAACTGAGGCGTACCGTAGCCGTAAATTTTTTTATCATATGTTTTTAATATTACACTATGCCGACCGGCAATTACATTGACTTTATAGCCTAGCCCCATTGCCATACCAATCCAGAACTCCAGACTTGGTTTTTGTTGGGCATATTCATTCCCAAGTACCATATTTACACCGTAAAGATTAATTATTTCGTATTCTTTGTACATGGCATACGCAAACATTAGATCGATACTACTACCAAAATAACAAGCCTTGAACTTTTTTACTACATCATCTAAGGGATATTCAACTGAGGTGGGAATCCAATCATAACATTTGTGCGTCATTATCGGAGTTTTGTTTCTTTCAGCTTTTTCTATAATTAATTTTAGTGCATGCCATTCTTTTCGCTTGATCCAATCCATGTCGTGCATGTGAAAGCACATTGAAAGCTGATCCCGCCTGAGAATTATATCATTAACTCCCCAAGTTTCACCCCCTTCCGGGGCCTCATCTGCCCCGCTTCCCTTAGCAATAATGTGAACTTCTTTCATATTTCCCCTCCTAAAGAAAATAAAGGGGCAAATAGCCCCCTATTATTATTAAGCTGTAGCTGAAAACGCAGGGACGGTTGCCGAACAAACCGTACCCCATAAATACCAATTTGTACCATCACACAATATACTAAAATCAGTACCGGCCCCAAGTTTATCAAGAGTTAATATATCGTGTGTATCGGCAGTTGGATATACCGTAGCTATTGTATCAGCATCCAAGTCCTGATGTTCAAGCCCACCAATAAAATAATTATCAGCATGTTCAGCATCAATTATATAATCTTCTGCATCTTCCGCACCACCCACATATATGAAACGAAAATACAATCCGTCAACCTCAGTGGGTAAATCCATTGTACAATTCTGCCCCTGATCAGGTAGTAAATGTATTTTACCGGTATTAGCTGCAAGTAGATCATACGCCGCACCATCGGGGACTTTTACATAACTTGCACTACCATCACATATATTATTTACCTCAGCATACGTAGCAGTATTAGCATCGGCGGCAGCATTTATCTCGGCCGCCGTAGCGGTTACATCACCATATCCTTGAATTGTTGATGCCTGTGCGGATGTAACACTTGCAGAAGGCTGGCCAGCTATCCATCCTTTCCATCCTGTTCTTGCCATTATTATCTCCTTTTATTGACCAGCAAATGTGGGCGCAGTATTTCCAACTACCCTGCCCCATATATACCAATCAGTCCCATCACACATTATACTAAAATCAGTACCGGCCCCGGCCACATCTATATCCAAAATCGAATCAGCAGAACCATCTGAATATACTGCTGCGCTTGTATTAGATGTGTCTTCATGCGTAAGCCCACCAATAAAACAATTATCGTCATCACCAGTATCTATAATAAAATTCTGTGCTTCGTCTGCGTCTCCGACATAAATAAATCTATAATTTAATCCGGCTACTGCTGTTGGTGGGGTTATAGTTTGATCTGCCCCTATAGCAGCTAGAGTATGAATTTTACCACTATTAGCTGCAAGAAGTGTATAGGTCGTTCCAGAACCAGTGCTTTGCAAAATTTTATTACCGTCACATTTATTAGTTATTTCAGCAGCCGTAGCAGTATTACCATCAAGAAGGGAAATCTCAGCAGCGGTCGCCGTAAGACCTTTTAAGCTTACGACCACAAGAGCCTGTGCAGATGTAACACTCGAAGAAGGCTCTCCTGCTACCCATCCTTTATCCCATTTAGGCATGTTAGCCTCCTTTTATTAATCAGCAAATGTGGGTACAGTAGCACCGCAAACAACGCCCCAGATATACCATACCGTACCGTCACAAAGAACATTAATATCAGTACCGGCACCCGGTACTACCATAGTGAAATTGTCATTACTGTTACCATCAGAATAAACCGTAGCCACCGTATTACCATCAGTATCCGAATGCATAACCCCGCCTCTAAAATAAGCAGCGGCAGCCGGTGATTTCAGTATAAAGTTCTGACCCTCATCCGCCGTACTAAAATAAATGAATCTAAAACTAAGCCCATCCGCAGCGGTAGGCAATGTCATAGTCTGACTAGATGCTATAGGACCCATAGTATGAATTTTTCCGGTATTGGCTGCGAGGATAGTATAAGAAGTACCAGTTCCAGTGCTTTGAAAAATCTTGCTGCCATCGCACTTGTTAGTTATTTCAATAGCCGTAGCTCCTAAACCATCACAAAGCGTATTAACCTCAGATACCGAAGCTGTGAGTTGTCCCAGATTCGCAAGTCTTTGAGCCTGTGCAGCTGTACAGGTTACGGAGGGTTCATTTGCTATAAAGCCTTTATTCCATACTGGCATATTCCCTCCTTTCTATGTTGCATAATAGGTTTTAAATGTGGTTGGGGCATTCCCATTCGGAGGCGGAACATGCAATACATGAATGTCTAATTTGCCGTTTGTTAAGGTTTTGGTATTAGAAAGACCGTCAAATTTATCCGACACAGCAATTATTGTATAGCTACACCCTATACCAGTGGCAGAGGGGCCAAATGCATGTCCAACCGTTGTAAGATCAGTAGTGGGAAATCCACTAAGCGTTGAATAACAAAGTTGACTGGTAAATCCAAGACGCAATAAACCAGTAACAGCAAAAGCTGTATTAACTACAGCCTGGAACCCCAAGATAATACTTCCTCTTTCAAATTGCTGAAACGCGGAAGTCTTATTGGAGGTCATACCTGTGCAGGTTAATCTAAATGTTTTCACACATGGAAAATTCGTAGTTTCATACCTTCTCGAACCCTGCATAGGATAGTATTTTTGTATTTGTTGCATAATTATCTCCTATTAGGTTGCCGCATATTCTTTAAATGTCGAATCTGCGAATCCATCAGCAGGTGGCATGTGAATCACATGAATATCCATATTCCCCGCAGTCATTTTGGTTGTTTCTACTAAAAAATCAAAGGTATCGTCAGATAACAATGTTATAGGGACGCACACATTAGTAACAGCTGGCCCACAAACATCACCGATAGCATCAATACTTCCCAAAGCAATTGCCGCTGACAATTGGCTTAAACCCGTAAACCCAATAGAAAGTGTTGCAGCGCCACCAGATGTAAAAGCAGTTGTTACAACACCTTGAAATCCAATAATCATTGTTCCCGCTGGGAAATAAGGCCCAACAGTTGTCCCTGTAACAGTGTTCGCCGAGCAGGAATACCGAAAAGATGTTACAACCGGGTTTGAAGTAGTTTCAAACGCCCTTGATCCCTGCATCGGATAATATTTTTGTACTTGTTTCATAATAATCTCCTATGTAGAATCATATCGTGGGTAAGTATCATCTAAAGTTCCGGCGGGCGGAGGGACATAAACCACATGAACATCCATAGCCCCGGCACTCATCTTATGAGCTGTAATTCCAAAATCAAATGAATCGTCTGCCGTTATTATCATCGGTTGTGGTACCCTTGTCGCCGTTGGCCCAATTACCTCACCAATCGCATCAACAGCAGTCAAACCATGAATTGCTGTACTTTGCTTCGTACCGATAAAACCAATTCGAAGCATAGCCGTACTCGTAGATGTAAAGGCAGTTGTCACTTTCCCAACAAATCCAAGAATAAGCGATCCCTTGGTATAATATGGCCCGGTAAGAGTCATTGTACCTGAATCATTAGCCGTAGCGGAAAAGCGAAATGTATCAACAACTATTGCCCCAGTAGTCTCATACTTTGAAGAGCCTTGCATGGGGTTATATTTTCCTATATTCATTATTTACTCCTAAAAATGGGGGCCTTTCGACCCCTAATTTCATTTTTAATTAATTATTCGTTTATCACATTTCTTTACTGCCAAACCGCATTTCCTTCGGGCATTGTACACTTCTGACCTGCTTCAGTTAAAATCAGATCAATCCGTTTATCAACACCTGAGTTTTCCAGAGTTTGAACCCCAACGTAAATCGACGTATCTCTGTTTAATCCATTCCCTATCAATGGGCAATACTCGACATTATTCAAATTCACACCAAGTATCTTTACCGGGCTACCGTCTAAATGAATATCCCGCACAATTCTCATAGTACCATAAATAGTTGATATAAGATTAGCATCGACACCCGTTTTCTTTGCCAGACGTGCATCCTTACCAAGAGCAGCGAAATCGCCACGGATATTACTTGACACCTCAAGGGAATTAGCAAAGAACCCACTCATTTTATTCATCCAGTTATAGGTCTCTGTATCGCAGAAAAATACCATTTCACCAGCAGAATTAATTCTTGGGTCCATAAACTGACTCATGTCAGTCAAGAAATCATCAGTAGTTTTTGTGGAATGTGTCAGGGTAAAAACATTACCGTAATTCAGCGTATAGTCTACAATACCCTGTGTGTGTTGTGCGCCATCAGAATCAGTACGCGGACCGGAAAAATACAAACTATGATTAATATCCCACTTGCTTTCAAGTAATTTCTCTGTCCACAATCTTTCCCATTCATTCGGTTGAAATTTCATACGAGTGGCACGAGTTGTATTATCCATACCTAATGCAACTTTCCAGATTTCCGTAAAGCCGTATCCGGTTGAAAACGGATTATCGGCCCATGTATCAGGATAACCAGTTCCAGGTGCGAAGGCAGTACCTATAACATAAGTACGCTTAGACTCCAATCCATCCGCTCTTGTGTTCGCCACAGCATAAGCATATGTTTCATCCATTATAGAAGTTGCGGATTTTGTCTGTAGTTCATTAGATGTAGCAGTTTTTAATTCCCGTGTAATTTCCGTTTTCAAAATAACAGATGTGTTACTAACATCCGTTACTTCCAAAATCTTACAAACAATATAATCACTTGGATCGTTATAAGCAGTTCCAAAAGGAATCCGAATGGTTTGATTTTCAAGGAAAAAACCCGGTTTTGTGTAAGCGTCACCAATAGTTACCTCACTGGTCGCTTGACCATACTTATTACCCACATTACCGGTAGATAAGTAATCCGTACTCATTCTCCAGTAGTATGTATCGCCTAATTCGATGCTTGCTTCGGTAACAGTGGCATCGACAGAACCTACCGCAGAAGTCGAAGCATGACCTGTTACATAAGCATAACGCTTATTCCAAGATGGACGTTTTTCAGTAAACTTAAATATGCTGTCATCAACACTACCTTTTCTCAATACCGACATAATGCGGAAATAAGGATCTTGCATAATCCTTAACTCAGAAAAACGATCCCCAAAATTAAATTTACGCCTTAAATCACCGGTATCATAGGTAGAACCCGCAAGAGCAGCAGCTCCTTCGCCTAGACCCGTAAAATTACCAATATTTAATGTATCACTCATTATTCACCTCAATCTTTTAGCATGTCATCCACACTAGAGACTTGTCCTTTCAAGGAATCAAACACCCGATCAGTTTCCGTTTTTTCATCATCAACATTAATGGATTGTATCGAGGCTAAGGTTTTGGGCAGGTCGCTGGACTTTAACAATTGCGCCAAAGTATCCTGCAAGCCAGCCTGTTCTTTCTTTTGTTCAAGTTCTTCATCATAAACAAGTTTATACATATCTTCATGAGTAAGTGTTTTCTCTTTCATCTTGTCTCTGAACTCACCCATTTTTTCATCACTGAAATTATATTTACTTTGAAAGTCTTTATCCTTTGCCTGTCTTTCCACTTCTCGTCTTTCTTTGTCGGTCCGATCCCGTTCTATTCCAAGCCGTTTGTCCATCTCCTGACCAACCGTAGCAGCAATCGCACTTGTGAATGCTTTTTCATCAGTCAAAATATCTTCAAATCCCGGCTTTTCCTCATTAGATACACCCTTAATGTGGTTTTCAATTATCTTTTGTAGCGGATCATCGCTACCAATTCGGCTCAAAAGTTCTTCGTAGGGTTTGAGCTTGTTATACTCTTCCTCTACGAGTCCAAGCCGCTTACCTTCTTTGTTTGAGGCTTCATACCGTATTTCAGTATTTTCCTTTTCCTTAACTAAATCATCATATTTCTTCTGCAAATCTTCTACGGTAATCTTCTCATCGGCCTTGTTATCGGTAGCCTTGTTTTCGGCGGGTTTTTTGTCCTCTTTTTTAACGGGTAGGTCCTCCCGTAATCCAGGTTCGGTTTGTTTTTCTAACTTTGCATGAAACTCGTCAGAATTAAAATCAACCTTGTCATCTTTGTTATCAGGCATAACACCTCCATGTGTCCTAATTTTCACCACTATTGTTATTTAGTGTCTTAATTCTCACCACTATATGGAAATGAAAGATTTGAATGCAAATTAAAAATGGGAAATCGTATACATGTGATAAAGAAGAAAAGCGTTTCAGAGGATTTTTTTGAGGTTTTTCACTAAATAATATATTGATTCGTTTTTAGTAAGCTTATTTGTTTCAACTATTATGTCTGGATTTTGTGGTTCTTCATATTTTTGACTAATGCCCGTGAAATTCTTTATTTCTCCCGCAATTGCCTTTTTGTATAAACCCTTAGTATCTCTTTGAATGCAAACCTCAACAGGACATTTTACATATACCAATATAAAATTATCATACATGCGCTTAATTTCGTTACGAGAATCTTCAAATGGCGATATTAATGAACATAAAACATTTAATCCGTTTTGTGCCAACAAAGTAGCAGTATAACCCACGCGTTTAATGTGAGCCGTACGCTCCTTTTGCGAAAATCCCGTTGTCGGAAATATTTTTCTTATTGTATCACCATCCAACACAATAACATTATCCATTTTTTTCGCCAATCGTTTGACTAATGCAGACTTACCAGAACCGGACAATCCTGTAAACCAAATGATTTTACCCTTATCCATATCTTTACCGATTCTAAACAATTTGGCAAACCAATAATGATAATTATAGTATAAAAACGTATTTATTATATTCCATACAATAGATATTCCTATTGCCCATTCCCACTTCCCGGTTAATAACCAAAAGAAAATAGACTGTATAACAACAACATGAACTCTATATAATATTCCACTAATCCCAAGTAACTTAAGTTTTATCTTTCTCATAATGTTCCTCCAACCAATCCAATGCTTTGGGATCAACCATGTTTTTCCAACTATTATCACCGGATCTTATCTTATCTCTTACCTCAGTACCGGAAATAGCTTTTATATTACTCGGTGGGATATATTCATTTATCTCATATCCCACCCCACGCCCATAATTAACCGATTCAATATCCGGGATAATTATTATTTTTACCGACTCATTTTCAAACACATGACGTAGCATTCTATAAACATCGTCCGTACAAAGAGGATTGTTTTTATCAGGGGGCATATCACGTATAGCCACAATACATGGTATGCCCTTTTTTAACTTCTGGTCAATCAACCATCTGTGACCGAGATGAAACGGTTGCCATCTCCCCAAAAAGAGGGCTGATCTCATTTCTTCTCCGAACTTTTTTCCGAACGTTTTTTTACATCTTCCGTAATTTTCTTAGCATCATCATTTACTTTTTTCTTTGTATATTCAATATGCGTTGATAAACTATTGGTTAAATCATCAAGATTGCTCTTAGTTTCAACCAGATCTTTTCTAAACTCACTACCAACTCTTAGAGCCTCAACATCTATCTTCTTCTGGATTACCTGACGTTCTAATGTCTCAACCGTACCCTCTTTATCTTTTAAGGCTTCTTCAAGTTGCTCAACTCTTGATTTTAATTGAGCATAAACACTTTTCCGTTTAATAATCTCTTCTTTATTCTTAATATCTGTTTCAGCCAACATGGCAATATCATCAATTAAATCTGCTTCGAACCACTTGAAATATTCTTCTAATAATGCCCAACGATTAACCGGCATAGTGGAGCCCGGAATAATCCGTACGTCAAAACGTGCGGTTGCATAATCTTTAAATCTTCCAATCACATCTCCTAAATCACTATATATCGGGACATTTATTTCTTCATCAATTACCCTATTACCACCTTCGGCATCAGGTTGCACTATCCGAAATACTTTATTGGCAGAATAATGTTTTTGAGCCATTTGTTGAAATACTATTCCTACATGTTCCAGAAACGGTTCCATTACATTATTAATCCATGATTTCAATCTACGCGTACCAAACTCATCTTGTGCCAACATTCCACGGTAAGTTTCTCGACTCTTGTCTTGCATGCCCATCATCGAAGCCGATACACCTGATTGATATTCCATATCAGTTTTACCGGCCTGGGTTAAAGTAAAAAAAGCATTAGATAAAGGCTGAGGTACTATTTCCTTCGGTGGGGTACCATTACCAGCCACATCAAACCAATCAAGAATTGCACCTGCAGAAGAATTATAATTTTCCCAATCTTCCTTTTTAACCTGTCCTGTCTGGGCAAGCCATCTTAAATTACTGCCCAAATTAGCATTATGTATAGTGATCTGATGAGCCTTATTCAATTCCTGTTGCTTACCAACTAAGGGCGTAACAGCAGACATAGAATAAGGTGTGCCAGTATGCGTATAGGGCAAAGAAATTAATGGGTGATCACTTATATCAATCGTTTGCTCATATAACCATTGATCACCGACCACGCAGGTTTTCTTAATCCTTGGTTCAAAAAACTCATGCACACTAACAACATTTTTCATTAATTCTTTATTTGTTTCAATAACCTTAAACTCATCGGCTGTAACAATCTTATCTTCTATTTTGCTTTGTGCATCTCTGGCTTTAGAAGTAAGTAACTGTTCCTTTTCCTGTACAGCTTTATTCATCATTTCTGCAGCACGTTCTAATTCTAACTTCGCCCGTTCTGGGATAACCTTACCCTCTTCCATACCTTTTTGAAGATGAACCTTTTTTTCCTTTAACTGCACTTCCAACTCATTCTTCATTTCCTTTATCTGTACATCTATAACCTGTTTGGCTTTTGCCATTTCTGCTTCTGTGGGGGGTATCTTTATAAATACCCGGACAAAAGAAACTTGAATTTTCTCATAACATTCATAATAAGGAAGTAATTCCTCATCTCTGCCCTTGCTGTCAATACCATGAGAAATATCTTCGGCCTGGATAGACGGAGAATCTTCAACATCTCTTTCACTAGCATAGTTTGAATCCTGTTGACCGGATGCAATCTTGATTTTGTTCTTATATTTAGGTAAGGATTGTATCATTGTTGATCGTGTTAAATTCTTCTTTATAATCTTAAAGTTTCTATCCCGACCAAAAATATCACGCCCGGTCGTATCCTCATATACATCCCAAGGAGAAACGAAATCAAACATAACTTCACCTAATCCCCTATCAGCATTAGGATCTACATACAAATGCATATAACCCCTTGATTTCCGCAAGGCATCATCAATCACTTGTGAGAAAACCTGTCTCCCACTTGAGATATACCAGCAATATTCAACAAGGGATGAATGAACAGATGCTATATCGGTATCACTACCATCAGCTCCTACAGCATTCCAACGTGGATTTTTAGCAGTTAAGAAATATTTCATTATCTCCAAGATCGGGGTGATCATATTGACAATAAAAGTAGGCATCCCCGAACTTTCAAGATCGTCAATCTGTTTCTTAGTGAGTTGATCATTCAAGGAAAAATCATATCCTAATTGTTCCTGTTTACGCCATTTCCTCCGATGCCCATTATCAGCTTGTACAAATAATTGTCTAATTCGCTCGGCTTTCTTTTTGCCACTGTCTCTGCCAGCCATAATAAAATCTCCTTCCCTGGAGTTAATAAATTCCTTTTAACCTACCCCTCCAATATTTAGGGTTTTCTTTTTTTCTCTGTCAATTTGAAATATCCATAAATATCATAATCATCTTCCATGAGAGATTCATTAATGTAAAACACATTAATTCCTTGCCCTCGCACAAATCCTACGGCTTGGAAGAAACTAAATCCCATTTCTGGATATTTGACAAATTCTTCATTACTTATACCATATAAAAATATATTCTTTATTTTCCCCTTTTTATAATGATTCAAATACCAAGCATACAAAATCATTTCCGGGATTGAATTTTTTAAATTTCTCCCATATACACTCGTTATTTCGTCAATCGGATACAATATAACATTCTTCAAATTTCTATCTTCTTTTGACTTAACAATATTATATTTGTTTTTTTTCTTCTTTAAAAAAGAATAATAATCTGGTGTTTTATATTCACACGTCAACCAATCATGCATATCAAAAAGCAAGTCTATTCTTTTAAGAACTTTACACATACTATTCACAGCCCAAATCTCCATTTCTTTTGGGATGTTTTCCACATCATAAAATTCCCAATTACTGCATGCAACTATAGCAATGTTTTCTTTCATCATTCTCCTCCTATTAAAATAAAATCTCCTTCCTTGGAGATCACGCTCGTCCTTGAGATAACCTATTGTTACTCGAGTATCTTATCTACAACTCTTTCTTGCTGTTTTCTTAAATACTCAATATTTTCTTTTCTTTCCTTTGCCAATGCTTGTGCGGTAATTCTTTCCCTGTTGTCTACTTCGGGATAATATCCTTCTCGATGTAAGGCTTCTGCTAATGCAATTAAAATAGCATCAGCATCTATTATTTGACGAAGACCAAATAAAGAATCTGGTATTGTTCTATCCTCATATTCCACAAATTCAACGAAACCCGTTTTTTTATTAAAAACAAGAGTCTGGGGTTTGCCGACACCATTAGGATCATACTTGCAGATAGAAATATTAACAGTATCATCCGCATAATCACGTCCACCGACATGAACACTATAACATCCGAACCTACCTGCTGGGAACCCATTTACCCTACCAATATTTTGACCTTTATCTGCTTTCATAACCCCTCCTATATGCAACTTGAATCTAAAAGTGTATAAGAAATAATGTCGGTCTTCGCCGATTTACCAATAAATTCTTCTCTTTTATGCCACCCAAAACCATCGCCGGGACTTACCATACAAAACATATCTTCGGTAAATTTCTCACCCTCTTTCATATTCCTATTTAATGCAAGTGATCTACCTAACTTTCTTTTAAATTCTTCTGCTTCGTTAGGCACATACACACCATGTTTACCCATTGATTTTTCAACATTGCGAATATCACGGACCACACGCCACAATCCATCCGGCTCCAATGCTCCGGCATGATCAGAACCTTTCATATTCCTATTCAATGTAATATGCTTTTCAATTATCTCGGCTCCTAATGCTACGGCAACGGGTGGAACCATTATACCAATTGTATGATCTGAATATCCTATCCTAAAATCATCAAACATTTTTTTTAAATAAACAATACTGTTTAAATTTATTTTGTCATAATCGGCTGGGTACTGGCTCAAACAATGCAAAATAGAAAGATTGGTATGATACTTTGTAATTACATTTACAGCATTGTCAATTTCTTCTAAACCACTCATACCCGTTGATAAAATCACAGGAATTTTTGTTTTTCCTATTTCTTCCAATAACGGAATATGGCACAAATCCCTTGAAGCAACTTTTATTCTGTCTATCTGGCACATTTCCACAAGTTTTAAGGTCTTTGGTGAACACAAAGTTACGACAAAATCCAATCCCTTTGAATGAGCATAAAACTCTAAAGATTTAAAACTGTCATAAGATAGTTCAAGTCTTTGCCTGTGTTTACCATAAATATGCCCATAAGAATGTCTACCCCTATATGGTCTATCATATTCGTCTTTGCTCAATTCCTCAGACATATCCCGCTTGGTAAACTTAATAGCATTCACACCAGGCATAGGATTAGCATTTTTATATTCATAAATAGGCATAGCAGCCATATCTATAAGCTTTAAGGCTGTCTCAACATCCCCACAGTGCGTCCCACCAGCATCGGCAATTATATATGTCATTTATGATCCTTACACGGGGTCCAGTTTCTATCTAATATCGTCTTGCCATTTATTTTTATGATTAGTTTTTT
>SDBT01007401.1_pt1 | contig 18057 bp, 17 predicted proteins | sample 2277101 | NCBI WGS metagenome assembly SDBT01 (sample SAMN10404973, study PRJNA504765) | marine sediment metagenome | isolation source: marine sediment core GS10_PC15, 103 cmbsf | place: Arctic Ocean: Southern Knipovich Ridge | collected 2010 | reverse complement strand
TGCCCGTGGCCTGCCATAAACGAATGGCTTCCAGTTTGAATTCACGATTGTACTTTCTGCGGTTCTTTTTCATAGTTCCTCCGATAGAAGTATACACGATTATACCTTATCTTCATGTCCACTTTTTCGGGGGAAATCCTAGCCATCACCGAGCAGCTCTGCGGCACATCGGTTTCCTCGTCCCAGGTGAGCCGGGCAACAGCGCTCCTGGACGAGACGCTGCAGGCCTGGCGCAACCGGCCATTGGGCGAGATCGCCTACCCCTATCTGGACGTCCGCTACGAGAAGGTCCGCCACGCTCGAGGGCAGTGGACAGATACGGGATGTAGCTATCCTGATTGCTTGTGGGTGGACCGGCAGGGCAGGCGCCAGATCTTGGACGTCTCGGTCTCTATGAATGAAGCTGAGGTGCACTGGCGCAGCTTCCTGGTGAGACTGGTTGCCCGTGGCCTGCGCGGAGTACAGTTCATCACACATGCACCTGCGCTGCGCTTGGTGCAGTGCGGGTGTCAGCGATGATCATGCTGGTCCTGGGGCAGCTCGCAGGGCCGTCTTTGGCGGGATTCTCTGGCAACGCTGTCAGTTCCACCTACAGCAGAACGCCAGCGCCCATGTACCCCGCAAGGAAATGCTCAGCACGGTGGCAGATGATCTTCGCACCGTGTTCAACGCGCCCGACCAGCCCGCGGCTGAGGCTTACCTGGCCAAGCTGGTGCAAAAGTAACAACAGCCCGCCGCACGCCTGGCGGACTGGCTGGAAAAGAACGTGCCGCAGGGCTTGACGGTGTTTGATTTCCCCTCAGCACACCGGCGTCGCACCCGAACTACCAATGGATTGGAGCGGTTGAGCCGCGAACTCCGCCGTCGCACCAGAGTGGTAAGCATCTTCCCGAATGAGGCCTCCTGCTTGCGGCTTGTCAGTGCCATTCTTATGGAAGTCGACGAAGAATGGCAAACTGGGAAAGTGTACCTATCCTTTGAGGAAAAGGAAAGATTTCCATTCTAGTCGTAGTAGGGGTTGTGCCCTGAAGGGCATAAGGGTTCCCGAGGGATGCCAGACCTAATCTGCAGAAAGAAAGTTGCACAATCGAGTTGTACGTAACTCGAGGAATGGAGATACTGAAGGCAATAGGCAACCGTCTCATTGTGCGATGTCGAGGCGCTGTGGACACTCTGGGGATTGTGATGCAGTCTCGGGGACAGGTCCCTTGTGGGACATTCTGCAGGGGTACCCATTCCGAGCGGGGCGAGTTGACATGTTACGTGTAATGCCGTAAGCTCCGAAGCAAGAGGCAGGCGGTTTGGCCTGACTGCCACTACATCAGTCCACCTCACAGCGATCCAGGTTGCCCCATCAAGTTTGGAGAGCATTCTCCGGAGCACCAGTGGGGCAGGGGGCAGGGACTCACTTGCCTGAATGGATGAACGGCCGGTCGTGGCGACGATTCGGCCGGCCCGGCCGTCGTTTCCCGCAGATGTCAACGGCCGCGAATGGCCTGCGGGGCGTGGGAGGGCGAGCAACGGTGATTGCTGATCGACAACGGGCGTTAACCGCTAGCGCGGAAACCGCGCATGGAATATCAGAGGGGAGAGGGCGAGGTGGACAGGTTCCGCCCGCTCCAAGGGAGCTTCGGTATCACACCTAAGCGCCATTATGTGGGTTATTGTCACTCGGCAGCGGCCCCGTTGGGACACCAAGGCCAGGCCTTCTTGCATACCCCTGCACTGTTTTGCCAAGATCGCACAGCAAACCCGCAATCCATTCGCCAAGTGTCCGCGCAACATCCCAGCTCACCCCTCTCCCAGTGGGTTGCGACATTTGGTTGCTTATGTTACAACCAGGCCCGAGGGGGGTGCCCCCTCTTGGAGGGCTGCAGGAGATGAAAAACAAGGAGACTTTAACTCCACTTCTGCATAGCTGCGCCCTGATCGGCCGGCAGGGCCAACTGGGCGTAGAGAGCGAGAAACCCGGTCTTTGTCCGGGGCTCAGGTGGTCGCCAATCCTTCAATCGCCGTGCGATCTCTTGTTCCGTGAGTTCGACATTCAACACCCGCTCGGGAATGTCCATCTCGATCATGTCACCATCCTGGATGATGGCAATGACGCCGCCGACGATTGCCTCTGGCGAAACGTGTCCCACGATGGGCCCACGATTGAACCCGGAGAACCGGCCGTCAGTGATCAGCCCCACCGATCCTTCCAAACCTGTTGTGTAGAGGGCGTCCGTGGAAAGCATCACCTCCATCATTCCAGGTGCACCCTTTGGCCCTTCATACCGCACCACTAGCACGTCACCTGGCTGGATCCTGCCTTTTACAATCGCTGTCCAAGCATCCCGATCGCGGTTGAAAACCCTGGCAGGTCCTCTATGCACCAGCATCTCGGGCTTGATCGCCGAAGTTCGTACGATGGCGCCCCGTGGCGCGACGTTTCCCCTGAGAATTGCCAACCCGCCCTCCGGTTGCACTGGATTGTCCAAGGTGCGGATGGCATCGCCACGAGTGCCCTGAATCCCCTGAAGGTTTTCGGCAACCGTTCTTCCATCGACCGTCAGCACGTCCGTGTCGATGAGCTCCCCGAGTTCCTTGAGCAGTGCAGGCACACCACCTGCCTGGTAAAAGTCAATCACAGTGTGAGGGCCATTAGGCACGACGGAAACCAGGAGCGGTGTTTGTCTGCTGATTTCGTCGAATAACCCCAGGTCTATCTCGATGCCGAGCTCTCGGCCTATGCTCATGATATGCAGGGGAGCGTTTGTCGAGCCGCCGATTGCCGCGTTGACAGCGATGGCGTTTCTGAAGGCTCTCTCATCGAGAATGCCCGATGGCCGGAGTCCTCTCTTTACCAGCTCAACGATCTTGTGACCAGCTTTCCGAGATGCTCTCCCCTTGTCGGCAAGAACCGGGGGGATCGTAGCCGAGCCTGAAAGGGCCATGCCCATGGCTTCGGTCAGAATCTGCATGGTGTTGGCGGTCCCCATCACCGGGCAGGCTCCGACAGTGGGACACGCGCAGTTCTCCATCTCTATCAGGTCCTGCTCGGTTATTTGGCCCACGGGGAGCGCACCAAAGACCGCTTCATTCACGTCCGGCGAGAGCACCGTCCCCCCGCGCCACCTACCTGCCAGCATGGGCCCGCCAGTCACCATGAGCGATGGAAGGTCGACCCTCGCGGCCCCCATCAACTGTCCAGGAATGATGCTGTCACACGACGCCAGCAGGACAAGTCCGTCGAAATGGTGGACCTTGGCCATCGTCTCGACCGAGGCCGCCAGGGCGTCGCGGATGGCCAATTCGTACTTGAGATTGTCAGTGCCTATGGGGATATTCCCGCAGGTGGCAAACACGCCGAACTCGAAGGGGACTCCGCCGGCTTGCCAAATCCCAGCCTTGACAGACTCTGCCAACTCTCTCAGATGCCGGTGAGCTGGAGATGCCTCTGACCATGCATTGGCCAGACCGATATGCGGCTTGCCAAAATCGTCGTCCATGTAGCCGGCGCCTTTGTAGATCTGCCTCCGGTGAGCAGCTTCTGGGCCGGTGAACAAGGTACCCCAGTCAGTCATCGTCGCTCTCCTCGTCTCGCGAAACCTAGGACTTGAACTCAAAGCCGTACGGCTTGGCCTGTGTTCCTAACAAAAAGCCGGCCGGGAATGGGTCTCTTGGGTCGAGCATGAACTGGTGAATGCCGGTGATATAAGCGCTACCCGTGATGGTCGGGACCACCGCCGTATACTCCCCCACCTTGGTCTCCGCTACCAGTCTACCGGAGAATAGGCTGCCGATGATGCTTTCATGAACAAACTCTTCATCCAGGTCGAGCTTTCCTTGCGCATGGAGTACAGCCATCTTGGCGCTCGTCCCGGTTCCGCACGGAGACCGGTCTATGCTCGTCGGCGGTGCCACTACGGCGTTTTTCATCGCCGCATGCGGGTCGGAAGCCGGCGCGGAAAACTGTACATAGTTTACACAGTCTATCCCCGGCTCCTCGGGATGGTGAACATTGACCTGTTCATTGACCGCCTTCCAGATCTCTGTTCCACAGGCTATGAGGTCATTCGCGCCCTCGGGCACTACTTCCAACCCCACGCTCTTTGCCGGAAGGATCGCGCAGAAATTCCCGCCATAGGCGATATCCAGCCTCACTCGTCCCAGATTCGGAACCTGCACCTCGACGTCCGCCTTGTATAGAAAGGACGGGACGTTCCGGATGCTGACTGATTCGGCCTGCCCATCTTTCACAGCCACGGTGGCCCGCACAAGTCCCGCAGGGGTATCGAGGGTGATTTCGGTTTCCGGCTCCCTGGCCTCTACCATGCCGGTCTCGACCAACACGGTACAGATCGCTATCGTTCCATGGCCGCACATCGTCGGGTAGCCGCCGACCTCCAGATACACCACCCCCACGTCAGCATCCTCCACCGAGGGTGGGACGATGAGGGAGGCGTACATGTTGCCGTGGCCCCTGGGTTCATGGACCAGAAACGTGCGCAGGTGGTCCAGGTTTTCACGAACGTACTTGGCCTTCTCCAGCATGGTGCCGCCTGGTAGGGGCGGCACCCCGCTGACCACGACCCGCTCTGGGCTGCCAGCGGCGTAAGAGTCGATTGTCGAAACCAACCGCTTTGATCTCACTGCGCCTCCTTTCACTCATTACCTATGCGAGAAACCGGGACAACCGCTGTGTGGGTCAGGAGTCTTTCACCCAGGTAGCGAGCAGCATGATCAATTCATCCATGAACTCCACGAATTCTTCCTCACCTTCGGGCAGGGCCTCAAGAGGGAACGCTTCTATTCGTTGTGAAACTTCCAGTAGCAGTTCATTGTGGAGGTCCAAGTCGGCAGCCAATGCCGTCAGGTGCTTCGTGGCCTCAATGAGCCTCATAGGGCCGTAGATCTTGGGATCATTCATCAGTTCTCTCGCACTGACCACAAAGAAACAGATGAGGCTTATCACCCGCGATTCCAGCTTGCCACTATTCATTGGAACGTCCTCCATACTCTTCCCAGTGAACGATCTCCTCGATGGGGCGTCTGCTTGGTAGCCTGGGGGTCTCTGCAGGATAGCCCAGGGAGATGGTCAGTTCAGGCACCATGTGTGACGGCAAACTCAACAGCAACTGGAGGGCTTTCTGATTGAGCGACCGAACACAACAGGATCCCAAACCCATCTCTTCCGCAGCCAGCATCACGTTTTGGGTGGCCATACTGACGTCCATGATGGCGGTCGAGGCCTCGACTGACTGGTCACTGCACACAATGAGCAACGCGACGGGATCGCCCCCAAGGCCCGGCGAAAACATCTTAACCTTCCGAATGTTGGCTGGCTCCTGCACGACCACAAACGCCCAAGGTTGATTGTTGCTGCCACTGGGCGCCCATCGAGCAGCCTCTAAAAGGGAAGATAGGACATCGGGTGGAATGGGCGTCTCCATGAAGCTTCTGATGCTCCGGCGCGATTTGATGATCTCCAGTACCATCCTTTTCACTCCTTCCTGTCTGTGAAATACTAAAAGCTCTGTTGGTTAAGGCGGCCGGGAGCAGACTCGGAGTTGCCCGCCCACGCCCGGCCGTCCCGTGGTTTGGCACCCTATCAGAAGAAAAGCAGCTCCCACAGGCCAGTCAGTCCTTCCTGCTGCTGGATATTGACCAATTGACCGCCCTTCAGGACCAGTCTCAGCTTCCTGATGTTGGAGATGCTATCCAGCGGGTCTCCCGACAGCACAATCAGATCGGCCAACTTGTCGACCTCTACCGTCCCCAGTTGATCGACGACGCCACATAGGTCAGCACAGGTGCGGGTGGCAGCCATCAACGCCTCCATCTCGCCCGGCTTGACCTGCCCCATCATCTGGATGGCAACCTCGCCGAACTGCCATTTCGCCGCCTCCCTTGCTGACAATGCCTAGAAGAAAAGCTCCCAGAAATCTGCCTGCCCCTCCTGGGGGCTGATGTCTACCAGGTTTCCTCCCTTCAAGACCATCTCGATCTTCCTGACGTTGGAGATGATCTCCAAGGGGTTGGCCGATAGGACGATCAGATCAGCCAGCTTGCCCACCTCCACCGTTCCCAACCGGTCTTCCACTCCGCATAGATCGGCGCTCGTTCGGGTCGCTGCGACCAACGCCTCCATTTCACTCATTCCCGCTCTCACCAGATGCTCGATCTCCAACCGGGTGAAATCGGTGACCGGGCTGGTGTCGGCACCGCAGGCGATCTTGACCCCCGCTTTTAGCGCCTTCCGAAAGCCTTCGAGGTGCGCTTCGGCCGCCCCCAGGGCCTTTTCGACCATAAAGTCAGGCATCCCGCTTTTGAGTATCTTCTCTGTGTCTTGAGTGCAGTTGAGGGTCGGCACGTAGAACACACCCCGCTCTACCATCATCTCTATCGTCTCATCATCCAGCAGACCGTGCTCGACGGTGTCCACGCCACCCAGCATTGCTGTTTTGACCCCGGCCGCGCCCCAGGCATGAACGCACACGCGCGTGCCTTTCTGGTGGGCAACTTCTGTCGCCGCTTTGATCTCATCGAGCAAGAACTGTGACTCTTCCATGCCTTCGCCGGCGGTCATGACGCCGCCGGTCACCATGAGCTTGATCTGATCCGCACCCTGTTTGAGCTGCTCTCGAACCGCCTTGCGCATCTCAAAGGGGCCGTCCACTTCCAAGGCACCCAGCGTGCCATGACCATGTCCCCCCGTAATGCTCAGCGCTCTACCACAGGCAAAGATACGAGGCCCGACAAAGACCCCGGCGTCAAAGGCTCGTTTCCAGGCAAAGTCAGCATAGTGGTCCTCACCCACGATTCGGATGCCCGTAATGCCGGCGCGCAGGGCATCCATGGCATTCCGGCCGGCACGAATTGCGTAATCGATCGGTGACTCAGTCTCCAGCAGGTACTTGGGATCTGGAATGAGGTCGCCCAGATGGACGTGGACGTTCCACAGGCCGGGGAGAACATACCCCCCTTCTAGATCAAGGATGCGGCCCCCTTCTCCGACTGGCGGGCTGTATGTCCCTGCCTTCAGTTCGGAGATTCTGTCGTCCTCGATGATCAGAGTTATGTCTTCAAGGGGCGGTTGACCGGTACAGTCGATGACAGTGCAATGGGTCAAAACGGTTTTCACTTGGAACCTCCAACTTGTTGAGCCGGCCCTGGCTAATGGGCCGCCGGCTGCTCCGAGAGTTCATGCCCACTCAAGGCCGAGATCAGGGTTGAATCGGTTGTTCTCACACAGCGGCACTCCGTCAAGATAGACGGATGGCGAAGCAAGCACTGCGTCGATGTGAACTTGGGCCGGTCCGGCCTTCCCCCGGTAGATCGGATCCTGATGGCCAAAACCAAACGTAACAGCGCCCATGACGCGCTCGTCTTGCATCATATTGCCACCCAGCTTGGCTCGAGGGTTCGAGCCAAGGTTAAGTGAGCCATCTGGAACACCTTTGGATCTCCGGTCGACTGCAGGTTCGTTCGCCAGGCGTTGGCGTTCAGTCCGCCCTCTATCGCCGTAATGACTCCCTTCTCCAGATGGCAGGTGATGGGGTTCTGACCAGCCCATCCGGAACCACGATGCCGTCGATAACTATGGTACCGTACACTGCCTCCTCGATCGGCGCGGCGGGCGCGTCCACACCGGGGAAGAAGTCGAACTCGCCCGGCTCGGTGGCCATGCCATCGCCCACCGGCGCGGGCCGGCCCTTCAGCCTGCCCCATCATCTGCACAGCGGCCTGACCAAAAGTCGCCCCAGCGATGAACTGCCATGTCGGTGCTCCTCCTCTTGGCTGGAAACTTTGTCAACCGCTCAGGCTCGAGCAGGCGATACTGCCGTCCTGAACCCATCGGCGCTGTGGCGGCCGGTGGGAGGAAGTCCGTCGCGGAAAGCGCAGCGAAGGCGCCTGGCATCGACGGTCCACGAGCCCCCACGTGCCGCTCTGTCGACCTCGGGTCCAGCCTCTAGATTTTCCCGCCCGTCTGCCGGATCGTAGGGATACCCAAACTCGGGCCCCAGCCAGGGCTTTCCCAACAGGCTCCGCGTCCACCATCGCGGAACGAAGGAACGCACCCAGCCCTCTTTTCCCTCCAGCAAGTCCTTTCCCATCAGCGTCCGCGTCAGTTCCCACACATTGCCGGCCAGATCTTGCACACCTTCTGGCGTAGCACCTCGGGGGAAACACCCCACTGCGCTCGTCATGCCAAAAGCCGGCTCTCCAAAGTGTGATCCATAGTTCGCCCGGTCCAGATCCGGTCTCTCGCGCCCCCACGGATAGCGCCGCCCGTCTGTCCCGCGTGCTGCTTTCTCCCACTCGGCCTCCGACGGCAACGTCACAGTCAAGTCTCCATCCCGCAGTCCCTCCCAGAATTGTCGGTGACTTTCCGATTCGCTCCCCCCCAGTTGGCCTCTCGCCGCGCCCTGCAACTTTTCTTCCAGCCACCGGCAGTATTCCATTGCCTCGTACCAGCTTACCCATATTACTGGGTGATTGGACGGGCTCTCCAGGCACTCGGGAGCCCCTGGCTGGAACCCGCTCGCCTGGACAAAGGCGTTGAACTGCGCTACCGTGGTTGGGTAGCGGGCGATATGGTACGTCGGTAGGGCGACCTCGTGCTGCTCTTCCAGCTCGCCCATCACAAACGATCCCTCAGGAATCTCTACAAAACCGAGGCGCGGCTCGTCCGGCAACCACCACATATCAGATCGGAAGCGCGGGTCTCCAAGCCTCGCCAGCACATTCCCGGCCTTGACTCGTTCTCGGCGGTTCAAGGCTCCAGCTCGCAGCAAGCCCACCAGCCACTCCTGGGTCCGCTCCAAGATCAACTGGCCCTCGGTGCTCTCCTGAACGTCCTTCAACCCAAGCTCCCGCAGCACCTTGCCTACGGATAGGGCTGCACCCCAGTCATCCTCACTTGCATCCATGCCGGGGATATAGGAACCCGGCAGTATCCGGTAGGCTCCCACGAGGGCGCACGCGACATGTACCCGATTCATCATACGTATTCTCCTTGTCCTGGTTTGCTGGTGACCAAAGTATGAGCCGACGTGCACTTACCGGTCGGTGTCGCTGCTACCAGGGATGTTCCCTTCCTTCCCAGGTGAAGAACCTGCTGGTGTCAGCCTCTGTCAATCGTTCGATGACATCGAGCATACCACGCACCGACTGTGCCGGCGTGACATCTGCACTGCTTCCCCCCATGTCGGTCCGCACCCAGCCCGGGTTGAGGGCTACGACGATGATCCCCTCGGAGCGGAGATCGAAGGCCAGGGTGCGCGTGAGCATGTTGAGGGCCGCTTTGCTGCTACAGTAGCTATAGTCCCCGCCCCCTTCTCTCTCCTTCCACCATAGTGATCCCATCTTTGAAGAGACGTTGGCAATCCTTGGCTGATTCCCAGCTCTCAGCAGGTCGAGGAAGTTCTGGGCGACGATCATCGGCGCCACCGAGTTGAGGTGAAATGTCTGAAGCATCGTCGTGGCATCAATGGTGGTGGGAGTTTCACCGCGCGGATAGGTCCCCGCGTTATTGATGAGCAAGTCCAGGCCGTCGACGTGCAGATGCGTGGCCTCAACAGCCGCGCCGATGCTCTCTTCATCGGTTACGTCCAAGGTCAGCACCGCCAGGTGTTGGGGATGGGCGATGGACAACGCCGATAGGTCCGCGGCGTTTCGTGGATTGCGGCAACCGGCGAACACGAGATCACCTCGGACCAGACACTGGCGCACGAACGCGAGACCAAGACCTCTGTTGCTCCCGGTAATCAAAACACGACGCATGACGCGTGGCACTCTCTCAGTGGAGCGTCTTCGCCTCCGCTCCTTGATTTGCTCGGGGGGCGCTTGCGCTTCGGCACCGAATGACAGACTCCTGAAAGCCCTCGTGTTTGTGGCTACCCATCCTGAACGATTGGGCGCACTCCCACCTCTTTGACCAGGACGTAATCATTCAGCTTCAGCAAGCTGACGACAAGCTGAGCAAAATCTTCAGGCTCCATAACCGTCTCGCGGGGAAAATCTGGGTCGTCATCCCAGCGCTGGTTGGTATTCATCGTGCCGGGCACCATGTTGGTGACTCGGATACCAAACTCTGCAACTTCGTCCAGGAGGGATTCCCCCAATCCTATCATAGCTGCCTTGGAGGCGCCATAGGCACTCGCCGTCGCACATCCTCCTCTGGCGACATCGCTCGAGACGTTGATCACGTGTCCGTTGCGTTTGGCCAGCATGGTGGGCAGTAGAGCCTTGATTAGCAGAAATGGCCCCCTGGCATTCACGTCCATCGCCAGATCCCAGTCTTCGAGGGTCGTGTCCTGAACTAGCCGCAGTGGTGGGCACCATCCGGCGTTGTTGATAATCACGTCAACTGTCCCGAAAGCATCGAGCGTCTTCTGGGCCAGAGCTGCGACCTGCTTTGGATCGCCAAGGTCGGTCGGAACAGCGATGACTTGGCTGCCCAAGGCGTTCACTTCGTCGCGCACCGCATTCAGCTCCGACACGGTACGCGAAGCCAAGGCCAGCCGGGCACCCTCTTCCGCCAGTGTAAGGGCTATCGATCGACCTGCACCACGCCCAGCACCGGTGACGACGACAACCTTGTCTCTCAATTCCATGGTATCTAATCCTCCTCTGCAATTTTGCAGTCAATTCCCTGTCATGAGCTTCCTCGCAACTGACAGTTGCGGTGGTCGGGCGTAACAGGTCACCCTGCTCTAGGATGATCGCGCCCTGACGATCGCTTCGGCGAGGAGAATGCCGGCCGTGACAGGATTGATGACCGGCACTGGCAGTGCTTTGCGCATCGCCCGTAGAACCTTCAAACTCCCATAGCCTATGATAGCCTGTGCTTGATCTTCTTCTATTGCCTGCCTGGCTCCCCGGATCATGAGCTCCGTCAAACCCTCTTCCTCGAAAGCAAACGAGGGCGAGTTGGCAGCCACTCCTTTGACAGATACGAGGTGGTGGGAATATCCATATTGGCGGGCATGGTCATAATCTTCAGTAAAGTCCCTGCCACCGGGTCCCACAAAGCTGAACTTGCGAGCCACCAGGGCCGCCATGGTCATCGCTGCCTGGGCCTCACCAATCACGGGAATCCGCAGCATCTCCCTGGCAGCAGCGACTCCTGGTTCTGCCAAGCAACCCATGGCTACGGCATCAAAACCTTCTACCTCAGCACGCAACGCCACCCGTGTGTGTGCGGCTGCAACGATATCGGCGTCGTGCCGAGTCTCTACCGCAGTCACGGGGACGTCGGGTAGGTCGACCATGACTACCTCGAGGCCCTCGTGGGCGATTTCGGCGATCATCTCCTCGTGAACATGCCCCCAGCGCTTGAGTCCTTCAGCGTGAGGTATGGTCGCGCAGATTCGGATTACGGTATTCATGTTCTTCGCCCCTTCGAGTTCACTCAGGCTACATCTCCTCAAAACCCAGGTCGGGATTCAGTTTGCCGCCGCCACTCATCTCTTTGTCATCGAGGAGGATCGTAGGCGTGGCCAGCATGATGTCCTCATGATAGGGGCTCAGACCCACCGTGCCGCCAAACTTGATGTCCTGATAGCCAAAGCCAAAGTCTACCGCGGCCAGCATTCGTTCATCCTCCGTCATGTTGCCCGAGATGCCAGCCTGCGGGTTGAGGCCCACGCTAAAATGGCATAGCTTGTAGAGCGCCTCATCATCGCAGCGCTCAAGCCAGTTCCTCATCGCGTCCGCCTCTTTCCCTCCTTCGACGGCCGCGATAACCCCCTTCTTCATGACCAGAGAGTAGGGAGTGTGTACAACTCCCTGCACGCTGTCGCTGGCGTCGACCACGAGGGTACCATCAATCGTCTCCTCCACCGGGGCGATGGAGACCTGAGCGCCGGGAAAAAAGTCAACCTCCCCGTCCTCAGAGAGCGCCCCATCACTGATAAGGCTCTTCCGCGGCATCAGCTCAAAGCGCACATCAGTCCCCTGGGGCGACGTCACGCGGCAGTGCTGGGTGCGGTCCCATAGTTCTGCCACCCGCTCCGCATTGCGGATCATCGCTTCGACATCAACCTCCAGAAGAGCGCGCACCACATAATCCTCGATGCCCTTGACATTGGTGACCAGCACGCGGGTACCATTCTTCCGTGCTTCAACGGTGGCCGGGTCTGCATCGATCTCGTCACACAAGTCAAGGATCAGCTTGCTGGCGCGAATGGCGTCCGCGAGGATAGGCCCAAACTCGCTGGCGACACCCTTGACGCGGCGTGGCTTGATGATCAGTTCGGCATCCGCCGCGGCGCGCAACGCAGCAGCCAGGCAGGTTGCGGCCAGGATGATGTCGTGGGCAGTACTGGTGATCACCAATAGGGGATCTCCAGGCTTGGGCCGAATCAAGCGCGAGACTATGGCTTCAGCAAACGCTTCCCAATACAAGTTTGTACCCATCTTTTTCTCCTTTGCTGTCGGTGGCCAATGTTTCCGAATCGGAGCTAGACTCCGGTACCGCGCAAGCGGGGGTCAAGCGCGTCGCGGAGGAAATCACCCACCAAGTTAAAGCCCACCACCAGCACACAAATGGCCAGCCCCGGGAAGGTCGACCACCACCACTGGGTCAGGATATGCCCGGCCCCCTCACTAACCATATATCCCCATTCGTGGCTGGGCGGCTGGGCACCCAGTCCAATGAAGCTCAGTCCGGCGACGGTTAGCACCACATACCCCGCATCGAGCGTCACTTGCACGATGGTGGGACTCGTGCAGTTGGGCAAAATGTGGCGCAAAAGTATCCGGCTGCGCGTGGCACCGATGCAGCGCGCAGCTTCGACGTAAGGGTTGGTTTTCACGGATAGCACCTGGCCACGGACCAGCCGGGCGTAAGCTGGCCACCAGGTGAAACCGACGGCTAGCACAGCGGCTTCAATGCCGCTGCCCAGGGCGGCGTTCACGGCCATGGCCAGGATCAGCGCTGGGAATGCCAAGAAGACGTCGGTGATGCGCATCAGAATCTCATCCACCCAGCCGCCGATATAGCCGGCCGCAGCGCCGAGTGGGGCCCCAATCGTCACGGCAATCAGCAGTACCACAAACGCTACCCGCAGCGAGACCCGCGAACCGTAGACCAACCGGCTAAAAACATCACGCCCCGAAGCGTCAGTGCCGAAAAAGTGGTCTGTGCTAGGCGCCTGCAAGCGCTCGCTACGGTTGAGTTGGCTGGGATCGTGGGTCGCAATCTGCGGAGCAAAGATAGCCACCAATACGGTTGCCAGAATGAGGAACAGGCCGAGCGCTCCCAGCGGGTTGCGGCGAAAGCTGCTGCGCGCTTGCTTTACCGACTCGCGCGAGCGCTCGCGCACACGGGACCTCAGTCCGGAATCCGGACCCGCTGCAGGTGAGTTGGGCGATGTCATCCCGCGATCCCTCTAGGTTCCGTCTATTCGATGCAAGTTCAGTGGCTGATCCTGGGATCAAGGTAGCTGTACAGGACATCGACTACCAGGTTGGATAGGACAAAGACGGCACACATGACAATGGTGACTCCCATGAGGACTGGAAAATCGCGCTTGTAGATAGCGTGATAGGCAAGAAAGCCAATGCCGCCCCACGAGAATACGCTTTCTACCAGCAGGCTGCCAGCCAGCAGCCAGCCTACCTGCATGCCCATAAGGGTGAGTGGCGCCAGAAAGGCATTCTTGAGGGCGTGTACTCCGATGACCCGCCATTCGCCCAGGCCTTTGGCCCGCGCAGTGCGCACGTAATCCTGCGTCAGCACATCCAGCATGCTGCTGCGCGTGAGCCGGGAGATAACTGCTACCTCCGGCAGGGCCAGGACAGTGGCCGGCAAGATAAGGTGTACCAGGGCATCTTTGAAAAGTGCAAAGTCACCCGCCAGCAGTGAGTCAATGAGGTAAAAGCCGGTAACGTGATCGGGCGCCGCGGCACCGGTGGACAAGCGGCCACCGAAGGGCAGTATATCCAGCTTGCCGTAGAATACGAGTTGGGCCATCAGCGCCACCCAAAAGATCGGCATGCCCATGCCCAGGGCGGCAAGCAGGCGGCTCGTTGCGTCGGCCGCTTTGCCGGGCCTCAGGGCTGACAATACTCCCAGCGGAATGGCGACTGTCACCGCCAGGAACATGGCGGCCGGCACCAGTTCAAGGCTGGCAGGCAGGTAGGTCTTCAGTTCCACTATCACCGGCTTCCGGGTACGGATCGAGTCACCCAGGTCGCCGTGCAGCAGGTTATTCATATAGGTCAGATACTGGATGTGCAGGGGCTGATCCAACCCCAACCTGACCCGTATGCGCTCCACCTGCTCTGGTTTAGCCCCTGGCCCCGCCGCCGCCCTGGCCGGATCGCCGGGCAACAAGTACATGATCACAAACAGCAGCGCCGTAACCCCAACGATCACGAATACCAGGAAGATCAACCGGCGCAAGAGATAGCGCAGCATACTGCTCCTCGCCTATCCCTATGAGCTGAAGCGGACCGCACATGGAAACTTGAGCCGAAACAGCCAGGATCTCCAAGGAACGGGGGGGGGACTGTGTCCCCCCCCCCGTCACTCTTGGAGCGCTCACCCCTTGCTAGGGCTTGTCCTCAAGCCACATATTGTACACATCCAACGACTGGTGGATCGCAGGATTGTAGACATAGCCGTTGACATGCTCGTTGGCGACTATGGTGAACGGCAGCTCGGTAATCCAGGCTCCAGTCACGGCATCGACGATCCGCTGCTGGATCTCCTTGTAGATGGCTTCGCGCTTGACCGGATCGGCCTCCACGATGCCCTCATCGAACAGTCGGTCCACCTCTGGGTCGCTCCAGAAGGAAGCATTCTCGCCGAACACACCCTTGTGATCTCCGTGGAAGAAGGGGCGGAGCGCGATATCGGGTTCGGCCGCGCTGGGCCATATGTGGTGGAGGTACGCGTCAGGCTCACTGTTCTCGTCCTGCTGCATCGCCTCCTGAGCCATATAGTCCATGCCCATCGGCTCTACCTCGACGCCGAGTTCACTCCAGTTGGCCTGGAGCATCTCCATGGTGCGCACCTTCCACGGCTGGGCCGCTTCATAGCCGATCTTGACCGTAAAGCCACCGTCGGGGTAGCCGGCCTCGGCCAGCAGTGCCTTGGCGGCGTCCATGTCGTAGGGCATAAACTCGATGTCGTCATTGTGATACGGGAGCGAACTGGCCAACGGTCCCCGTGCCAACCTGCCGTAGCCGGCCATCCCCACCTCGAGAACGTACTCGGCATCGACGGCCAGGGTGAGCGCCTCGCGCACGAGGGGGTCGTCCAACGGTTCGTGGGTCACACGGTACGCCAGGTAGAATATTACTGGGCTGTCGGCGGACAGAACCTGGTAAGCGGGATCTGCGTCCCAAGCCGCCAGATCGTCTGCCGATGGTTCCATGGAGATGTCCAGTTCGCCATTCTCCACCATCAGGCGTTGCGTAGCCGGTTCCTTGATCCACAGGAATGTGACGCCATCGAGATGCTCACCCTCCCAGCCCTGCCAGTAGTCGTCGAATTTCTCGAATACGGCCTGCTGCTCAGGGATGCTGCTGACCAGCATGTACGGGCCGCTTCCCAGGTCATGCTCCATCAGATAGGCCTGGCCCCAGTCGCCGTCTACCTCGTTGGCCTTGACGCCATCCTCGCTGATGATAAAGATCAGGGGCAGGCCAGATATGAAGGCGGCGCTGGACGTATTCAGCGTGATCACGATGGTAGAATCATCCACCGCCTCGACGGATTCGATCGCGTACAGGTTCTGGGCGACGCCATCGTCCAGGGCGATCAGTCGATCGAAAGTATACTTGACGTCCGAGGCCGTCAGATCGGACCCATCGTGAAACTTGATGCCCTCGCTGATCTTGAAGGTGTAGGTAAGCCCATCGTCGGAGATCTCCCACTCTGTGGCCACCCATGGAACGATCTCCTTGGTCGCGGGATCGTACTTGACCAGGCCGTCATAGGCCACCACGCAGATCCTGCCCACGTCGCTCCAGTTGCAGAACGTGGGCTCAAACGTAAACGCATACTCGCTGTGAGCCGCGGTCAGAATGTTCGACATCGCGCTCTTGGGTGGTGGGGTCGCAGTGACGACTTTCTCCACCTCAACAACCCTGGTCACTTCTCTCTCGACCTCGACGATCTCGGTCACGACGACTTCTACCACGACCGATGTGCCTTCGACGATCCGGGTCACCTCCTTTTCGACCTCGACTACCTTGGTGACAATTTCCGTGACGATCTCTGGCTCTGGAGTGGCTCCGCAGCCGGCAAGCATCAGGATCACGACCATCAACAGGCTGGCAAACACCAACATTCCGCGCTTCATGGTTTCCTCCTTAATTTGTCATTACGCCTATACGAACTGTGCGAATCTGGCCCAGTGACCCGATGTCACCAGGCTGCGGGTACAGGACCTGGCAAACGTAACAAAGTCATTCTCATTGCGCTCCCGTACCACCTCCTTTCCAAATAGTCACACTGCAGAGCTCTTCCGAGACTGCTGCCCAGGGCTCACAGGTCTAAGGGACCATTCCCTTCATGAACCGGACCGCCTCAGCCCTCTAGAGTCCACCCAGGCCCAGGTCCGGGTTCAACCTGTTGTTTTCGCACATCAATACCCCATCGAGGGATACGGCTGGCGACAGGAGCACCGCATCGGCATGGATCTTGGCGACGCCCACAGAGCCCTCGAAGCTTGGATCCTGGTCTCCAAAGCCAAAGGTAATGGCGCCCAGGACATGCTCGCATTCGTGCATGTTATCACTCGCTTTGGCGCGGGGGTTCAATCCAATGGTAAAATGACAGAGGTGAAAGGCCTTCGGATCGTCGACCGACTCGAGGTTGGAACGCCAAGCATTGGCGTCTGCCCCACCCTCGATTGCGGTGATGACACCCTTTTCCAGGTGGCAGGTGATCGGTGCGCTGACCAGACCCGCGCCTGGATCGATGCAGCCATCTATGACTATGGTGCCGTTGATCGTGTCCTCCACCGGCGCGATCGACGCATCCACCCCGGGGAAAAAACCGACCGTGCCTGGCTCAGTGGCGGTACCATCACCCATGTCCGCAGGCCGGCCCTTTAGCTGGAAACTGATGTCGGTTCCAAGTGGCGATGTCACCTGGCAGAGTTCTGTGCGTTCCCACAATTCAGCGATCTTTTTGCCGATTTCTGTCATGCGGGAATAGTCCACATCGAGCATGCCCTCGATGGCAAAATCCTCCATGCCCCGGGGCATGACCGAGACGACTCGGGTACCGCCCTCGCGGGCTCTGCGCGTCGCAGCCTTTTCAATGAACATGGTCTCGCACACGGCCACGACAACATCCGCTCCCTCAATGGCGCCAGCCGTTGAGGGATTGAACTCGCGTGTATCGGTGTGCGACATCCGGGGGATCACCAGCAACTGAGCATCGGCCTTGGCATTAAGGCCGGCAATCAGGCAAGCTTCCGCGATTGCCATGTCGGTCCAGGTATCGGCCAGAACCAGGAGGCTCTCCCCGGCCCGGACCTGTGCCATCTGTTGCACTACAATGTCACCAAACTCACCCCACCGAAGGACTGTCATTTACTTTCCCTCGTACTGTCCATTTGTCTGGCCTCTCGTGGCTTGTTGGTCACACCCGCGGGCTTCCATCGCCCCACGGAACCTCAGTTCGCTGCTTACCCCACAGAGCCGTATTGCGAAAGTTCGCGACGTTCGTGCCGGGCGGGACAAGCTCGTCACACGCAGCGCGCACAGAATCCTCGAGCTTCATTTCCAGTACAGGCAGGATTTCTTCCAGTTGCGCCATAGTACGCGCCCCGGCGAGCGGTGCTGTAACGCCCTCCTGGTCTTTGACCCACAGCAGTGCCAACTGTGCCGCTGTGAGCCCACACTCCTTCGCCAGTTCCACAAATCGGTTGCCAACTTCGACTCCTTCGAGTGTGACTCGCTCCGAGTAGATCCCAACACCGGATTGCCTCTTCACGTCCCGCGCAGCCCGAGAGTCCTCCGGATAGGTATCAATCTTGCCATCCCAACCCGCATATCGCCCCGCCAGCATACCCATGGCTAGAGGTGACCAGACAAGGATGCCCACAC
>SDBT01007400.1_pt1 | contig 18058 bp, 10 predicted proteins | sample 2277101 | NCBI WGS metagenome assembly SDBT01 (sample SAMN10404973, study PRJNA504765) | marine sediment metagenome | isolation source: marine sediment core GS10_PC15, 103 cmbsf | place: Arctic Ocean: Southern Knipovich Ridge | collected 2010 | reverse complement strand
CAACGGTGTTCCGGTGAAGGAATTGACCAAACGTTCATCGCCACTGATCACCACCGATTTCGTCCTCACAGCCAGGGCAACGTACAGACCGTCATAAACGGTCCGATCGAATTGCATGGCCAGGTCCAACGCATCGGGAATCAAGTTTGCCGAAGCCGAGATCCGAAGCGGCATACGGACAATCTGTGCTGCGATCCCAGTCGCGTCCTCGCGGCTGAGGTCTCCGCGGCGGTATCGTTTCCAAACAACGTTGGCCGTCTCAGACCAAATCAAATCCGGCGCAAGCAATTCCTCAGTCGCTTGGACAAACCGTTCGGCTGCCCCGCTGTGATCTTCCTCGAAAAACAGCTTGATCAACACGCTGGCGTCAATGACCGCACGTTTCATCGCTGACGGTCCCCACGGATCAGTTCGGTGCTATCCTCGAATCGACGCCCCAACTTCTTTCGCCAACCGCGGGCCGCTTCCAACGCCTCGGCGATGGACATTCCGGCCGCATCCTCAAGCACCATCCGTGCTTCCTTCTGCAGCGAGCGGCCGTGCTGCTTGGCACGTTGCTTGAGCCGGTTGAGCGTCTGCGTGTCCAGCCCTCGGATCAGAATATCGGGCATCGCGAATCCTCCAGCATGGAACAGTCTCGTAGATATCATAATGATAGCATCCTGCTCCGGGCCGGTCAAGCCGAAGCCGTAAGAGGCTTACGGAAAGAGGTTATCAGTTTTCGACTCCTCCGTTTCTAGATGCAAACTCCCGGAAACTTGCTAGCCAGCGTGACCGGCCGGGGACCACCCCCGGTGACTACTGTTAGCTTGAGCATTAGAATCGGCGTTGTCAACGGGCTGAAAGCCCGCAAAGGCCGGATTTCTGTAACATTTCAGCCGAATGGCGAAACGCTTCGTACGATGGCCCTCCGAGGCCGTCGAGAGATTGGAGGTCACAGCGACGGCCTCGGAGGGCCATCGTACTGCAGACCGCTGAAGCGTTACGGATTTCTTGGCATATTTCGGCTCATGCCCCCGCAGAGGTTCTTCGTGGCCGATCCTTTGCGCAACTCGTTGCGGCACAAGCGGCTTGCGCCGATCTGAACCGCTGGGCACGACGATCGCCGGGCTGCCGAGTTCAGAGTTCAGAGTTATGTATGGCGTCCCCCGAACTCTCCGGGGGAACCGAACTCTCCGGGGGAACCGTGTCTACAACCAACGTCGCCATCGCCAATAATTCGGCAAGAGACATTACGCTTGTTTTAGGCCTAGTGACCGCACTGGTGCGGTCTTGCGTTAGATTCCGCCCCAAAACCTCGATGAATCGAGGCACTACGAACTATTTCACCGGCTGAGTATCCTTCAACAGATCCTGCATGTTGGTAATCCCCACGCCCGGCCCGGTCGGCACCGACATGGCCCCATTGCTGACCCGAAATGGACGGTCGAACCAGTCGCCGTATCGCTCGATGCCTTTCTTGTACTCCTGATACGCCCCGATATCTCGCGTGATCGAGGCGAAGTGGAGCATGTAGACGAAGCCGAATCCGCCCGAGATATGGACCGTCGTCGGCATCCCGGCCACCGCAGCCATTCGGGCGACCCGGCTCGATCGGATCAGCCCCCCGTAATACTGCAAGTCGGGCTGGACAATGTCGACACCCCGGTTTTGGATCATCCAACGGAACCGGCGATGGCTGAATTCCTGTTCGCCGCCGGCCACCGGGATCTTCAGGGCGTCGGTCACCCGCTTTGTGTCCTCCAGGTAATCGAAGGGACATGGCTCCTCGAAGTAGACCGCTCCGATGTCCTCGAGCATCTTGCCCACTCTGATCGCGTTGGCCGGGTCGTAGGAGCTATTCGAGTCGGCGTGGATGTCGATCTGATCGCCCAACGTCTTTCTCGCCAGCGGGATCAGCCGCTCGGTCCGCCCGGGCATCGAGTCGGCATTGCGGCTCATACGCCCTCCGACGCGGAATTTCACGGCCCGAGCTCCCGTCTCCTCGACCAGTTTCTGGAGATACTCGACCTCTTCCTCCGGCGTCGAGTCGCGTCGGCCGCTGGCGATGTAGTAGGGCACTTCGCGGCGAACGACCCCACCGAGCAGCTCGCCGATCGACCGGTTGGCAACCCGGCCGAGCATATCCAGCAGGGCGAATTCGATCCATGCCACCGGGCACCATAGGGCGATTCCCTGTAGCTTGTAGTTGCTCCGCGACCGATAGACGCCAAACAGGTGGTCTTCGAGGTCCCGGGCGTCCTTGCCGACGAAATAGGGAGCCACGAGCCGATTGAAGATCGGATAGAGGTAGCCAGCCCGGCTGTTGGTCACCGAGATCCCCTCGGCTCCGTCCTTCGAGCGGACATGCACGAAGGTTTCGCGACCATCGGACAGCAATTCGACCGAGTCGATGATGACGGGCCGATCGATAAGCTCTCGTTTCAAGACGGGCCGTTCGGCCGCCTTATCGAGCGATTTAACATCAGGCGGCCGATTGGCGGTGTGCGGCTGAAATCCCCCGGCCAGCGAGACGGCACCGGCACCGGCGGCCAATTCAAGAAAACCACGGCGATTGATAGGCATGGCGATTTCTCCCTGGAAGTGTGTATCAATGGCCCGGCCACAGCGTAGCAGGTTTCCGGCTCGAATCAACATCTCGTGTTGACACGGGCCGCTTTGGCCACACAATACGTGGACCCACACGTTCCCACCCCGAGGTCCAAAAGACCATGTCCGCCGAGAAAGACGATGCCATCGTGATTCGGACGGTCGATTTCAGCGAGACGAGTCTCGTTGTGACGCTTTTCACGCGGAAGTGGGGTAAGATAAGTGCTCTAGCGAAGGGTGGTCGTCGGCTTAAGGGACCGTTCGAGTCTGCCCTTGACCTGTTGGCCCTGTGTCGCGTAGTGTTCCTCCACAAATCGTCCGATGCTCTCGATCTGTTGACCGAGGCGAAGCTCCTGCGGCGATTCCGGCTGGCCGGGCACGAACTGCTCGGGCTCTATGCCGGCTACTATGTCGCGGAGCTGCTGGCCGGGTTGACCGACGAGTGCGATCCTCATCCGGAGCTATTCGATCTTGCAGACGGCACACTACAAACGCTGGCCTCCGGCGGATCGGTTCCCCGCTGGATGGTTCGATTCGAGCTTAGCGCCTTGCGACTGTTGGGCCATGCGCCGTCGTTGGACGAATGTGTGGAGTGTGGGGTGCCAGTCGAAGCGGCCGGACGGATCGCTTTCGGAGGATTGGACGGCGGAGTGCTTTGCCGAAAGTGCAGAGCCGGAAAGAAACAGGTCGTCTCGCTCAGCGCCGGTACGCTACGGACGATGCGATTGCTGGCCGACCCGGACGGCTCGGCCTGGAAACGAATCGAGATCGACCCACGAGGCCTTGGCGAGATGCGCGGCGTGATGAACAACACGATCAGTCACCTGCTGGGGCGAAAAGCCCGACTGCACGAATACCTCGGTCCGCTCTGGAGTGGTCCGTCGAAATAACGATCCATACGGACAAGGATGTCCCTTATGCGTACGCACGGATGGCAGTGTTTGCTACTGCTTGGAATCATCTTGGGGCTTGCCGGTTGCTCGGGAGCGCCTCCGGCCAATGGAAGGTCGAGGCCGGTCGGCGATCCTTACGACGGCGACTCGGACAACGGCTGGCTACAGGATAGGCTGACCGGGCGCACGAACGAATACGAAAGTCAGCCCGAGCCGCCACGCGGCGTGATCCCCGCCTCGGCCACCAGCCCGATCTCGACCGACCCGACGGCCCTACCGCCGGGAACGCCGCTTCCCGACGAGGATGCCGACTCGGGCTTCGAGTTGTCGGACCTCTATCCGAACAACGTCTACAAGGGCATCGTCGCAGCGGCCGGTTATGGCCCGAATGAAGGCGCAGCCCGGGCGCTGTTGAAGGAAGGCGAGGATCTATTCAAAGAGGCCACGCTCCTGCACCATCGGGCCGCCGAGTTGCAACAGCGGCAACTCAATCAGGCGGTCGGGGCATCGTCCCTGGCGACCGCGAAGTTCGAGGTGGCGGCGGGCAAGTTCAAGTCGGCCGCCAAACGCTGGCCCGAGTCGGCCATCGAGGAGGACGCCCTGTTCCTCCAGGCAGAGAGCCTCTATTTCGCCGACAAGTATCCCAAGGCCCAGGATACCTACGCGGGGCTGCTGACGAAGTACTCAAACTCGCGATATCTCGATACCGTGTCGAAGCGCATGTACACGATCGGCCGCTATTGGGAAAAGTTATACGAGAAAGACCCGCACTGGCCGATTACTCCCAATGTTTCCGACGGAACGCGACCGAGTTTCGATACGCTCGGCCGGGCGTTGAATGCCTATAAAACGATCTCCATGCAGGACCCCAGCGGCGAGTTGGCCGACGACGCGATCATCGCGACGGCCGAAGCCTACTTCTTCAAGAAACGCAGTTGGGTGGAAGCGGCCTTCTACTACGACATGCTAATCACCGAGCATCTGAAGAGCCGTCATCAACTCCGAGCCCACTTGATGGCCGTGCAATGTCAATGGCGGCTTTACCAGGGCGGCGACTACGACGGCGCGCCGTTGGAAAAGGCCGACCGGCTGGCCGCCCAAACCATCACCCAGTTCCAGACCCAATTGGGCGACGAACTACCCCGACTGCAGCGACTTCGCGCAGAGATCGTCGAGCAGCGAGCCGAGCGGGACTATGCCAAGGCCGAACTCTGGGCCGCCAAGCGAAACTATCGGGCCGCCAGGATCTACTACCAGTCGATCCTCGAGGACTATCCCAACACCCGAGCCGCCCAAGCCGCGCGGGGACGAATCCAGCAGTATCGCGACCGAGCCGAATTGCCCACCAACCACTTCAAGTGGATGACCGATCTCTTTCCTCAGGAGTCGTAAGGGATGGTTGTGCGAGGTGGACATGATCGAAAGCGACGGCCTCGGAGGACCATCGTACAGTCTTTGCGACGGCCTCGCAGCGCCATCGTACAGTCTTTGCGACGGCCTCGCAGCGCCATCGTACAGTCTTTGCGACGGCCTCGCAGCGCCATCGTACAGCCTTTGCGACGGCCTCGGAGGACCATCGTACGGGTTCTGCGTCGATGCCTGATCCTCGGGGTCGTCTCGGTCGTCTTGTTCGGCGGTTGCACCGGCTATCAACTGGGTAATCACACGCTCTATCCGGCCCACATCCGGACGGTCTACGTGCCCATCTTCACGTCGAACAGTTTCCGCCGCAACCTGGGCGAGCAACTAACCGAAGCGGTCGCCAAAGAGATCGAATCGAAGACCAACTATAAGGTCGTCGGCACCTCCGACGCCGATAGCATCCTCACCGGCCAGATCGTCGCCGAGTCGAAACGGGTGGTCATCAATAACTTGAACTCCGATCCCCGCGAGCTCCAGGTACACATCGAGATCCAGGTCAACTGGATCGATCGCCGCGACGGCACGGTCCTCTGCGAGGGCACGATCCCCATGCCACCCGAGATGACCGCCATCAGCGGCACGGCCAACGCGGTCCCCGAGTTCGGCCACTCGATCGGTACGGCCCAACAACAGGCCATGCAACGGTTGGCCCAACAGATCGTCGGGTTGATGGAATCACCCTGGTAGGTGCTCGGCGGTGCCATGCTCGACGCTTGCGTGGGCATACTCCAATCCGACCGCTCCCACTCGCGTTTCCCAATAGCCGCCGGCTAACAGCCGGCGGACCGTCTTTCGGATCACAATCGCGCGCGTCAGGCGATCGCCTGACCTACGATCTTCCCTTTGCCGATCGTTTCTGTAGCGGGGTTCGCTCGTAACTCCCCAGAGGTGAACGAGTGTGATTTGTTTTGAAATAGGACCGTTTTGGTCAAGAATACTGTTGACAGAGTTTCACTAGTTTGTAGAATCAACAGAATAGTAAGGGCACTGGTGCTGATCGAAAGGGGACACGCGATGGCTGTTCGTTCTGTTTTGTGTGTTGTCGTTGGGATGCTGCTTGGTGTAGCGCCGGCCCAGGCGGAGATGATCCTTGACGCCGATGCGACGATCTATACCACGATCGACGACGATCTGCGACTGGTCGGCTCGACTGAGCCGCCGACGCCGGACAACCCGCTGCCCGGGCCGGTCTTCAACTTCCTCGACTCGGCCCACATCACCGGCAACGTCCAGATCGACCACACGGCGCTGGTGAACTTCTCCGGCGGGACGATCGACGGAGACATCTACATCGACGGCGGCCCGCATGCGACCGTAGTCAATTTCTCGGGCACGCTCATGACTAACCGGATCGACGCCTCGAATGCCATCATCAATGTGTCGGACGGGCCGTTCTACTACCCGATCTACCGGAAAACATCACTGAATCTGACCTCCGGAGTTCTGAACGTGTCCGGCGGCACGCTCCCGTTCAAGACGCACCTGCAGGGCGGCTCGCTGGCAACCATCACGGGAGGAGGCACGGCACGCGGAATAAATGTCTTCGACAGCACACTGACTGTTCTTGGCGGAAGGATTCTCGGGGCGTTTGCGTCGATTAAGGCTTATGACAACAGTACCGTACATATTTACGGCGGCGAGATTGAGGCACATATATTCGCCGATGATGGCGCGACAATACACGTTTACGGATATGATCTGGTTCGTGAGGAGGGGTACCTGACGGGTAGGCTGGCCGACGGAGCGGAACTCAACGCCCTTGCGAGTGTCCGTGGCGATGGTCAGATCATCTTGCATGAAATCCCCGAGCCGGCAACATGGCTGATGCTGCTTTCCGGCATATTGCCTCTCTTGGCCGTCCGCCGTCGCGCGCGGACCGCACTTGCCCGGCCGACTTTCTGAGCCGTCTTCCGATGCACCTTCGTCGATGAAATGCGTTTCTGGAAAACTCGAACTCGAATAATGGAGTAGCCGATGAATTCTTGGAAGCTGGCCGTCGTTTTCTTGAGTGTGTTCGTTGCCGTCGCCATGTTCGGCGACCGGGCATGGGGTATCGACACCACCACGAACGCCCAAGTGCTGGCCGAGAAGATTGTGCCGTTGCAATTTCGCGAGGATGCCCAAGGTAATGGTGTCGACACGACCCCGCCCGGCGCCGTTTACGATTGCTCCGACGGATACTTACTCGGCTCGGGGACGTTCTCCCCGCTGGACGCGTTGGAGGTCGGCTTCGATTCCGGCGTGATCCTGACCACGGGTAACGCCGCCGACGCCATAGGGCCTAATGCATTCGACGAGACTACCGTGTATCAATTCGCCGACTCGAACAGTCTGGGCGATGCCGATCTGGGAAACTTGGCGCCCTTCGATCCACAGCAGCAGGGTGTGCGTTTCCAGGTTCACGATTCCGCCACGTTGGTCCTCCCCGTAACATGGGACGAGACCGTCAACGTCCACGTCGATTTCGTATTCGCGTCCGAAGAGTACGCCTACTGGGTCAGTAGCAATTTCTTCGATGTCGTGGCCGTGTTAGTCGAGCAAGACGGTGTAGCGGGATACGACGAAAACGACAACGCGGCCGTCATCCCCGGATTGACCCCGGGCGACGGCGCAATCAACGTCAACGGGATCAACGGTGGAAGTCTCTATGCGGGTCTCTACGACTTCTTGCCCGCGCTGCCGCAGGAACCTTCGTACCCGGAGTACTTCAACGACAACGATTACTGGTGGAAACCGAGGATCTTGGGGAACCCGCCTATGCGGAACGTCGAATACAACGGATTCACCGACGTATTGACCGCCACGGCCTTCAGCATGCCGGCCGGTTCGTATGACGTGAAGTTGGGAATCGGCGATGTCGACGATCGACAGTGGGACGCGGCCATGTTCATCCGCGAGGGGAGTTTCTGGCTGGAACCGGTTGTCGACAGTCAGAACACGGGCACTTGGCACGCAGCCGGTACCTGGACCACGCCCGATCAGGACCATGCGGCCGTGATCGTCGGCCACACCGTTATAACCGGCGCCAATGCGGCAGCCTCCTCGGTGCGGATCGACAAGGATGACCAGAATAACTCGGGCGCGCTCGTGGTGGACACCGGTACGCAACTGACCGTCGGAACCGATATCTGGGTCGTCGACGGGACACTCGGCGTGCTGGGTACGCTCTCCGTCGATTCCAACCTCCCGCACGGAGCCGGCAGCGAGTTGATTATCTATCCCGATGGAAACGTCCACATTCTGGCCGGCGGAACCCTCGAGGTCTCCCAGGACGGTACACTCGACCCAATCGGCGACCGCCGAGATACTCGCACCCTGGTCGCCGGCGGAAAACTCAAAGTCGAGGGAACGCTCAACACGGGCACCCTGCTATTGCAAGAGGCCGGCAGCATCGGCACGATTGAGAGCGACGCGACGGCCAATGTCGACCGACACATCCGTGTCACCTCGGGAAGACTCACCATTGACGGCACGTTGAACGTCGGTGCCGGACTGGACGCGACAGGTGCAGATCCCGACGATCACACGATCGCGGCCGTCATGGTCCAGGGCGAAGAGGCCGAGTTGGTCTTCGGTCCGGCGGCCGAACAGACGTTGAAAAGCCTGGAGGTCGCCAAGGGGACCCTCGTGACGAACCGGCCGTTGGACATCGGTAGCGACATGGGTATCGGCGCCAATCCCTATTATGTCGACGACAACGAAAACGATTACCCCAACGAGGGCCCCGTCGCCACGGTCCGCGTTCGTTGCGATACGGCCTCGGGCGACGGCAAAATCGTCGTCGCCGGCGCCCTCACCATCGGGCAAACTTGGGCGGATGACGCTCCGCAACCGGATGACTACTACTGGAACGACCAACTGTATCTCTATCGTCACAAGGATGACGCGTTCGTCGAATTCGAACTGGACCTGATCGAGGACAGTGTCCGCATCGAGGCCACCGGCAACATCACGCTCAAGCCGACAGACTGGCCCGACGCCTATCTTCACACGATCAAGTTTCGCCCGAACGGTTCGAGCCCCTTCACAAAGCCGACGGACGACGATTCCCGAGACTACGTGGTGATGCGGTCGATCTTCCAAGGCAATCCCGGAGAGATTGTTGGCGATTTTGCCCAGCCCGCCTTGGCTCCCGGCGAGCACGCCGATGTGGGTCTGGGGACCGGCGGGGTCTATACCGTTGGCTGGCCCGTGTCGGTCGTCGACACGAACGACGATGACGTCAACGACGCGGTCGTCGTTACCATCGTGAACAGCCTCCATCCGGGCGACGCCACTCTGAACGGAATCACCGACGTGCAGGACTTCAACGTCTGGAATACCAATAAGTTCACCTCGCCCACCGAGTGGACGACCGCCGATTTCAACGGCACTGGGGGCACCGACATTCGGGACTTCAATGTCTGGAACACCAATAAGTACACCAGCGTGTGGGACCCCGAGTCTGCGGCTGCCGAAGGAGAGCCGGAGCCGAGCACTGGGATCGAGATCTACTATAACCCGGCCAATGGGCGGATGAGGCTGACGGTGGATGGCGACACGCTCACGTCATTGATCCTCGACGGCCCGATGGCCCTGAGCATTGACCGCTGGGGAAACGACTGGCTTCAGGACGGCAACCTCTGGACGCAAGGCTACTCCGGCGGCGCCGAACAATGGTGGGCCGGACTCGACCCGGACGCCGAGCCGGGTGTCTTTGCGCTGGCCACGGCACCGGACGGTGTCTATCACTTCGCGACGTTCCCGAGGAATCTGGCCGAGTCGGACTTCGGCCTGATCGAATACGGCACGATCGACGGCGGCATCTACCAGGCGACGGTTCAATTCCTCGGTCTCAAGCCGGCCCAGGTCCCCGAGCCGGGCACGCTCGTGCTCCTGTTCATTGGGGCGCTGCTCGGCATAGCGGCGCATGCTCGAAAGCAGGGAAGACTCTAACTGATCAACGGGCGTCACGTCGCAAACACTCGTACCTGGTAGGGGGCCAGCGACAGCCGGGCCCAGGTCTGGCTGGCCGGGATGTGTAGGTCCATTTTGTAGGTGGGCGGTGCGATCTCCGTGACGTCGGGCCAGTGCCAGGGGAGATCGAACTGCGGATAGTCGCTCGGGCCGACGTTGGCCACGACGACCACTTGCTGCTGCCGGCCGAGCGGTTCGCCGCGCGTGCGGGCGTAGGCGAATACGCGCTCCCCGTCCGTCTCGTCGATGGTCGGGTGAAAGTAGAAGAAATCGATTTCGTTGCGCAATAGGGCCGGATGGGACGTTCGCTGCTTGATCAGTTTCCCCACGCCCGATCGGAGGGCATGGTTATTGGGGTAGCGACAACAGTCCTTGCGCTGCCAGTCCACCGGATCGGACATCTTGTAGCGATAGTTCTTGTGGTCCAGGTCGTGGACGTCGCCGAACTCGTCGCCCGCGAGGATCATCGGTATGCCGACCGACGTCATCAGCAAACCGAAGGCACTGCGCAATCGTTCCAGCGCCACGCCGTGGTCGAATCGCTGTTGTTGGTTTGCTCGTCCTTCATAGCCTCCGTCGAGATGGTCGGCGATCCAACTAATGTGCTCCCAGGTATATCCGAACCCATGCTGTCGCAGCAGCGGTTCGAGCAGATGATTCATGATCCGTTTCTCGGCGTCTTTCTCGACGTCGTGGGAGGTGAGATAATTGACGGCCTGGGCCATGTCGTAGAACCCGTCTTTGACCTGATGGGAATAGTCGTCCCAGGTTTGGCGGCCGGAGATGGTCCAGCAGATACGATCCCGCCGCCGCGGCTGGCCCCAATCGGTGTGCATTTCAGATCTCAGGAGCCGTCGGGTTTCGTCGCGGAATCCGAAGTTCCACATCGAGTCGACGATCTTGCGTCCATTGTGGCATCCGTCGTGAGTGATCTTCGTCTCCCGCGCGGAATGCTCGGCGATCACCACGAAAGGACGGCCGGGAAACGCGGTCTGGTGAACGCCCCAGGCCCGGTCGCGGAACTCCTGCATGAAGTCCCAGTTATCGATTCCTCGGAACTCGTCGACGCGGAACCCGTCGGCGTGATACTCGCAGATGAGAAACTCGGCCACTTGATGGTGGAACTCGCGTGCCGGGAATTGGCCGTCGATCATCGTCCGGTATCGGAACATTCTCCCACCCCAGCTTTCGCCTCTCCCCAGTTCCTCCTCTTGAGGATTATCCTCTTTCAGGAAGAATTTCTTCGAGTCGAGCTTCTGAAGTGGACAACCCCGGGCATGATTCATGACCACGTCGAAGATCACTCGAATCCCCCGGCGATGACACTGCTTGACGAAGTACTTCAGATCGACCGGCGTGCCCATGTCGATATCGGGGGCAAAGAAGAACCGGGTTCCGTATCCCCAGTTGAGCGTGTCGGCCGAGTCGAGCACGGGCAATAGTTCGATGGCGTTGATGCCTAGTTCTTTCAACTCGTCGAGTCGCATGAACGCGGCCCTTTCGAACGTGCCGAGGCCGACTTGCCGAATGCGCTGCGGAGCGCTCTCCATCCACCGCATCGGCATCTCGTAGATGACCAACTCGTGGTTGTTCGCAAGCTGGACGCCTTCGGGAAACTCGTCGTCCCAGGAGAAGGGCAGTTGCCAGCGTCTTCCGTGTTCGATACGAAAAACGCCCCGGTAGCCGCCGAACTTCGTGATTTCCGTGGCATACGGATCGGCCACCGGATGATCGACGTCGCCGTCGAGGACGAATTCATACTCGTAGGCGCCGTCGGGCAGATGCTCATAGCCGGGCAGCTTCAAGCCGACAAGATTGATCTCGTAATAACCCGCCGCATGGGGGGAAGAAGTCAGCGGGACGCTTATCCACGATCGCGGATTGAATTTGTCGCGGGCCCTCAGCGGGGAATACCGCATTTGCACGCCCGTTTCGACGGCGGCCGGAATCCGCAAAATATTCCGACTCGACAGTCCCGTCACACTGACGAGCGCCTCTTCGACGCGCTCGTCCACAACATCGACATTGGCAGCCATGACTTGGCTCCTTAGTTCGTTGGATGGCTCTCGAAAGAGCGGACCGATCACCGTCCTGAACTAATAGCGTCGATGTCTCGCCGGTCAATCACCCGAATTCGGGGGAGAGCCCGTCAATCAGGGCCCCTTTCACCATGCCCGATAACTCGCAATAATGGCCCCGGACAGGATTGTCCCCTTTTTCGCTCGATTCCGCCCGAAACATACAACGCACAAGGAGACCGCCGCCCCATGCCGCTTTCATGGAACGAAATCCGCAATCGGGCCGTCGCCTTCTCCAAGGAATGGACCGGCGAATCCCGCGAACTGGCCGAGGCCAAGACCTTCTGGGACGAGTTCTTCCGCGTCTTCGGGCTCACTCGGCGTCACTTGGCCAGCTTCGAGGAACCGGTCAAGAATCTCGGCGGAAACTACGGCTTCATCGACCTGTTTTGGAAGGGTGTGTTGCTGGTCGAACACAAGAGCCGCGGTAAGAAGCTCGGCAAGGCCCACGCCCAGGCGATGGACTACATCCAGAGCCTGCAACGAGAAGACCGCGGCGACGAGGTCCCGCAGTACGTCATCGTTTCCGACTTCGCCCGCATCGCGTTACACGATCTGGAAGAAAACCGGACGGTCGAGTTTCCGCTCGATGAATTCCATCAGAACGTCAACCACTTCGGTTTCATTCCCGGCTACAAGCAGCACAAGCTGGAGCCCGAGGACCCGATCAATATCCGGGCCGTCCAGATCATGGGCGACTTGCACGACGCCCTGGAGGCGGGCGGCTACTCGGGACATGAACTCGAGCGGCTGCTGATCCGCGTCCTTTTCTGCCTGTTCGCCGAGGACACCGGTATCTTCGAGCGGGACGCGTTGAAGATTTACCTGGAAAACCACACCGCCGCCGACGGCTCGAACCTCGGCCCCATGTTGGCCCAGTTCTTTCAGGTGCTCAACCAGCCGAAGGACAAACGGCAGTCGAATCTGCGGGAAGAGTTGGCCGAGTTACCCTACGTCAACGGTGACCTGTTCGCCGAGTCGCTCAGTTTTGCTGCCTTTGATCGCGACATGCGCAACCGGCTGATCGCTTGCACTCGGTTCGACTGGGCCCGCATATCGCCGGCCGTGTTCGGGGCCCTGTTCCAAGCGGTCATGGAGCCTCGCGAGCGACGGCAGATCGGCGCCCATTACACGAGCGAACGCGATATTCTCAAGGTCATCGGCCCGTTATTCCTCGACCAACTCAAGAAGGAGCTCCGTCGGGCGAAGAATGACCGGAGTAAACTTCGCAAGCTCCACCAACGGCTGGCCGACATGCGATTGTTGGACCCGGCCTGCGGCTGCGGTAACTTTCTGGTCGTCAGCTATCGGGAACTCCGCTTGTTGGAACTGACGATCCTTCGCCGACTGCTCAAACGGCAACAGGTGGCCGACATCGGCACGGTCTTGAAACTCGACGTCGATCAGATGTACGGCATCGAGATCGAGGAGTGGCCCGCGCGGATCGCCGAGGTGGCCATGTGGCTGATGGACCATCAGATGAACCAGCGGCTAAGCGAGGAGTTCGGCGAATACTTCGTCCGGCTGCCGTTGCGTTCCAGCCCGCATATTCATCACGGCAACGCCCTGCGGGTCGATTGGAACGAGGTTTTACCCGCCGCTAAGTGTACTCATGTGTTGGGGAATCCGCCGTTTGGCGGGGCACGATTCCAGACGAAAGAACAACGGAAAGAGATCGACGAGGTCAGTGGCCACATCAAGAGCTGCGGGCTGTTGGACTACGTGACCGGTTGGTACTTCAAGGCGGCCCGATACATTCAAGGCACGTGGATTTCGGTCGCGTTCGTCTCGACCAATTCCATTTCTCAGGGCGAACAGGTCGGCGTGCTCTGGGGTGAGTTGCTCGATAAGTACGGCGTGACGATTCATTTCGCCCATCGCACCTTCGCCTGGGAGAGCGAAGCCCGCGGTAAAGCGCATGTCCATGTCGTGATCATCGGGTTTGGTGTCGAGCCGGTCAAGCAAGAACTCCTTTTTGAATACGAAACGATCCGCGGCGCACCAACCATCGAGAAAGTGGCGAATATCAATCCTTACCTCATCGACGGCCCCAACGTCACTATCACGAACCGCTCACGTCCACTCTGCCAAGTCCCTCAGATCGGCATCGGAAACAAGCCGATTGACGACGGCAACTACCTGTTTACAGACGAAGAGAAGGAGCAATTCGTTCGCGACGAACCGATTAGCAAACGGCTCTTCAAACGGTGGTATGGTTCGCGCGAATACATCAATCGGTCGCCGCGTTGGTGCCTCTGGTTGGGCGATTGCCCGCCGAATGTGCTTCGATCGATGCCGCTGGCGATGAAGCGAGTCGAGGCGGTTCGCAAGTTTCGACTATCCAGCAAGAGCGTTCCCACACGCAAGCTTGCTGAATGCCCTACACGATTCCATGTTGAGAATATGCCAAAAGGAGACTACCTACTGATTCCGGAAGTATCATCGGAGCGACGCTTCTATATACCGATGGGGTTCATGGGGCCCGATGTCTTATGTAGCAATCTGGTGAAGCTCATGCCCGACGCAACGCCTTATCACTTCGGTGTCCTGTCCTCGACCATGCACATGGCGTGGGTGCGGCATGTGGCAGGGCGGCTGAAGTCTGACTACCGCTACTCCGCGAAGCTCGTCTACAACAACTACCCTTGGCCGACCGACGTGAGCGAGTCGAAACGGACGGCGGTCGAGAAGGCGGCCGCAGCCGTGATCGAGGCTCGTGACGCGTTTCCCGAGGCCAGTTTGGCCGATCTTTACGACCCGTTGGCCATGCCGGCGAAGTTGACCAAGGCCCATGTGAAGCTCGATCGGGCCGTCGACCGCTGCTACCGCTCGCAGCCGTTCCCCAACGAGCGGAATCGGGTCGAATTCCTCTTCAGGCTCTACGAAGTTCTCCGACAGATCCTATCGACCACCTGGTGAGGGACGTCCTCCGCCGCTGCCGGGAGGGCCGCCTCGGAACGAACCGCCGCTGGGACCGCCGCGTGAGGGCCCGCCACCGCGTGAGGGCATGCCCGGGGAGCCGCCGCCGGATCCTTGAGAGCGGCGGATCATCTCGATGAACGCTGCTCGACGGGCGTCGGCGTCGGCCGAACCGGAGGGCGTCGAGGGAGATCCGCCGGTCGTCGGGCGAGACGACGACCTGCCCGCCGTCTGACCGAACTGGACCGAGCTACCCATCAGGACCGAGAGGGCCCTCTGGACCGTTTCGGGACTCACGTGCTTAAGGCGCACCAGCTCGAGCGAGTCGTCGATTTCCATGGCCGCCGCGTCGAGATCGGTGATCAGGCTCTCGATTTGCGTGAACAGCGGCTCGGGGGCCATCAGCAGCACGGAGTTGGTTTGCTCGAAGACGGTGATGGCCATCTTCTGGGGCTCTTCGCCGCGTCGTTGGGACGAGCCTCCACCGCCCCCTCGCCCGCCGCCGCCGCGCAACGCCTGGAGGAATTCCTGCGGCGAGGGTTGACGGCCTCCGCCCCCTTGCGAACTGCCGGACATTTGGGCCTTGTAAAGCTCCTGCACCTTCTCGGCGACCAGCGCGGCCGACGTGTTATACAACTCGATCATCTTGGTCTTCGGCCGCACAAGGACATCCTCGGGGCCCTCCTTCTGGTCGAGGATCTTCAGGAGTTCCTCGATCATATCCAGATCGGTGGGCAAAGCCTGAACGATCAGTGCGTTGAGCCGTGCGTCGGAGGTGATCTGCATCGAGCCGCTGGGCGTGATCGACCCGCCGCCACCGCCGCCCATACCCAACAGCGAGCCGAGCATTCCGCCGCCGCCACCCATCAGAGAGCCCATCAGTCCGCCCATGCCGCCCCCGCCGCCACTGGAGGCCCCGGCGATGGTGCCGCCGCCGAGGATCGCGTCGAGTGTTTCGGCCACGACCGAGGAGGTCGTATGTTTCAGATAGAAGATGGCCCATTTCGGCTCGGTGTCGAACAGGTCGCCGCCGGTCAGCGTGTAGAGCAAGTCCTCGAACTCGTCCAGTGCCTCGGTGTCTTCACAAGCAATCATCATTCCGCCGGGCACGAAGGTCACGATAATCGGCGCCGTTGGGTCGCGCACGGGTGCCACCACCTCAGGCGGATCGGCCGGAACAGCCGGCTGCATCGACGGTGGAGTCTCTACCGGCGGTGCAGCCGTTGTTTCGGCGGGCCAATCCGAGGGCGAATCCGCGGGCGTATCTTCGGCCGGCTCATCGGCGTCGACGAGTTGTGAGGCAAAAATCACACGTCCCGCGGCGGGTAGCGCCGTCGATTGGTCGTTCGCGGGCCGATCTCGCCCATCCATCCGGGGCGGCGATACACCGCCCGGGCGTCCGCCGTGATAGCCCGACTGCGGCGGTTGCGTTTGCGGCGGACCGGGCCGGTTGTATCCGCCTCCGCTACCGGGGCCATAGCCACTGCCGGGGGGAGGATAGCCTTGGGGAAGCGGCTGCCTTCCCTCGGGCAGGTTTATCGGCGGCTGCGTGCCGACGGCCGGTTGGCTTGGGCCGCTGCGGACGGCACCCGGGGTGAACGAACCTTCCAGCCGGATCGAACCTCGACTTCCCTCGACGGCCGGTATGTCATTGGCGCTGCCGGGTCGCATGGCCGGGATCAACGCCGAGGGCGTCACGACTCGGATCGGATTCGCCCGCATGGCCGGCCAGATGTCTTGAAGCCGCTCGAGCGCCTCTTCGGCCGATCGCCCGCTAAAAGGCAACGTTCGCACATTCCCACGCGGTTCCTGGGCAGGCATGGCGGACGGGTCCTCGCCCAGCTTCCCCAATAACTCGCGAACTTGCTCGATTTGGGCCTCGGTGCCGCGGACAATCAACTGGTCGATACCCACACCCGCACTGACTTGCGGGGCATCTTCGGCCGGCTCTTCCTCCGTGCCGCCGAAGGCCGCGTTGATCGTATAAATGGCGTCCATCGGGTCGAGCGTCGCCAGGAAGATCACCTCGATCTTCGGCGCGTCGCCTTGAAGCTGCTCGATCACGGCTCGGATCGTTCGATGTTCCGACGGCTTGGCCAAGACGACCAGATTGCCGGCCGTCGCGTCCGACGCGATCCGCACGTCGGGTGAGTCGGCCATAAGGGTCTGCAAGATCGCCATTGCCGTCTCGATATCGGTATTCGTGATCCGATAGACCTCGAGCTGCTGCTCTTCCACGATCTCGATCGGGCCGGTCCTCGGGACGTCGATCTCCTTCATGATGTTGGCGACCTTCGCGATCGACTCCTGGTTGCCGGTGACCAACAGCGAATCGCCCGAGGGAGTGAGGGCGATGCGAACCAATCCGTCGCCCGACGTGTTGGAGTCTTCCGGCATATCCAGTAACTGTCGCAACACGGCCATCGCGTCGTCCAACGGGATGTTCTCCGGCTTGAAGGTCCGAATGTCGCCGGCCCCCAATCCTTCAGGGTCCTCGACGCGTTGGATCATTTTGCGAATCAGACGCATGCGTCCGGCCGTTTCGGTGACCAGGACTTGTTTCGATTTGGGCAGGGCGACGACCCGGCCCTCCTCGCGGAGGAACTTGGCGATCTCCATCTCGGCCTCTTCCGGCAAGAACTTCTCGAGGTCGAAAACCACGCGGACCAACTCGTACTCGCCTCGCTCGTCGAGATCTTCCAACTCGACGGTCGGGATGAGGACGTCGGGGATGCCGTCGTCGAGGTTGACGACGAAGAGCGTCTGCTGGCGACGCAGCAAGACATAGCCTTTGCCCAACAACAGGCCGTTGAGCCGGTCGATCGCTTCACCCGGCGTATACTCGCGCTTGTCGGTGCAGTTGCACGTGCCCTTGGGCAGGTCCTCGAAGACCAGCGACAGGCCGGCCTCTTCGGCGAACATCTCGAGCACGTCTTTCCACGGCTGATAGCGGAAGTTGAACCGGATCTTCGAATCGCGCGACGAGATCGACGGCTCGATCACCGGCGGATCGTTCTGCATTTCCTGAAAAAGGGCATCCAGCGAATCCTCGATCGGGTCTTCGAGCGACGGGTCTTCCACAAGCGGGTATCCCATCGACGGGTCATCGAGCGGATCGGCTATCGGGCCGCCGAGCAACTCGTCGACGCCGGCCTCCTCGGCAACCGGATCGGCCGCATCGGGATCGGCCGGGCTAAGGGG
>SDBT01007399.1_pt1 | contig 18058 bp, 24 predicted proteins | sample 2277101 | NCBI WGS metagenome assembly SDBT01 (sample SAMN10404973, study PRJNA504765) | marine sediment metagenome | isolation source: marine sediment core GS10_PC15, 103 cmbsf | place: Arctic Ocean: Southern Knipovich Ridge | collected 2010 | reverse complement strand
ACAAATTAATTCTCCACTTGTGGTTGGATCTTTGAGCATCAGTCCTTGTTCTGAAAGGAAGTGAACGCTATAACCGTCCTTAGCGTTTGAACGCAAGGTGCTTATAGATTTCGCATGTCCAGAATTCGGAGCGACAGAGCCTCCAGTGTGCCACATGACCAAACCGCGATCTTTTCTAATAACCTTGATCAGGTTCGGCTCACCGTCCCGCATACCAAAGTCAATGAAAGTCATACGATAAGATTCAAGGGGCTTACCAGTTAAGGGGTGCAATTTCCTGTTATAGACAGTGTTGTCATAAAACGGGAAATGCTTAATAGTAAGTTCAATACCATTAAGTCCCTTATAAGTCGTAAACTGACCCTGTAGAGTTAAGTCTTGTCCAGAACCAGTAACAAAATGAGTGTCCACTAGCGAGTAGCCAGTAGCTTTAGCACGTAATACTCTATCGAGTTCGCGCATACCCATTTCCCCGGTAAGGGCAACAAATTTTCTCTCTCCTTTACCCAAGATGTTGTAGGATAAGTCTGACAAAAATTCATCCAGTAAATCTAACGTCAGAGTTGTGTAGTAACGCCTGTTAGCGGGGGCGATTTGCTGAAGCAAACCAGCACCGATATAAACGGGCCTACCATTGACACCAGCCAAATCGGTGGTACCATCTGTGTTAGAATTATACTTGGAATAAACGAGCCATCTGTCAATAGTTTCATACCATTGACGTAGTGCACGCCATTCTTGATAGTCAGACCACAAGAAAGATTTCTTGCCTGTTTGAGGATCCCGCATGGCAATAACCATAACGGTGCTAACAGCGGATCCGGTAATATCATAACTTAACCTCATCGTGGTAAGCTGATTGCGCAGCTTAAACGGTGTAGGATAATTCACGATATCAGCCTCTTCGCTGTATTCCTCATAAGCAGAACCTTCCCTACTAATCTGGGATCCAGCAGTCAAAAGTGAAGGCAGGATGTAAGAATCGGCTTGCCCATCAGCTACCAAGAGAGAATATACGAAATAATCTCCATCTTGATAAGGCTCACCTGTAACACGAGCTTGGTATTCGCGATCATCAAATGCTACGATAGCACCAGGACCGAACCATTTTTCGCGTACCCATACTTGGATAGCGGTCTGATTCAGGCCAGGAACGTCTCCAGTCCCAATGCTGGAACCTTGCCATTTAGCTTGTATAATCGGAATCGCCTTGTCATGTTCTATCATCACTGGCCATTCATACTGTCTACTTTCGATCTCAATAGTTTTACCTAAGCCCATCGTAAGGAAGTCCACAGTGTTACCTTCATAACGTCCAAAGACGTAAGAAAGAACTGTAGATACCTCATGAGGTTTAGTCAAAAGTGCATTCGACAGCATTGACTCATCAACCAAATCGGAAAACCACTTAGATTTATACAGAACTAGGCCGTTGAGAACATTGTTCTCCATTTTTCCAAATGTACTTGCCATAATAATTCTATTTAAATTGTAGTTTTAATATTTAATTAATTACGCTTGCTTAAAAATTTGCTTGCCTGAGCTAAAACATCTAAATCTGAACTACTCTCTCCTTGGCCTTTGACGTTTTTTGTCCTTTTGCCTTTGCTTTCGAGTTTCGTTTTTATATTTTTAACGGCAGTAGAGGTTGCTTTGTTTTGTATTTTTTTGATTAGAGCATCCCCTTTCATTGTGAAGTATGCTGACTCTATTAAATTGTTGACATTTTTTGCGTAATCTTTTTGGTATTCTGTCAGTCCTTCTGAATCGGGCGAGAAGATATAGTTTTGCAACTGTTTTTTCTCGCTTTCTGAAACGAGAATACCCCTCACATTTTTAAGAGCTTTTATATTTAATTGTACGTCATCTACGAGTTTTTGTTGCTGTTCCTTATGGGTGTCAGCTAGTTTTTGTTGGTCGGCCAATAGCTTTTGTGCGTTCTTCGTTTTATACTCTGACAATAACTCTTTGGCATCTTCAGCTTCTTCCTCTAAAGTACCGGCTTCTTCGTACCTTTCAACACGTCTCTTTATCTGGTCTTCAGTACGACCTTCTGTTTTCAAAAACTCACGAACGACAGACCTCTGAGTTGATTCAGAAGTTAAATCAATCGCATCTAAGTCGAGATCACCAAAGGACTGTTGAAAGTAGTTTTTAAGATCTCCGCCGCCTTGAACAAATTCATTAAGCTTTTCAATCTCCTCGCTTGCATAAACAGGCTTAGAATTATCATCAACTAGTTGTTTCATGAAATCAACAACATCGCTGGCACTATCAAATTTGTCCTCGTCCTTAATATCGATACCTAGGGCTTCAGCCAATTTCTCAGTAAAATATGTTGAGATATCGGATTCTATTTCTCCTAATTCTTCAGGATCAGTGGTTTCTTCTTCAGTTGTCTCAACCTTGGCGGGGGTCTCTACGTCTTCTGACTCCACCTCAGGTTCAACTACTTCTTCTTCAACAACAGTTTCTTCTGTTTCCTCTTCTTCTTGGACTTCCCCTTCTTCATCGTCCGTTTCTTTTGGGGGGATTTCAATGGTCACTTGTTCTTCTTGCTCTTGTATAGCATTTGGATCGTCCTTAAAAACATCATCTGGATCGACGATCATGACATGACTATCTCCAGTATTAACAACGGTACCGTCATCATCAAGTGGGACAGGTCCTCCGCCCACATGTGGAGATAATTCATTGGCTATATCAGCAAAACCACCGAAGAAATCTTCTTTTTCACTCATAATTATTTAGTATTAGTAGCTGGCGCTTTGTTCGCCTGCGTACGTTTTATTGCAATTTCTTGTTGTCTTTGGGCTTCTGCCCGTTTATTTTTCCTTTCATCTTCTCTTTGTTGACGGCTTTTTGCCACAACATCACTAGTTTGTTTTTCACGTTGTAAAGACAATTTCTCTGTTTCCTCTGGAGAAGTATCAGTTACATCAACTGATTTAGACTCAGCATTTATTAATGCAACTTGAACAGCGGTTTCCGCTTTACGTATAGAATCTTCTTCCTTAATCCTATTGTCTTCAGCATTTGCTTCAGCTACCAATTGTGATTGCTGTGCAGCAAGTTGTTGCTCTTGTTGAGCAGCTTGTTGTTCTGCACGTTCTCGCTTCTTATCAATGTCACCTAACTTACGCTTGATTTGTGTCATATTATCACTAGTCAAAATGTTAGCAGCATCCATAAGAGTCGCCCCATTTTGCATAGCTGGTTGTAACAACGTCTTGATGCTCTCAATATCTCTATGTTCCTTTGTAGAATCGGACAGAAATACAGCTAAATCAGAATACATAAAGTCACTGTCAAGGTCGGTAAATGCTCTAGAGAAATCACCCAGTACATAATGTAAGGATTTCTTACCACTTTTAGCCCAAGCTGACTTAGCACAATCTAGTAATAAAGTAAGTGCTCGTTGTTTGGCTTGACCATGAATCCAGAATAAAGGTTCGGTAATATGTGAAGATTGTATAACTGCTCGTTCGACATTACCAACTAGTTCGCGTGTTTCAATAGAGCCTTGTCTTTGTTTAGAAACCCCGGTTAACTCACCGGCCATCTCCTCAATTTTATTCATAAGACCAATGTACTCAGCTATAGCCGAGCTCATACTTAAGTCTTGAGACGACATTTGATTGAAAGTCGATGGTTTCCCGCCTTCACGACCGGGTATATCCCAACCTTCTTCATAGGGGTTAATAAGGTTAACACCCATTGCTGTGAGATAGTGAGCCCATTTATTAAAATCAATACCCATTGATTTAGGAATTTGGGTAACGTCCATATTCAGGATTTTACCTTTATCCCTAGATAATGCCAGTTCCAGTCTGTACCAAATTATAATGTACATATACTGCAATGGTTTCATGATATCAACCAGTGATTTACTTTTAGTGTTAGTACCACTATAAGCTACACCTGTGTAAGGAAGCTTTTGAGCATTCGGGTTATCCATGGAAACGTGTTGATATTCTAGTGGCTGAATGCCCACATAAATATCTTCTCCTATCCTATACCCTTCCCAAATTTCTATAATCCAATCCCAAGTTATTTTTTCTCCTTCATCAATCTTATACGTTTCGTCAACAATCATTTCTTGTTCTTCGCCTTCTTCATCAATAAATGTCAAAAACCCTACTTTCTTGAATGACTTCCAAGTAGCGTGCCATACACTAAGTAAACTACCACCAAGACCATCTTCCCTAGGAAGACTATTCAAAGTCCTGTCTTTGTAGTAAATAGTAGAAGTATTAACATCACTCCCTGTATTTGAATGAAAAGCACCGCCTTCTCCCGCCATATCAAGAACTTTGTCAAGATCTGCAGGTGTCATTATATCATTGAACCTATCATAAATTCCTGCAGGGGATAAATACATCCTACGTAAAGCCCATTCTCCGTCCTCTATAAACTCAAGATCCGGGTCTCCATCATAAGTAAACTGCATAGGATTAACCCGTTCTAACACAGGCTCACCGTATATAGTTCCGATATAATAAACTTCTTCTCCTGCAATAAGGGCGTCTTTCCACCCTTTCATGAATTCATTGCTAAGCTTAAGTTTTTCTTTTAAGTACTCCAAAGTATGATAAGCTTGCTGCTCTATCATATCGTTGTAGTCGTATAGTATATAATTTTCAATCTCAGCTAATTGTTCTTGACTGTCAGTCTCAGACATTTTGCCCCCGCCCAACATTTCTTCAACCCTACTATTCACATAAGACATAATAAGATTCTCACGTTCTTGTTGAACTTGGCTGACAGACTCGTCATTGGTTTGTATAACTTTTATACTGTCTGGTCGTTTGGTTTCCTCACCCAACAGGAGATCAACTTTAGGTCTAATAATGTTGAAATTCTGAAGAGAAGCAGGAAATCCGTCTTCAACTTTATATGGGTCTGTTACGTATTTCAGATCCTTTTCGTTAAATACACTGTTGTAGAGGTCGTACGCAATTCCCATACGATCAACACGGGATGAACCACCAACTACACCTGTTGAACCTTCTCGAGCAATTACAGCATTAACACTACCTTCCTTCCATTCCTTGTTCTTTTTTGACAGAGGCAACTTTTGTACCGGAAAAGACACCGATGTGTTTCTTAAATCTCTTGCCATAATTATTTTAATTAAACATGTTTATTTATAACCACGATTGTGGTAATTTTTTGTAATCTTTAAATAAGCCACCATCTGTAATTAATCTTCTATTCTTTTCTATTCCTTCTTTTTTCTTTACATGAAGATGATGAAGCTGCGCCTTGTAGATCATAATCATCATTAAAGCAATGACCCGGTCGAAGTTACCGTCATCATTATAGGATATCAACTCTTCTAGTAAAGCTTCAGAAAATATCCTTGTTAAATTCTTTTTCCCCGGTTCATATTCCTCATTAAGCCAATCACGTATTTGTATTTCACCCCAGTCCTTAATACCCGTAACCATGTGAATACCTTTTCTACGTTGAACCTTGCTGTCTTTTATAATCTCACTTATAATATCTGGTTGATCAGCCAACAAATAGTCCTGATGTTTCGACTGGAAATAAGGGTATATACCTTTGCGTTCATTTTCAAATAAAACAGTAGCTCGATAATACAACAATAATTTTCGTACGTTTTCGTAGTATTCTTCTGCACTTTCTGGCCTGCCGGTATACTCTGCTACTATAACATCATAATACGACTCAAAGTTCTGAAATCGCTTATAAATAAAAGTAGACCCTAAGGAATCAGTTCCAGCCTTGTCGTGATCGTATGGATCGCAGTTGTGTCCAGTACAGTACTGAGATATAAAACTATGCGTTTCACAATCAAAATTATACACAACACCAGTGTACGTATTTTTTTCTATAGATTTAATTTTAATATAAATATATTTATTATCTTCACTTAAAATACAAGTTTTATTTTTTCTAGGTTTTTGTAACAATTCAATAGTTTTGGCTAATCTTAATTTACGACTATTAAAATCACTTTTATATTTATCCGCCAATTTTTTAAGTTCTGTTTTTCTTATTTGTAAAGAATAAGCCTCTTTGGTTTTACCTGTTTTCCCATTTATATTATATACAGATTCTCTAGAACTTAAATTGAACACACTAACGATACCTAACGAAAATAAGATATCTTGTACATCATTTAATAACTTTCTATTTATACTTTTAAAAGAAGCTCTAATTAAAGATCGGTCTTTATACACACTACCATCTGAATCCAAATAACCAAGAATCAATTGTAACTTGTATTTTTTTGGTATATATTTAACCCATTCAGGTATATACTTTCCATGTGCATACTTACCAAAATTACCTTCTAAAAACAAAAATAAATCTTTATATTCAAATTTATGTGTATTACTGCCGTTTTGTAATTTAAGGTTTGGTTTTCTATTAAATATTTTTCTAACTATGCCTTTATACTTATTTAAATACTCTTCTTCTTTTATACCAAAAGAATTGTATACAGTATAATTATACCCGCTCTTATGATTAAACCCATCTCCTAACCAATGACCAACAAACCACCAAAAATCATCTTCTAATAATAAATTTTTACCTTCTTTATTTAAAAAACCAATATTAATTTTCTTTTCCTTATTATAAATATTAGGATATTTAGTCCACATTCCTTCTTTTGCATCTCTCATTCTAATAAACGAAAAATCCGTACCTATATCTTCTGATAAATATAAAGGATGCTCGTGGGTGTATGTAGTGGGCCTATCTACATTTGACATATGAACCTTATATACAGATTCGTTTTTTTTATCGTAACGAAGTAAGGTGTTTATTTTTACTTCTTTCCCGTCTTTATTAATTAGTTTGTTTTTTAAATCAACATCTTCAACACTCATCAAACCCTTGTTCGTTAGCACCTGTTCTCCTGGTAACAAACAACCCGCAATGTACAGCCCATAAGGTGGGTCCGTAACGGGATGCTCCCAAATGACAATCTGACCAGCAGGGTCGTCATTACGTGTCAGTTTGTATTTCGTTAAATCCCTTGGCTTAGAAGCAGGCAACCACTCCAGTTCCCCATCAGGAGCAAACTGTAAGTCCCCTACTTGTTTATAGTTGGCAACAGTTTCATTAGTACGAATGTAAGCTAAATGACGTGCTAACTCTGTTTTTGGGAAAATGTTACCAGCGAGTTGCAGTGTAGCTTCCATTGGATTAAAAGGACGCTCTGCAATATACCTATCCACAGATCTCTTATCACTAGCGTTTTCAATGACAACCTGTCGTTTCTGCGTTGCAAAACCTCTGGCTAAATCTAACTGTGAATTACCGTGCTCGTCCATCAAGGGGTGCCCGTCCTCGTCCTCAACAGTCATATTAGCGAACTCTGGTACAAAGAAACCGCAAGGTTTAGTTGCCCCCTCATCCCAAACATTCTCGAAAGGCAGCGCATTATAGGCGTCAGGCTCATAGAACAAGTCTTTTAGCCCGTCATAATCAGCATCTTCGGTTCCGCCCGTGTTATGGGTAATAAACCCATTCGCAATATAAGTATGAGTATCACTAGCGGTAATATTGTAAACTTTCTTTACCCCTATAGACTCTACAGAAATTACTCTTTCAAATCTTATACCATGAAGATATTTAGATAGTTCACTTCTTTTTCTTTTTAAACTTTCTCTATATAGATCTAATCTTCTTGATTTTTCTTTTGGGTAAAACTTAATAGTATTAACAAAAGTAACCAAACTTTTAGTGTCTGCAATCTCAAGCCTATAATACCCGTTCTTATCCTTTGGATTAGACTTATAAGGCTTAATAAAATGTATTTTACCGTGTATCCCTAACTTAAGTAATAACTTTAAAACTTCATCTAACAACTCTTTATAAGCAGAGGATAAATTAATTCTATGCCCGGATTTACTTTTAGGGCCAGTAATATAACCATCGGTATCAAACAATCCTCCAATTAATTCGCAGACGTCTTCCTTTTTACAATCAAATATTAACTCCGGTAATCTTTTTTTCTCTTTTGTCTGTCCATAAATACCAAGATCTCGTAACTTACCGCAGATTCCCTTTATCCGAGTTTCCCTATATAATTTTTTTGTTTTAGTAAGATAACTTTTTTCTATTGCTGTGTCGAAATTGTTATCTATATATTCGTTCAACTCTAGTTCACAGTTTGACAACACTGGTGTTTTATTAAACCCATACGAACCATCTCCAATTAACCACCCAACGACTCTGGGTTCCCATATATTTTTATCCCCAAAAAAAGGAACTTCTTCAATAACCCCTACTTGATCTCCTACTTTAAACTCACTTGCCTTCTGCCACTTCCAGGTCTTCATGTGCAAGTTTTCTTTGCGTTTACCTGGTACACGTTTACTTAGTGTTCTGTGACTATAAACTATAGGGTGATTATGACTGCACTCTAACTTTCTGCCTGAATTTGTAGTAATCTTATAACATTCTGTTTCATACGGCTCCCTAAAATGCTCAATGTCTTGTGCAACAGAACCATACGTATTGTAGCCTAAAACCCCGTCTTTTTGTTTAAGTTCTTCAATCTTTATAAATTCCCCCTTTTTACTTATAACCTCAGTACCCGCACAAACACAACCGAATGCAATCATCAAACCGAATGCTACACCGTCTTCTTCAACAGACGGCTGTGCAATTTGCCAGGCCTGTTTAAGCCCGGGAAACTTACCAGCTTCCTCCCAAAGAATAAGTTTACCTCTTTTCCCCCTAGCTTTTTGTGGATCATTTTTGAGGGTAATCCCCATGATCTCAGACCTGTAACCAACCTCTGTTTTAACTCCGTCTACATCTACAACAAAAGAAGCACGCTTATGTATTTTGGTATCTGTTTTTTGCCTCTTCTTAAACCAAGCAGTGTTTGAGTCTACAAAGTCCATGAAATCCCATGCCTTTGTAAGAATGCCGTCCTTAAGTAAAAACTCAGCTTCAGATGCTATACCGTAGGATTTACTCTCCGGAATCAAGTAAAAGTTTCTACATAACATTGAGGCACATTTGAAAGAATACCCCTTCCCTCTTGCTTTCAACACTACAAGGTGTTTACCTTCTATTTCTGCTTCTTCAACGGCGTTAAAAAAGTAATGATCCCAATCATAAAATTTTGGAAAGTCTCTTATCCTCACCTTGACCATTCGTTTCTTGCCGCTCCTAAGAGTTACTTCCTTTTCGCTAACTAAAACGATTTGACTGTAATTGACATAAAAATAATTATATCCAGTAATAAAATCCTCATCATCAGCTGTATAGCCTTCGATGCAACGGCGACGTTCCTCGTCCCAATATTCTCTGTGTGCAGTAGTTCCACGAGGGGCAGCTATATAAAACCCCATCTTTTGGAATCTAATTGCTGCTTGCCGAAACTTGGCACTGTTTTCTACCTTCTTATATTCAACCATTAGTTGTCGTCTGGTAATTCGTAATCCCCAATATCTGAGCCACCACGTGCGCGACTTTGCTCAAGTTGTTCTTTCTGTACCTGCTTTTCAAGTACATCTAATGATTTAACTATACCCCCAATGTCTTTTAAATTAGCACTAACATCACGAGCGGTATAAATAGGTCGACCATCTCTGTCTACCTCGTCAAAATTAATTTTGTCAAACCACTCAGATAGTTTTTCTGCAGTGTTTTTAGCAGTACGCAAAAGACGAGTATTCGTAGACTCACGAAATTCTTTGTACCGCATAATTGCAATAGTCAGATCCTCGTCAAGCTCGTAATCCTCGTCCCCTAAAAAATCCTTTTTCAGAACAGCCATTCGCTGCCCCTCTGGATATGCCTCGAAGTACGGCGACTTATAATCGCACAGAAAGGCCACAAAAGAAATTTCTCTTGTCGCCTGCTCCTTGGTCTTAGTCTTGTCTTTATCCCATAATACCTTAAAAGGCGGGATTGCTAGGGCTTCTTCATTTATTATGATTTTCCCAGCTTGGATATCAAAGAGTTTTGCCATGTCATAAATTGAGATAACGTACGTTTTTGTGTACGTTTAACATAGTCCCTTAGTTCCTCGATTTCCTTTTTCCTATTATCTTGTAAATATTGGGCAGCAATATCAACGCCCGTTACATAATTTACATTGTCAAACAATTTGTCTGTTAGATCCCCACCTAACACAAATGTTGTCATTACTTTGTTATAAGCAACTTGCCATGATTCAACAGTAAATCTGTTAGTTTTTTCAATAAACCAATGGCCTGCCTCAACACGTGTATCAATCAAATTAGTGCCCCCCAACATATAATTCTTAATTGATATATAAGGTTCTAAACACCCCCAATAAAGGTGGCCTTTAAATCCTTGAATGTATTCATACCATTCCTTTGTGATGGCATATAATGCCCCCAACACACAAGGTATACTATAAACAACCCCTTTGTCTAGTTTTTCTCCAATCCATTTAGTTTGAAAAATTGTCTCTTTTTCGACAAAAACGTTTATATATGCCCCATAACCAAGTATGATTCCTGAAGCCTGTACGTCCAAAGAGTGTTCATGAAGATTTAAACATGCCCCACAATACAATCCCCGTGAATTCATGTTTAGATCATGAAGAAAACAACTAAGCCATCTATCGTCTTTAAATACAATATCTCCCCCCGCTAATATAATATTGTTCGTGCGCGCGCGCGAGACGCCTACATCGAATGCATTTCCTATTCCCTTCCGTTCCTCTAATTTAACCTTTACTATTTCCCCGTCATACTCGTAATCGTATGTTTGAGTTGAGGCGTCATCCACAAGTATAACTTCTATACGATTTTTAATGTTAGGTGTTATGGACTCAAGTAGAAGCTGTACTAGCCCCGCCTCGTTATGGTACCCTATTATTAAAGAAGCTTCCATTAATCAGGTAATTCTGGTAAAGGCATCCAGTACGTAGGCTTAAACACTAGATCTTCTCCTGTCCCACTTTCAAACCAGTGGTTGTCTTCAATTTCTGCTATCTTTATGTGCCAACATACATCACAACATTCCCCATATACAAGAACTGGTGTAACGTTCGTCGGCAACTGGTTTTTAACTGAAGTCCATCCCATATCTATAATACGTAATTGTTTATATAAAGGTTACAAAAATGGTTATAATTCTTCTATAGCGCCTTAGCCTTAGGTAAAAACACAAAACCATACCGCACTCTAACAGGCCGCCAATCATCTGGATCACCCATTCTATTTTTAGCAAAAAGAATAGGATGGTCCTTCACTGCGCGGATCACCCTTTTGTCTTTTTTGTAGTTAAGGTGTAGTCTGTGTACTATGTGATTATCTACCATGTTTTCGCAACAATTCTATCTTTTTTATAGTTGATAGCGGGATAGACATTAAAAGCCCTTTTTGACCCCAATCAGTCCAGTCACTATACAGTACCAACATTTCATTAGTAACTCCCTGTAGATAACCTATATTATGACACGTTATTTCATCTTCAGCAAAATCCTCTATTTCATTGTCTGTGTGCCATCGAGAAGAAGATGAAGCATCTAACCAATCTACTAACAAAATATCACCTTGTTTAAATCGCTTATATTTATTTATCATAACTTTTCTGTGGTTAGCCGAGGGGGACCCCAAAGAGCCCCCCACGACTGGGAACCAAGGGAGGGGGATTAGGTAATCTTTATGATTTGTTTTGGTAATCTAGTACGAATACTATCTCTAACAAATCCCCAACAGGTTTTGGAACAAACATTTCTCTGACCTCGTATACACCATTACTTTTAACAAGAATACCTTTTTGCTTCAGTACACCTATATACTTACTAAGGTTGTTTTTGTTAACAAGAGTTTTCTTCATAATAGCGCGACGAATGTCAGTACTAAGGATGTTCTTGGGCTCTCCTAATGTAGGTTCCCATTCAGCATCAACCTTAAGTAATAACGCGAACAGTTCTGCCTCCCTATCTGATAAGTTTAACTGACTGTTCAGAATGCGTACATACTCGGCGTACAAATCCTCACGTGCAATATGTTTTGAATAATCGTTCATTATGTTTTCTTTATTAATAACCCTGCGCAAGGTTTCTGATTCACTACACCTTGTGTCTAACACGAGTTTCCCTTTTTCCTAGGTCTTGCCTGACTACTACAAACCTTTATTCATCAGGCTGGGTCACGATCTCAGATATAGATATATTAACAGCTGGACTTACGGTAGCCACTTTAAGCAGAAGCACGCATAGACTAAAATGCCGTTTCCTGGGTCTTGCAGGGATATCAATATTATCCTTTTGCTTCTGCAGGAACCTCGTCAGCTACTTCAACTGAGTCTTCAGTTACAGGTTCAGCTACGGGTGTTTCGGAAGATGCATCAGCTGGGACAGCTCCTTGATGCCCTTTATGTAGGTCCTCTGCTTCAACTTCCCCATCTACGCCAACTTCCAATACAGAATCTTCAACAAACTTATTAAAGTCCTTGCCTTTTTCTACAAGCTCAGCGTCCTCTTTGGGAGTAATCTCTTCAGCCTTTACTGTTTCTATCTCAGCTTCTTTTCCTTCTCTTTTTTCTGCTTCCATTTGTTTTTGTTTTAATTCTTGTTCAACTTTCAATGCTTCTTGTTCTTTTTCAAACTCAGCATCACGTTCCTCAGACATGTTTGTAAATACGAGATTTATTTCATTATCGCACTTACCACACTTCATTTTAACTTCGGCGTCTTCAACGGTAGCAAGTATGAAACTAATACCTCCTGGGATCTTCTCCTGAAGGATTTCTATGTTTCCGCACTTACCACATTTAAGAGTAAGGTCACCTACTTTAAAATGTTTTGGACTTTTAACCTCTTCAGTTACAGCCCCAACTTTGTTTTCTTCTTCACTCATTACGATATAAAGTTAGGTTCTCCTTCTCTGGCTAGCCAAAATATATGTACAAATCCAGGTACAACATAATGTGACGTACGAGTAAGATCAAACAGCCTGTGCCCACCAGAAGGTGAAACATGTAAAAGAACCGGTTCATCAATAACAACTTCTGTTCCATCAGGATAAATATACACCCGATACAACTCACTAGAAATGTCTAAGAAATCGTACTCTGTCGAGTCAATAAACTCGTTCAAGCAGTCATCGATAGCTTGGTAGACATTTTGGTTTAACGCTTCTTGTGGTAAACTCATATTAACAATCTAAATAAATTACGTAGGGATCACAATATGTGACGACCTCTATTACTTCAACTTTCCTAGGCTTACAAAAATTAATTTTTTTAGCTTTTTTGCAAGGCTTTACTTCAAAACATTTATAAAATTTTCCCATGATTCTGTTTTAATTTTCCTCACTCTGAGTCTCCTCATCACTTGGAATTATATTTAAATTAACCATAATATCATAGAGCTCCATCGGATCCTCAACGTCACCTCTATACTCTGTAGTAGCGTGTTCAGTATCCGACATAGAGGCAATTCTAATCTCCCCTCGGTGTTTCTCAAGTAACCAATATATGATACTTTCATAATCTGATTCGAACATGAAATCACCAGTGGCTGTCTCAGCCCATCCGAGCTCTTCTATTTGGTCTTTATTTATCATTACTTAATTGATCTTTGAAGTGCTACGGGATGACTCACCCACGCCAGCGCTTCGATCATACTTTTGTCTTGATTCTCTATTGCCTTTATAAGGGCATCTATAATTGCTATACGCAATACTTCTTCTTTAGTTTCCATAATAACATTTCTGAATTACAAATTAATACTAATCAATGTCGCCTCCTTGAAATACTTTGATTAACTCCTTCTCAGTTTTATCTTTCAACAGTTCACGTAGGAATATTAAGTTGCACATAGCATGATCAAGGTGTGGAAAACCACTTTCCTGATCTAACCATTCCCCTTTACGAACTGCCTCAAGATGTCTGAGCAGCGCACCATAATAACGATAGATGGGACGAACCTTCATCCAGTTATATGGAGCATATTTCTGAGCACCAAAAGTTAAGATCTTAACGACACCTTCCAAAGCTTCAACTGGCATAAGTTCATACTGGTTTTTCCCATTGTCGAACTTAACACCTTTACCTGCTTTTAGAGCTGCTTTATCGTTACTATCTTTATACATTATATCTTAGTTTTTTTAGGACCATAGATCCTTTTTTTCAGTCCCTTTATTTGTGTCTTAAGAGTTTCAACTTCTTCTTGAAGCTCCTTAATTGTCTTACTAAATCTAAGCAAGAGTTTTACCCAGGCCTGAGCACTTTTTAACCAACCTTTAATCTTGTTCATTAATTCCCTCTTTAAAATATTTATTCATATCCTTTAGATTATCAAATACAGGGATATCGTTCTTGTCAGCTGTTACAATCTCAGCAGCTGTACCTTTAGACTTCTCCCAACCTGGTGTCAAATACACTGCATCAGCAGCTAACAACCACGGTTGCCCGTTATCAAAATAATCCTTATAATTTTTGTACCCAAATTTCATCCCCATCATAAAATCAATGGCAGGTACAAACACTGAATAGCCAGCTAATCTGACCTTCTCAGCAGTTACCATCATTTTATGTACGTTATGTATATACTCAACAGCCATATCATTTAGCCGTCCAGCTACATAAACTCTAATCTTTCTCTCCTGTTCCATTACTTATTTTTTAATTCACGCACGGTTTGCCAAACAAGACCTGCCCCTAGAACACTAGCAATAGCACCAGCTGTCTTATTTCCGCCTGTCCAAAATAAATTGTACGCACCAGCCATAAGGGCTAATCCCGCACAAATAGCACATGTGAACGGCGGTATCCACCTATCTGTCCACTTAGCTATCTTTATCAATATCTTTCTCATGTTTTTGTTTTATAAGTCTCCCTTTTTTGTCCTCCACATATTCGGTCACTTCTTGGAGTTTTACTTCCCTAACAAATTCTTCTACCTCAGATTGATCTACTTCTACATAGTCCTGTATTCTCAGTCCGTACTTGTTATATTCATATTCTACCCCGTCCTTATCAGTCCACATGAAATTTTTCTCTGGCTCCCCTGTACTGTCTCTAAGTATACCATCACAAGCTATTATTGATTGCTCATAAGGAATACCCATTTGAGTTTTGGTTCTGTCCTTATTCTTAAGCTTAATGAACGCATCATCAATCCAAAGAGGCTTTAAAATCTCACGAACTTCTCTATAATCATAACCACGCCATACCTGCAAATTAACTCCTTGACGCCATTTCCTTCTAAGATTTTCTAACGGACCATCGTGTTCATAAACATATTCCTTGGTAAACTTAATCCCATTAGGAAACGTTTGTGTTATATATATAGGATGAGACCGTCTACACCAAGACTTATAGTCCTCCCCTATTTCTTTTTCAGTTCCCATATTAAATAGCTTCTCCGTACCAGATTTTCCTTACTATTTTATCCCACGCTTTCTCGTACTCTATATAGTCCTTCTTGTGCTGCTCCCAACCCTCTTTTGTTGTATACCAGAACTTAGGTACAGGACAGTCAGTTTCATCTATAACCGTCATAGTATTTACATCTACTACTTTCATTACTTAAGTATACGTAGAAAACAAAAAAAGGTTACAAACTAATGCAACCTTTCGCTATAAATATTATATAACTTATTACTTTATCTTCTGTAGATAACCATACGTGTTAAAAGTAGAGTTAATGCCAAACATATCGCACCACCTATAATCCACACGGAAGTTGTCGTTGCCCCCTAAAAACTCGAGAGTAGCCTTCAAAGGCCCCCCATTAAGCTCTCCCTTAACTTTCTCACTAGCTACCTCGTAGGCATTCCCATCCTCAATGATCATATATGACCCAACACTAACAAGATCTTTAAACTTATTCATTGCTGCCATGACGTCCTCATATACATGACTACCATCATCAATAAACAATACAGTCTTGAACCCTTTAGCATTAGCTAGATCATAGACTTGATACCCCCCACTAAACCACTTAATACGTGGGTGAGCTTCCCCCACCTCAACGTAGTTTTTAACCTCCTTAGGATTAGGCCTATGGTCAGGATGACCAACCTCAAACTCACTACGTTCCCGCGGGGTGCCTATATCTATACTATGTACCTCCCCACCTTCAATACCGAATAATTCAAGTAAATCAGCAAAGTATATAGCTGACCCCCCATGCATGGACCCTATCTCAATGATAAGATCCGGTCTTATTTCGTGTATAATCATCTGATACATAAACACGTCTAAAGGAAACTTTTGTATGGCTACGCCCCTCCATGTGGTGTTAATCATCCCATCATGTATCTTCTGCTCATTTAAATACGCCATACCTTTATATCTTTAAGTCATACTGCAACGCCCCACAAGAAGGACAAATCTTAGCACCAGGCTTAATGGATATCCCACACTTAGGCCTAATACAATAATTCTCCACCCTTATCTTTTCTTCAGGTTGTGTGACGAACGCGTCAAACTTGGTTATAACCCCGTCTGTTGACTCAAACCTCGGCTCTTCACCTACTTTCTTTAGTTCCATTATCCAGTTCCTGTATCTGCTTTCATAACTAACAATTGTTTAATAAGTACACGAAAACAACAAGTAAAGCGAATAGGATAAAACCGGCCCTGAAGTTATGTACGACATCGTTCTTCTTATTATATAGTCTTTTAAACCGTTGTTTCCTCTCATATCGTTCCCTGAGGTAATTAGTAATACTTGGAAATACTTTATAGAAATGGGTAGAGTTTATTATGATCTTTTTTCTTGTCATTTATGAACCCGCCTGTTTCGTTAAGATCGTAGGCATTTTGAGTATTATTTGATTTTTCGTAAGTTGAAATTTCAGCTAGAAATTGGTTTTTAGTAAGCTTCTTTCTGTTCATATTCCTCGTTCATTCTTTCATTCATGGGAATTCCCGTTAATCTATACTTACAGCTACATACCAGATTAATGTGATGTAATATAGTCTAAGTACATTGTTGTGTTTACTAGTTTCCTAAATGTCTTCCCCTACCCAGTATAAATTATAGAACTTTTCAAAGAATGAAAAGTGAACCCCAAATTACCGTTTCTATTCGGCCTGCTCCCTACGAGCTGTAAGTAAGTTACCCGATCCAAACACCTTGTAAGTGCAAGTTTATGCCACTCATTTAAGAGTTTTAAGGGCCAACTAAGACTACAGTGACTTTACTTCCGTAGCCGTCTTATACAGTAGTATACGCAACCGTGTTGAAAAGGTTACGTTTTTATGTGATTATTTTTTATAACTTAGATTGCTGGAATTGTTTCATCAACCCATAACCCAATGATTTCAAACCAACGAATGAGCTTAGACCCTTTTATAAGGTCAAAGTCCTCCCCAGTCCTACCCCTGTAGACAACTACCTCACCGACCTCAAACTTAGCTTTCTCAGCTTGTGGTTTAACAAGTACACGACCAAGTTGGAAGTTGGCAGGTACTTTCTTAGTAACTTGTTTAGTTTCAGCAGGTGCAGCATCTTGTACCTCATCCAGATTCTCTGGGTCAATAGGTTTAGGTGTCTCTGCTGGTACAGTAACTCTCTTATTTATTTTAATTTCCTTAAAGGGCTCGATCAGATAAAAATCCTCCCCCGCTTTAAATGTTCCAGCTATTACGCTGGCTTTTCCCTCTAACATAATGTTTTTTTTGCGTTAGTTGCCTAACATATCTATAGTTCTTTTAATAGGGTTTTAAATACCACCCTATCTGATTTATGTACAAACTCATGCTCAGAGTAGCGCTTAAGTAACTCCTTAGCTGCTTTCTTATCCTGTCTACTCATACTATTTCGTATGCTACTCATAGCCATGTTCGTCGTTTAAAATTTTGTTTAACTCCCTAATCGCCCTGTCATTAGCCATCTTGTCTATCAAGTTGCCATTTCTGTAAAATGCGGTCTGTTCCGTCTCGAGTTGTGACACCCGTGCTTTAATTCTAGTCCTAGTCTCTTCGTCCATATTGTTATTGATGTTGTGCATTTAAGAAATTAACTACCTGTACTATACCACCCTGCCCACACAGAGGACAAGAAGTATCATGTAATATAAGCAGATGATCTGCACTCTCCCTCGCTTCCTCTGGTAACATAGAGTTATAC
>SDBT01007398.1_pt1 | contig 18059 bp, 9 predicted proteins | sample 2277101 | NCBI WGS metagenome assembly SDBT01 (sample SAMN10404973, study PRJNA504765) | marine sediment metagenome | isolation source: marine sediment core GS10_PC15, 103 cmbsf | place: Arctic Ocean: Southern Knipovich Ridge | collected 2010 | reverse complement strand
TCCGTAATGCCGGGATTCACGTCGCGCAAGTTCACCGCGAGTTCCTCGCGGTTGAATTCGGTGTCGCGTTCGGCGCGCGAGCGGTTAATGTCGATCCGTTGCTGCGCGCCCGTAAAGTTATCCAAAACAAACGCTTCTGAACCCAGGCTTCCCGAGCCCCCGTCGCCGCGGGGAACCGCAACGATAGTAAAGCGTTTGGTGGCGCCGCGCCCGCCGCCCGGCAAGCCCAGCCGAGTAGCGATGCTATTGGTGAACGCTGCCCGGCGCTCCAACGACGCATTCCGCTCGCGGCTCCGTGTCGTAGCACCACTTTCGGCCAACGCCTGTTGATCAAAGTCTGCCAGCATCTTGGCTTGCACCGCGATGGGGATCGAGGACTCCCCGGGCGCTGGAACCTGGCGCAGCGATTGGGCCAGACTACTGCGCGCCTGCAACACTCTAAGGCGCGCGGGGTCGCGCAGATCGGAGTCGGGAGTCCCGTGCGGCACCTCGAAGCCTTCGTCAAACACCGCCTCGGGGAAGTTCCCGCCCTGGTCCTGCCCTCCGCGCGTCTGACTAACATTGGTGCCACGAATGACCGTGGTCGGATCTTGCCCCAGGCGCTCTACATCAAGGCCATGTTCCTCCAGGCGGTTGGCTCTCTCGCGCACGGGCAGGTCGTTGATTTCGTTGGTGAGATCCGCCGCGTTTCCGCCGGGCTGAAAGCGGTTGGTGATGTCGAGCATGCGCTGTTGCTCGGGGGTCGCCGCTCCGGGCCGACCGACCTCACCCCGCAATCCCTCAAACAAATCGGTGGGGACACCCAGTCCTTCAAAGAGGCCACTCGTGACGTTAACGGCGCCCTGGTGAAGCGCCCCGACACCCCTGGCCCCTGCTCGCAACGCCTCACCACCGAGTTTGCCGACGCCGCGCCCGAAATCGGCACCCGAAAATTCGCCGGTTCGGAGCCCTTCGAGACCTTCCCCGACCTTTCTCGCGAATGGCGACGGCGTCGTAATCCCCCGCGCTAACCCCCTCCCGATGCCGGGCCCGGGGATCCCTTCGGGGGCCTCGCCAAAGAAGTCAGCCTCATCGGTGCCGGGTGTGCCGCGCGGCGGGTTCCGGAGATCGGGAAACGCGGTCTGCGCCACGTTCCGGGCGCCCGCGGCGACATCCTGCGAGAACTGCGAAGGCGACGTGATTCCTTCACCTAACTGCCCGGCGATTCGATCGATCGCCTCAAAGGGTCGTGCAAGCGGCGTATTCGGATTCGGGCCACGAAAGTCGCCACGCCGCCCCTGTCCATGCACGATGTCGCGCCCCGTGCCACCGAGCCCCGGACGCCGGGACAAAAAATCGCCCACGGCACCGGCGGCGGCCTGCGCGATATTGGCGCTGCGCCGCGGTTGTTGAGAAAGCACCCGATTGGCTGAACTGGCCGGAAGCTGGGGCCGGGCGACGAAGTTGCCGCCGCCACGCCGGCGCACGGCATTGCTGGGCCGCCTGGGGCCAGGCGCGTTCGGGTCTTCATCGGTGTGCGGGATGCCAAATTCGTGCGGCATGGGGCTCTCCTACGGTCAGCCGGACTCGCTGATGTTGCGGTTGCAAGTCGTGGCGTTGCTGTTCGAGAAGGAAACCGACTCGCTAAAGCTGGTGCTGTCTTGGCTCGACGTGGTGGTCGAGAAATTCTGCTGTGCCAAGGCCGAGGCTGCAAGCTGTCCGGCAATGCGCGAGCCCGCCAGGATGTTCGCCTGGGCGATGCGCAGCTCCTCGACGGCCTGCTGGCTCTTGATGGTGGCCTCCGTCGCGAGCGCCCCCACCAGCGCCTCGTAGCCCGCAATCTGGGCACGGAAGCGTTGGTTGTCACCGTCGACCCGGGCGGCCTCTCCCGTCACTTCGGCGGCGAAGCCCCGGATCTCGGAGTCGAAGATGGAGGCCTCGGCGGCAATTTTCTGGCCGATGGCGGTGATGGCCTGACTGACCCCCTGGATCTGCGCGCTGAAAATATCAATCGGGAAGCGCGCGATGGCGAGCTCCGCGTTCTTGGCGGCCACCGTGGCATTCACCTCGGAGCTGTAGGCATTGACCTCGGTGGCAAACGCATTGGTTTCCGCCTGGAAAATGTCGATCTTGGTCTGTTCGGCCCGGACCTTGGTGGCAAAAATCTCGGTGTTGTTGCGCGCCGCCTGGCTCTCCGCGGCGAACGCATTGACCTCTTCCGCGAACCGCTGGATCTTGAGGTTCTCCGCGCCGACCTCCGTCGCATACGCCTGGAAATTCGAGGCGATGGCGGCGGCCTCGGCGGCGAAGATTTCAACCTTGGTGCGCTCGGCACCGATCTTGATGGAGAAAATCTCGGTGTTATTCCGCGCCGCCTGGGCCTCGGCCACGAAGGCGTTGATCTCCTGGGCGAACCTATCGACCTTGATGCTCTCGGCGCCGACCTCGGTGGCATAGGCGCTGAAATTCGAGGCGATGGCCGCGGCCTCGGCGCTGAACACGTCGACCTTGATGCGCTCACCTTGGGTCTTGGCCGTGAAAATGTCCGTGTTCGTGCGCGTGACATTCGCCTCGGCCGAGAACGCATTGATCTGCTGGGCGAAGCGGTCGATCTTCTGACTCTCCGCGCCAACCTCGGTGGCGTAGGCGCTGAAATTCGAGGCGATAGCTGCCGCCTCGGCCGCGAAAATGTCCACCTTGATGCGCTGGGCCCCGGTCTTCGCGGAGAAAATCTCCGTGTTGGTGCGTGTCACGCTGGCCTCGGCGACAAAGGCCGCGATCTCCTGGGCGAAGCGATCCACCTTGATGCTCTCGGCGCCCACCTCCGTCGCATAGGCTTGGAAATTCGAGGCAATCGCCGCCGCTTCCGCACTGAATATGTCCACCTTAATCCGTTCGGCCTGGGTCTTGGCCGTGAAAATCTCGGTGTTGGTCCGGGTCACGCTCGCTTCGGCGGAAAAGGCGTTGATCTGCTCGCGGAATCGCTCGATCTTGAGGTTTTCGGCGCCGACCTCGGTGGCATACGCCTGGAAGTTGGCCGCAATCGCGCTGGCCTCGGCGGAAAAGGCACCGACCTCGGCGGCGAACTGATCGGTCTTGAGCCCTTCCGCGCCGACCTCGGTGGCGTAGGCGCTGAAATTCGAGGCGCTCGCCTGGGCGCGAATGCCAAACGCCGAGGTTTCGGTGGCGAAGGCCTCCAGCACCAGGCGATTCGAGTCCAGGGTGAACCGCGCGGCGTCGAGCTTGGCGCGGAAGAGATCGTGGGAGGCGCGCAAGGCATCGACCCGGGCTGTAAAGAGCTCGATTTGCTGGCGGTCCAGATCCACGGTGAGGCGCGCGGCTTCGATCTGAATGCGGAAGGTTTCGAGCTTGAGGCGTTCGGCCTCGATGCGGGTGCGGTAGGCCTCGGCCTGGGCCTGGAAGGCGGCGATCTGGGCCGCGTGCGCGGCCACGGCCGCCTGGAAGATAACCACCGCCATTTCAATCGCCACACGCTCGGCCTCGAAGGCACGCTGGGCGATCTGATTGGCGTGGGTCTCGAGCTGGATCTCCAGGCGCACGCCCTCGGTGACAGCGAACTTGACGTTGTCGATCTCGAGCTGGGCGCGCTGGACCCCCTGGTCGCGGGTCAGGCTCCGGATTTCAATTCGGTTCTCCTGGCGCACCTGGAGGATGCGCTGCACTTGCGCGCCGGGCGGGATGTTGAAGCCGCGGGCGGCGAACTCGCGGTCCACGCCTTCGAGCTGGGCGCGTCCACTGATGTCGATACGCTCGCGTTCCCGATCCCAAATCTGATCGTAGATACTGTCCGAAATGCCGGTGGAGACATCGGAGAGCCACAGGTTCAATTTGGCTTTCAGGCTGTCGAGCAGGGGCGACACGTAGGCCGGCTCGAGAAACGCGAAATTCAGATCCGTGGGCGCCACCGGCGCGGTCGGCACGCTTTCGAGGAAGTCTTCGATGGTGAAGGTCGGCGCGTCAGGCAGGGCGAGCTGGGACGGTGTCGGCACCGGCGGAATGACGTCCGTGGGGGCCGGCGGGATGACCGGATCCTCAAGCGTGGGCGTCGCGGGTGCCGTATCCGTAAAGCGATCCGGGCGTGGAATATCAGCCAGCACCGGGGCCGTGGGCGGGGCTTTCTCGAAGCGGGCCGGGCGCGGAATGACGTTCAAGCTGGGCGCCAGGGGCGCGTCCTTGGTGAAATCGGCGGGCGGCGTGAAATCGGTCAGGACCGGGGGCGCCTTGTCGAAGCGGGTCGGGGCCGGGATGACATTGAGCACCGGCGGCAACGGCGCGGCCTTGTTGAAATCGGGCGGCGGCGTGAAGGTGTCGATGACCGGCGCGGGCTTCTCGAAGCGGCCCGGCGGCGTCACGTCGGTCAGCGTGGGCGCCAGGGGCGCATCCTTGGTGAAGTCCGCCGGCGCGGTAAATGCGTCGATCACGGGCGCCGGCTTGTCGAAGCGGGCCGGCGGCGGGATCACGTTCACGGTCGGGGCCGCCGGAGGGGTCTTGGTGAAGTCGTCCGGGGGCGTGAACTCGTTGATCACCGGGGCCGCCTTGTCGAAACGCGCCGGGCGGGGTACGTCGGTGAGCGTCGGCGTCACGGGGGGCGCCTTAGTGAAGTCGTCGGGCGGGGTGAAGGTGGTGATCGCCGGCTTGATGGTGGTGTTGGCCGGCGGGCTTCGCACGATCAACGGCGGAATGGACGGCGTCGGGGGCGCGTCGGGGATGGCCGGGAAGGTGGTGTCGATGATGGGCGAGACCGGCGTGGTCGGCAGGACGAACCCAGCGGCGGTCAGGGTCGGCAGGCCCGAGGTGTCGATGGTCGGATCCTCTATCAGATCCGCCAGTTGGCCCAGATTGTTGAACAGGGCGATGGCCTGGTCGAAGGCAGCCTCGGCGAACTCAACGGTCGAGTCGAAGGAGTCTTTAACCGTCGGTGCCCCACCTTGGGTGAAGGCCCCGGGGGGATTGACCGAAAAGGTGATTGGACATGAAGCCATCGTTTGAACCTCCTGGGCTCAGTATAGATCGAACGCTACACCGCCACGCCTAGATACTTGGTGACTACTTCCGCGCCGTTGAGACACTTGGTTTCGTCGATCCCGAGTGATTCGAGAAACTGCCCATGGGGCCCGCCGTCCCGGGTAGCCAGGGGAGTGCCATCAGCCGAGACCGATGGACAGATCAGCGTATTGAGGAAAAGTGGGCTGGCGATTTCTGGTGCGTTTTCGGGGACGATAAAGACGTTGTTGGCAGTGGTTGCTGCGACGTATACCACGTCCCCGAGTTGCCATTCGTGTTCGGCAGTAAACGTGCTCCATATACTGATGTCGGTGGCAACATTGTGTGTTGACCCTTGCCCAAGGGGTTCGCACTGCGCCACTTGATTTGCCCCTGTACTACAGTTATTGACGATCTGGATGCGCGTGGGTTTGTTTCTGCCCAGATAGGGGTCCGGTTCCCCGGTGAACGGGTTTTCGTCGATCCGGCAATTCCCATCCGCCGGCTCAATACAGATCAGAATCGCTCTATGGAAAATGACGTGTGCAGGATAAAATATACCGCCGACAGGCAAAAAGTGAAAATCGGAACAGCCGGTCACACAAGCAAGGGGCGGATCGATACACTGGAGGTCGCACGTCCCGCAGAAATCGCCATTGTCAGAATTGATGTCGAATGGTGTGTCGACGACGCCAGGGAAAGTTTCTATTTGATAGAATTCATCACCCTCTAGTTTTCCATCCAGCCAGTATTCTTCTTCTATGGCGATTCCCCCGCCCACAACGTCGATGATCAAGGCATCGCGCCACCAATTATTTTCATCGTTTGGATTGCATGGCCCAAAGTCTGAGCTTGAATTATCCGTGTCGCGAGGATCCTCGACAGTGCCGACAAAAAACCCATAGGGCGCCATATTGCGAAAAAGTCCAGTTTGGCCGTTAATCTCAAATTCAAATCGTTGTGTGACTTGCCGCCCTCCCTCCTTGCCGAGCCGCACTTCCAGTTCGATTGTGGCCCCGCCACCACCCTTGCCGAACGGAAAAGGGGCACAGCACGGGTATCCGATTAGATTGCATTTGACGACATATCGTCCCGGCAATGGGATTCCTTTTAGTTGCCAGCTAGGAACGACCGCGCTCGGATTTCTGCCTAAAGTATTGAAGCGTCCCGTAACCTGGCCTCCATAGAACTGAAACGGCAGCGTTTCTTCAAATTTATGAACGGTGTCCTCGGGATCGATGTAAGCCACTTCGCCCCACATCGAATCGGGATCGGGATTGTCCGGATCTTGCAGCGGATCATAGGCGTAAGGGAATTGAAGATAGACAAGTCCACTGTCGGTGTACTGAACGCCGTAACTGGAAAAATGAAGGATGTTCAGGCCAACGTCGGAGTTCGGATCAACCGCCCCTTCTGCGTCTTGTATGTCTTCCCTAACCGTCCCAGGCTGGGAGAAACAGAACGGAATCCATACCCCGCAACTCCCGCCGTTCGCCGGTGTGATTGGAAGACAACACGTTGGAACATAAATGCCGTCCGCGAAAAGGCCGCCGCCGAGCGGGACATTTGGATCAAGTAGTGTAATTTCCTGATCATCACAGTTCGTTAAGTTAATGAATCGCGTCATGGGTACGCTGCCAACACCAGGACTCCCTGGTGGCTTTCCACCTTCGAGCGCGCCGGAATCGCCGCCAGGTTTCGTCCCCATGCCAATGTTACAGGCGATGGTAGTGACATCGAACATTGCGCCGACGTGTTGTGTCGTCACTCCTGCCCGAGTTTTCCCAGGCCCTTGTGTTCGATCCCGTGCGGATTGTGGGGCGGAATCCGGAGGTTCCCAAATCCATAAACGTACTTCTGTTTCGGCTGTTCCTTCTGGCTGGGGACACTGTGCTGTATCGGGGACAATACGAACGCCGATCCACAAAGACGGGATGTATTCCTCCTTCTTTTCTTCTTCTTCCTTGGCGCCGACACTCGCCTCGATCCAGATTTCATCGTGCCCGGGCCGGGTGATGGCTGTGATGACCACGCCGTCGGCCTCGTGCCAAACATGCCTGCCCATGCCCAGGTTGCTCTCCGCTCCCAGTCGTACCCGCAGTTGCAGTTGTGCGAGGCGCTTGCGCGCGACATTCTGGATGGAGCGGGTCTTGACCGTGTGTCCCGGCGAGAAGTCGCCGTACCAACGCCACTTGATAATGTCGGTTGAAGACCAGGCGGTTAAGCCGAATTGGTCGCTCGGCCCGTAGAGAATGTCGCCGGGCTCATCGGTATAGGGATCGAAACCGCCGCCCGGCATTATTTGAATCGGCTCTGATAGTCTTCGACCTCGAGCTGCACCTTGTCGAGCCGCAGGCTCGCGCCGGCCTTGTTTTCCAACTTGAATTCCCAGAAGCGCGACTTGATTCCGCGGGCAAACTTGGCCCGTGCGGGCTTGATGGCGGTCGCGCTCGCGCGGATGTTGTATGGGCCGTGGGTCTTGCCGTTGTCAGTGATAAAACTGATCGTGAGCGTACCGTCCGAATCCTCGCCGAGGAAGGCGGCCGGCACGCGCTTCAAGCGATTGGTGCCCAGATCGAGTTTGCCCGTGTCGGCAAAGGCGGCGATGTCGGCGAAGTGCGTGATGGTGTAGGCGTCTGCATTGTCCCAGTCGTCGTCCGTGCCGCCCGTCAACAGCGAGGTGGTCAACTGGGTCTCACTGATGACGGCAACGACGGTGCCAGAACTGCCGTCGGTATCATTCTTGATCGCTTCGCCGACCTTCACGTTGCTGGTTTTGAAGGTGGCAGCACTGTCGTCGAGCTGGGTCGTCTGGTTGCCGACGCCGGTGTGACTGCCTTGGATGTCGTTCCGGTCGAAGGCGGCATCGAGGCGGTAGATGCCGTCGTCCCGCGCACCGAAGTAGTCGGCATTGAAGCGCGCGAGGCTGTGGAACGGGAAGGATTCGTAACGGCTGGGCGCGTTGCTCGTCAAGTTGACCAACCAACTATAGAAGACCTCGGTGGCATCGAGGAGATACTGCTCGTTGAGTTGCCGGGAGAGCGCCGCGTAGACCTGGAGATCGTATTCCCCGTTGAGGTGACGGGTGGCCTGCTGGAAAGCCTGCAGGTCGTAGCGACCATTGAGCTGGCGAATGCGCTCGAGGAAGATGGGCAGATCGTAGTCTTCATTGAGGTGGCGGGTGACGCCCAGGAGAGCCTGCAGATCGTACTGGCCGGTGAGCTGGCGCTGCAGAGTGAAAAAGGCCTGGAGATCATACTCTTCGTTCAACAGACGCTTGCGGGCGACAAACGCCTGGAGATCGTGGAGCGCGTCGAGCTGCCGGGTGACGGCATCGAAGGCGTTTAACTGGTAAACGGCATCGAGTCCGCGTTGAAGTTGCTGGAAGGCCTGCAGATTGTAGTGGCCATCGAGTTGTCGGAATGCCGCTACGAACGCATTGAGGATGTACTCGGTATTAAGTTGCCGCGTGAAGCCCAGTCCGTCCGGGAGATCGTAGTGCCCGTCGAGTTGGCGCGTGAAATTCAGGAAGGCCTGCAGATCATAGTGCGCGTCGAGGCCGCGCCGAAGGGTCTGGAAGACTTGCAAATCGTAGTGCCCGTCGAGCGCCCGCGTCCTCGGCAGGAAGGCATTGAGGATGTACTCCGCTTGAAGTTGACGGGTGAACCCCGTGCCGTCCGGCAGAATGTACTGCTCGTTGAGCTGGCGGATCTGATCCAAAGCCGCCTGGAGATCGTAATGCCCGTCGAGTAACCGCCGGCGGGCCAGGAATGCTTGCAGATTGTAGTGGCCGTCCAATGCGCGCGTCGCCGGCACGAACGCATTGAGAATGTGCTCTTCGTTTAACTGTCGGATTAGTGGCTGAATGTCCGAAAGATCGTAATGGGCGTTCAATGCCCGGCGTACTGCAGTGAGAATTTGGAGATCGAAACTCTCGTCAAGATGACGTGTAAACAATTCAAACGACAACAGAGCATAGTGAGCATCGACGCGGCGCGTGACGCCAGAAAAGATGTTCAGACTGTAATCGGCATTCAGCCGACGGGTGGGACGCGCAAACGCATTAAGGTTGTAGTCGTCGTTCAGGTGTCGCGCGATAAACTTGATGTCCGGTAAATCGTATTCGTCGTCCAGAAAGCGCGTGAAGCCAGTGACGCCAGGCAGATCGTAGTGACCATTCAACTGGCGCGTGACGATTGGGTTGGCGTCTAGCAGATAGTGACCATCGAGCTGGCGCTCTATGGGAGTGCCCTCATTTCCCAGATATTCAACAAGTAATTGCGAGACCCGGACAAACGTGGGACGCAGAACGGCGGGCTGGACGCCGGCTAGACCAAGGGTGCCGGCCGGCGGATTAACGGACGAAACGACCGGCTCGACACCGACCAGAGCAACGCTGCCGACGGTCGGGAACAGTCCAATTTGGACGCGAACTAAAGTGCCGGCGAGGGTGAGGGTGCCGACCGTCGGGTCGATATTAGCCATCAGACAATCTCGTAACCGAACGTGCTGCTGTTCAGTCGCGCTTTATTCCAAGCATTGCCATCGGCATCATCATCGAAAATGTCGGTTTCGATGTCGAAGCCGACCGCGATGGCTTGCGTCGTGCCGTCTTCTTGTGTCGCCCCCTGTCGTTGAAAGCCTTTCATGTTCTTAGCGCCGCCATCATTCGTGCGCGCGGCATAGTTAGTCTGAACGGCGTGAACGGCACCCACAATGCCCGCTGTCTCGAGGCCCATAACATCTTTGTCGCCAACGATCTGGGACTGATTGAAGGTTCCGTCGAAATCGTGGCCGCCAGATTCGTCAACCTCCGAAAAATTGGTGCCCCCGCCGATCGAGGCGAAGTCCACCGCTACATCGGCGCTCGGGTTTAACTTGAGCACCCGTACCGTTTCGCCATTTTGTTTCAGGTGGTCATTGGGCGGCGTCGCGTCCACGGCCAGGCAATAGAGATCAGTGAAACGAATATCGTCGGGATTCGAGAATTCGTTTTCGAGGTGGATGGTTGAGCAACCAGGGGCGCCTTGTTCGAGGTCTATGCCGGTAGCGTCGATGACTTTCACCCCGTCAATCACGCACGACGCGCTCCCGGTGTTCGTCAGATTGAGCTTGAACTCGAAGTCTTGCCAGACAGTCGGAATGACGACGTTGTCGGCGCTGGTAGCCTTCTCCGTTGACGAAGAAAGATTTACCAAGATATTACCAGCGGCCTCAACCGCTATCGTGGCATGTACTATGACGCCGCTGTCGATGAACTGGACGACTTCAAGTTGAACGGACGGCAACGCCTGAAACTTCCAGCGCCCGCCAAAGACGACATGCGTGGTATTTGCAATGTCGAATTCAATCCAGTTGCTTCCGTTCGGCGATCCCGTCCACACAACCTGGACCGCCGGCTGGCCTTCCTCCCCGCCCGTCGGCTCGAATGCGGTAGCGCCGCCAGGGCCTTCCGTCCACCGGCCCCCATGATTAGCGTCGAAAAGTTGCGCGACGCTAGAGTAAACGTGGAACCCTTCCATGAAGAGACAACTCATAACAAGTGCCCTCCACGGGGTTAGACCTTTACTTTGATCGCGAGGCTGAACGTATCGTTCGGCTCGGGCGTTGTCACACTCGCCGGGACAGTCCGCCGGATCCAGAATGGGAAGTTGTCGCTAAAGGCCAGCGTGCCCAGTGACAATGCCGTCGCTTCCGTTACCGGCGCCGAGAACGTCACGCCCGCTGGCGCGGTGTTCTCGTCGACAATGACGACCGCCGTGCCGTTCAAACCGGCGGGGTCAAGGCCAATGTTGACCACATCCTGTCCCGGCGTGTTCGCCGAGATCCAAAGCAACGCCCCGACCATGCTGTCGCTCGCGTGCGCGTTCTCGAAATAGAGGCCGCGGTATTCAGTATCGCCCACATCCGACTCGGCCTTGCTGACGTCATCGAAAATGTTGTTGGTCAGTGACGTGATGGTGATCGTATTGGTTTGATCGGAACCCGGGAGACTTGCCGATGTCACGGTGACGGCGAGCAGACCGCCGTCGTTGGCGCCCTGAATGGAAAAAACGCCATTCGAGCTGACATCCACCACGGCTCCGGCGGTGCCGGCCGGGGGTGTCCAGCGCAGCGTGGTCGCCGAGAAGTCGAAGAACAGGCTGCCCGCACCCAGCGCATTGCCGTTTGCGTCGTCGATGATGACGCCGGTGATGGTGGTCGGTGCGGTTGCGCTTTGCGAATCCACGATGCCACCCGCGACGGTCGACATGGCGCCGCCGAGTGCCAGATTCGGATCTGTGGTGCCGACGCCTCCGGAGAGTCGGACGATTGCATCTGCTAAGTTGGCCATCGAATAGTCCTCTTACTGTTAACGCGGCACTAATGCGCCACTTGGAGCTAAATACTGTTGCCCCTGCGGGCAACCTCATCGGAAACCCAGGTCTTGTCAGGGAAGGTCGACGCGACCCCGTCTTGCAGGGTCGTGAGGAGCTGGGTAACGCCGTCGTGCTCCCGGTGGAGCATGGCGCCACTTTGAAACTCGGAGACCGCGATGCGGTCGATGGTGAGGTTGCGGGCTTCGCCCGCCGGGCCCGCCACCACGAAGCCTTTGTGGGAGAACCACGCCGCCTGGCGCGTGTCCTCGATGGTCAGGCCCGTGCCCTCGACCGCGCCGTACTCGAACACGATGCGCGAAACCAGATTCTCGGTGTCGATGCCGCCGATGAAATAGGTCACGTCGGATGCGATATACATACCGTCACCGACGGCCTTGCTATCGACAACCGACTGGAGAATCGTGACGCGCTCGGGGAACTGCCAGTAACTCACGGCCGGCTTGACCAGCCCCAGGCGTTGCGGTTCGGTCGCCCACACGACGTTCCCCTGGGCGATGTAGATCCGGCCGTTGTGGTACTCGAGCAAGTGGCCCGCGGGCGGTGGCTCGCCGAACTGAGTCTCCAAGGGGTGGAGCAACGCGCCCTCGGTGGGATGGTTGACCCGGCGAATGACGAAGGTGGGGAAGCCCGACGGCAGCGCCTCGTGGAAGTAGAGCTGCCCGCCGCTCGGGCCGGTCACGTAGACGTTCACCTGGAAATCGACGTTGCCCGCATCCGGGATCGCGCTCAAGACTAGGGCGCCGCCGTCGGCCGTCACCTCGGCTTCCACCGATCCGCCGGTACCGGATTCCTCGCCGGTGGCGTTCACGAAGGTAATGGCCACCTGGTAGAAGCCCTTGACCAGGTGCCCGCCACTCGCCTGCACCGTGAGCTCCGGTTGCTGGCCGGGCGTGGGCACGCCCCAGAGAGCGTCGGCGCCGTCCACCACTTTGCCGTTCACGACGCCGTTGGCGTAGTACACGACGCCGTCCTGCTCGACGTAGGACACCGGCGTATTGCCAACCCCGGCGCGGAGCGTGGTCGCGGTGAAGTCCGCGTTCAACCGTTTGAGATCCGTGCCTTCGACGAACAGCGCGAGCGACCCACCGTTCGACCAGAACGTGCGCTTGACGATGCTGCCCCGGTAGACCGAAGCCGAGCCCTGGCGTAGCTTCAAATTGCCGTCGTCGTCCACATCGAAGTTGACGGCGTTGCGCAAGGTCTCGTTGTCGATGGCGTGGGGCTGTTTGAGATTGTTCATCCCCTGGACCCAGCCGCCGAGCTCTGGATGAGTAATCGGCACTACAGATCCTTACACTGGATGAACCCCTCGAGCTGCAAAGTGTTGCTGCCCGAGGTGGTGACGTTCATTTCGACTTTGTAGCGTTTGCCCTTGACGCACGTACTGATGCGGATCTGGGCGATGGCGCCGGAGAACGCCGGCACGCCGAGCGTCAGATCGGTCGTGGCTTTCAGGGTGTGCGGGGTCGTGGAAGTGTCGACTTCTTGCTGCGTGGTGCTTAGCACCGATACCAGACTTTCGCCCGTCCCGAGCAGACGGGTGAAGTCGAAGTCGTAGAGTCTCGACTCGGCAGGTTGAAGGGTTTGAATCTGACTCACGGATCCTCCTGTGCCCGGTTAAGGGTTAGGATCCGGCTACTGAGACCCCCGCTGTGATGTTCTTAGCCTAGCACTAGCCGAAGATCGTTACACTGGCGGTGAAGACCGTCGGGCGTTCCTGGGCGATAAACCGCAACGGATTACCCACGCTCAAGATGGCGGTCGTGATTGACAGAACCGGCTGCACCCCGCCGAGGGTGATGACGCCGACCGTCGGCTGATAAACGAGATTGAACGCGAGGTTGGTTTGCACGCCGGCGAGCGCCAGCGCGCCGGCCGTGATGGGAATATTCCGCGTAACTTCGAGGTTAGGCTGCACACCCCCGAGGACGAGACTGCCCGGCGGCGGCCGAATGTCGCCGGCCTGACTGACCACCGGCTGGATGCCGACCAGGGTGAGGGCGCCGAAGACCGGGAACAGGCCGATCGCGAGGCGAACGCCTTGCCCGGCCAGGGTAAGGACGCCGACACTCGGGAACAGGCCGATCTCGACACGGACGCCTTGCCCGGCCAGGACCAGGAGCCCGACGCCCGGGCGGGTATCCCCCGCGAGCTGCACGACCGGCTGGACACCGAGCAGCGACAAGATCCCGAACGTGGGGAACAGACCGATTTCGAGCTTGACGGTGACGCCCGCCAACGTGAGCACGCCAACGGTCGGGTCGATGTTCTGGCCGCGCTCGAGGACCGGCTGCACGCCGGCGAGCACCAGCGCCCCGGAGGCGGGGAACAGACCAATTTCCAACTTGACCGTGACGCCGGCCAGCACCAGGGCGCCGACCGTCGGGCGGATTTCCCCACCGGAGGTGACAATCGGCTGCACACCGGCCAGGCTGAGCACGCCGAAGCTGGGAAAGAGGCCGATCTCGAGCTTGACCGTGACGCCGACCAGCACCAGGGCGCCGACCGTCGGGCGGATCTCCTTCCCCGAGAAGACGGTCGGCTGCACACCGGCCAGGGTCAGAACACCAAAGCTCGGGAACAGATCGATCTGGACGCGGACCAGCGCGCCAGCGAGGACGAGGGCCCCGGCGGTCGGAGCGATAACCTGTTGAACCAGCAGCGCCGGTTGCACGCCCGCGAGCAACAAGACGCCGGCCGTCGGGGTGCGGGCCAGATCGATCAGAAGGGCAGGTTGGACGCCCGCCAGGGTGAGCGTGCCAAAGTTGGGAAACAGATCGATCTGGACACGGACGGTCTGACCGGCCAGCATCAGGGCGCCGACCGTCGGCCGGATTTCTTTGCCGGAGAAAACCGCGGGCTGGACGCCGGCGAGCGTGAGGGCGCCGAAGCCCGGGAACAGATCAATCTGGACACGGACGAGTTCGCCGGCCAGCGTCAATGCCCCGTCTGTCGGGTCGATGAACTGGCCGAACGCGAGGTCCGGCTGGACGCCCGCCAGAGTCAGCGTGCCGGAGTTGGGGAAGAGATCGATCTGGACACGCACCGTGACGCCGGCCAGGACGACGGTGCCACTGGTGGGGAACAGACCGATCTCAATCTTGACCGTGACGCCGGCGAGGGTGAGGGTGCCGGAGGGCGGATCGATGTCCTGGCCGGCGGCGGCTGGACGCACGTTGACCGACGCCATGGCGGCATCGCCGGACGCCCAGGTCGGACTGATGACGCCGCCATCGACGCCGTCCTGGGTGTAGGTCGCCGTGAATTCCGCAGCGGACGTATCTTGCGATTGCTCGGTCTCGTTCGCGCCCGGCGCGGGCGCATTGGCCACGCGCAGGCCCGCACAGATCATGCTGTCGGCGGTGTGGGTCGTATGAGTATTGGTGAGCGTGGTGACGGCTGCGCCCGTGGCCGTCTGCAAATTCTCGGTCTGGGTGGTTTGATCGACACCCGTGAAACTGTTGGAGTTGATGGCGGCATGCGCCATCGAGGACAACGTGCCGGCGACGGTCTGCGCGCCCGTGGCGGGCTCGGAGTCCGTTTCCCAGAGCTCGATCTGGAAGCCACCTTGCGAGACCCGTGAGCTGGGGATCAGCGAGCAGCTAACCGCCCCGACGGTGACGCTGGAGGCGGTCGCACCGCGCGTGCCGACGGCGATGACGACGTGGCGATTCGTACCACTCAGCGTGTGGCTATAGCTGAACGAATTGATGTTGCCGGATTGGCCGGCACCGGCAGCATCAAAGGCTACGGCCATTGGTTCGCCTCAATCATGGCATCGTGGTAAATCCCATCTTTCGTCCAGCGCCCGTACTTGAGATCCGGCACGATGGCGCGGAGCCACTTTTCCAACCCCTCGAGGTGGCCCGAGACCCAGTTCTCCCCGTTCCAGAAATAATAATCGGTGTCGGCATGAATGGTCACGTTGCGATCCCGCTTCTTCTCGACGATGGCGATGACGCCGTCGCTCGGCGCGTCGGCCGGCGGCCCGTCTTCCGAAGCATAGGTCGATCCGTCGTCATACCAAATCTTCCATCGCACGCAGGCGGCCATGAATCAAGCCACGTTCGTCCGAATGTACTTCCGCTGTGCCTGGAAAATGGCCGTCCGACACTCGGCGGTAAAGACCGTGCCACGGCAGTCCGCGGGGCCGGGCACGAATACGCCGTCGTTCCCCGGCTGTACCTGGCCCTCGGCGAGCAGCACCGCCGGCTGGACGCCGCCCAAGGTGAGCAGGCCAAAGGTGGGCGACTTGGCGAACAGGAAGGTCAGGGTCGGCTGGACGCCCGACAGGGTCAGGATGCCAGCGACCGGGCGGTTATCCTCGCCCGTCTGGACATCGGCCTGGACACCACTGAGCGTGAGCACGCCGAACGTCGGCTGCCGCTCTTGGGATTGCCGGACCTGGGGCTGGACACCCACCAGGGTCAGCGGGCCGAAGATCGGGAACAAGCCGATGTCGAGGCGTACCGATTGCCCCGCCAGGGTCAGGGTGCCGACGGTGGGCGTCGTGCCCTCGCCGATTGTGATTCCCGGTTGCACACCGACGAGGGTCAGGGTGCCAACGGCGGGGAAAAGGCCAATCTCGAGGCGTATTTGCTGGCCAGCCAAGGTCAACACGCCGACCGCGGGTGCCGCACCTTCGCCGATTGTGATTCCCGGTTGCACACCGACGAGGGTCAGCGCGCCAGTCGCCGGGAACAGGCCAATCTCGAGGCGTGTCTGCTGGCCTGCCAGGGTGAGCGTGCCGGCGGCGGGCACGACATTCTGCCCGACCGCGAGCTGTGCCTGGACGCCGGCGAGGGTTACCGCGCCAACATCGGGGAAAAGTCCGATTTCGAGGCGAACGCCCTGTCCGGCGAGCGACAGCACACCGACCGCAGGACGATTGTCGCCGGAGACCTGGACGACAGGCTGGACGCCGGCCAGGGTCAAGAGACCGAAAGCTGGGGCTAGCCCGATCTCAAGACGCACTCCCTGGCCGGCGAGTGTCAGAATTCCAACAGCCGGGACAACATTCAGGCTCAGCGTCAGCGCGGGCTGGACACCGACCAGACTGAGCACGCCAACGGTCGGGAACAGTCCGATCGCGAGCCGGACCTGTTGGCCCGCCAACGTGAGCACGCCGACAGTCGGCGTCAGTTGGCGGCTAAGCTGGAGGGCTGGCTGGACACCCGCCAGGGTCAACAGGCCAACGGCGGGGAACAACCCGATTTCGAGGCGAACGCCTTGTCCTGCCAGCGTCAGGAGGCCGACGGTGGGGACGATATTGGGACCGACCGCGAGTTGTGCCTGGACACCCGCCAGGGTGAGCGTGCCAAAGGCCGGGAATAAGCCGATTTCGAGGCGAACGCCCTGTCCGGCGAGGGTCAAGGTGCCGAAGGTCGGGCGGGTATCACCGGAAACCTGGACGACAGGCTGGACGCCGACCAGGGTCAAGAGACCAAAAGCTGGGGCTAACCCGATCTCAAGACGCACTCCCTGGCCGGCGAGTGTCAGAAGGCCGGTGCCCGGAATGACGTTCGGGCCGAGAGCGACCGCGGCCTGAACGCCCGCCAGGCTCAAGACGCCGAAGGCCGGGAACAGACCGATTTCGAGTCGGAGTTGTTGTCCCGCCAACGTGAGCACGCCGACGGTCGGCGTGATGCCTTCGGAAACCAGGACGGCCGGCTGAACGCCCGCCAGGGTCAACAGGCCAACGGTGGGGAACAGGCCGATCTCGATGCGGACGCCTTGCCCGGCCAGGGTCAGGACGCCAACGGCGGGGACGATGTTGGGCCCGACCGCGACCGCCGCTTGCACGCCTGCGAGGGTCAGGGTGCCGAAACTGGGGAAGAGTCCGATCTCCAACCGGACGATCTGCCCGACCAGAGTCAAGACGCCAACTGCCGGACGGATGTCGCCGGAGAGCTGGACGACAGGCTGGACGCCAAGCAGCGTGAGAACGCCGAATGCGGGGAACAGCCCGATCTCGATGCGTACTTGTTGACCAGTCAGGAGCAAGGTGCCCGCGGTCGGTGTGCGGAACAGATCCAGCGCGACCGCCGGTTGAACGCCCGCGAGAACCAGGGTGCCGCTGGCGGGGAACAGTCCTATCTCGAGGCGCGTCTGCTGACCGGCTAGGCTGAGCACACCGAAGGTCGGTACACGGAAGAGGTCGACTTGCAGCGCGACCTGGACGCCGGCAATCGTCAAGACGCCGAAGGCGGGGAACAATCCGATTTCCAGTCGTACTTGCTGGCCTGCCAGGAGCAAGGTTCCCGCAGCGGGAACAATATTGGGGCCGACCGAACTGGTAACTTGCACGCCCGCCAGGAGCAGGGTGCCGAAGCTCGGGAAGAGACCGATCTCCAGCCGGACGATCTGCCCGACCAGAGTCAAGACGCCAACCGTCGGCGTGCGCGCCAGGTCGATCAACAATGCGGGCTGCACACCCACCAGGGTCAAGGCACCAAAGGCGGGGAAGAGATCGATCTGAACGCGGACGAGCTGGCCGGCGAGGGTCAAGACACCGACGGTCGGGGTGACAACCAGGTCAAGCAGTACCGCAGGTTGCACACCGACCAGTAGCAACGTGCCGCTTGCCGGGAAGAGACCAATCTCGATGCGCGCGAGCTGCCCTGCGAGGGTAAGGACACCAAACGTCGGGGTGCGTGCCAGGTCGATCAACAGCGCCGGCTGCACACCGACGAGGGT
>SDBT01007397.1_pt1 | contig 18060 bp, 23 predicted proteins | sample 2277101 | NCBI WGS metagenome assembly SDBT01 (sample SAMN10404973, study PRJNA504765) | marine sediment metagenome | isolation source: marine sediment core GS10_PC15, 103 cmbsf | place: Arctic Ocean: Southern Knipovich Ridge | collected 2010 | reverse complement strand
CTGAGTAAGTTAGTGGAAGCCTGGACCACTCTCTCAAATGCCTTGTTGTCAAGTCGAGGTGCTGGACCTGTGGAAACCGCTGGTATTGCTGTCGGCGTTATTTGTGATTCTGAAAACCTGGGTACAGTTGCCATAATTTATTCCTTAAAATCCTTACCTAAAACTAAATGTTGTTTTTGCGCCACTATTTCTAAAATCAGAAGCAAAATTAAATCCTGTCTGTAAAGCGCCAGTGGCTCGCAAACCACCCGTTAATAGACTTGAAAACGCATCTTGATTCGCTTGTAATCTCGCAAAGGATCCCTGTCCTCTTAACGAAATTGCTTCAAACCTCAAACCAAAAGCTTCCCGCCAAGCGTTATTGCGTATTTCAATTACGTCCTCAGTGGTCATTCTTTCAGTTTCTTCTAGGATTTGAGCCGCTGACCCACTTGAAACCTCTATTCCTTGACCTGCAATTGCTGCCTTTTGTCTACCCTTTAAAATCTTGCTCGATTTCCTAAACTTAGAAACTGCAACTTCACCTCTTCTTATTGCTTGCTCTGCCCTTAACTCTGCCGCTTGTGCGTTTAACTCAGCAAATCTTTGGGCGATCCCTCCTTGCGTGCTTGATGAAACGGCTCCAAATATTCCACCGGCTAACTCTGCGCCAGCTTGTGTAAATGATGCCGTTTGGAATGCCGATTGATTGCTCATATTGTCCCCTTTGTAGTTTCAGTGTCTGAAGTGCCAAGACCTTTAATAGGTATAAAACCAGACGGAACAACGGATAGAATAGATAAAGGAACTGGATCAACTTGCCTTATAAATACCCTGCCATTTGAGTTCCATTCTGGTTTAATCAATATATCAACCACTTCTGTTTTCAACGATACGGAATCCTGATAATTCTCTTCATTTCTTATTTTCAATTCACTTAATCCCTCTATAGCGTCAACGGTATCATCTGTAGGTGGTTTAGCACCTGCCCAAACTCCTCTGGATGCCTCAACTTGCATCGATACCTTCTGAATATTCTTTTGCTTATCCGCCATGGTTTCACCCGTTGCCGTATCAATATCTAATGTTTCAAGATCGGATAAATAAGGAAGTCCAACATGAATAACCGCATAAGGTTTATCCAACGTTATCGCACCGTTTGCTACAGTTTGAATGACGTAAGATGGATTGTTAGGATTGGCTACAACAAACTCATCCGCCCAAACAGATACGTTTTTACCTTCTAAATGATAAAGAGGCCTAACCTCATCAACGGCTCTTGACCAAACAGATATGGCTGTAGTTCTCATAACCGTAGGTACAATTTTATGAGAAGTTCCAGTTACAACTGTGCTACTCGTAAAAGCATCAATAGTGAATCTGATTAGAGTCCCATCACTTCCGGTTAAATGGATAGCATTTCCTACGTCTGTGGATATGAAAAATGCTGTACTGGAAGTTAAAGTTAGTGTCTCCGTATGATCCCAATTCACACCTCCAGATAAGGTCATGTTATGAGTGGTGTCCGTATTCCTTCCATCGAATTTCAAGAAGCTATCAACGAAACTTGAATCAACTAATTTGTCAACTATTCTTGAAGTAAACCTTTCAATGTATCTAACGGATTTACCATCTATTGTTCTCTTAACGACTAGATAAACTCCGTCCTCAGTCCCCTCAGGAATTGAGGCAACGTTTTCAACGGTCCCGTCAAAGTCGTGCCTATGCCAAGCGAAGATTTGTTGCTCTCTAACAAACGTTAATCCTAATAATGTTCCGTCACTTCTTGCGGCCCATATAATGGATTGAGGTGTTTGTTGATAATCCCAATCCAACAATGTAAAGTTATCAAATAAATGATTAGCAGTAATTGTTAAATCATTTCCAGTATATCCCTCCACTTGCCAGTCAAAGAATAAATCCCTAACAATCGTGCCTCTGGCTTGAACGAATATGGCTGAAGCACCGATAAGAATAGGCTCCAATTCTGTAGAACCAAAATAGGTATGTTGCTTTGGATTTATTTCGCTAGGAGTGAGAAAACCTGAGGCGCTTCCTGCTAGTACATGCTCACCCGATGTTGTAAAGACTACAGGCCTATTTAGATCAACAATATGTCTTACCTCATTGATCTGTTTACCAGCCAAATTAAACGTTATTTCATCTGAATCAACGATAGGCTTCGATATGGTGAAATTCTTAAAGAATCCAATTCTTGAAAAGAAGATCTTTTCTGGATCGTTATCCGTATTAGCAAACGTTAATCTTTGCTGAATATAGTTTACTGTAGAAGGAAAATTACTTGCACCACTGAAAGGATTCCTAGTCTCTGGAGGACTCGATGCGGTATCTGGAGAGATCCCGTCATCTAAAAATGAAGCGGATCCAGATATTCCTATAAAGGCAAACAGATTATTCGTCCTTCTATAGACATTATATTCTGTAGCGGCTGATTCATCTGTCCATGAAATGGTTACATCTGTCACAGTTGGATCTGTATCACTTTCTACTACTGCAGAGGCAATGCTTTCTTCAAATGTCTCATCCTTTAAAGATGTTACAACCCAACCAAAATCTGTTCCTGCCGCCCCGTCTGTCGAAAGACTCGTTGGAGGTACAACAGAAGGCGCAAATGTAATTGTCGTTAGAGTCCACGCATCGTGATCCGTCCTGGCCAATTCCCTAGGCGCGTAATTTGGATGAACAATGGTTACAATGTCTGCCGATTGAGCTAATTGTAATGTTGGTAAATCCGCTGTGAGATAAGGAGTTACTAATTCAAATATCTTAGCCGCTGTGCCGGCAGATGTGTAAGCTGTATAATCAGTAGAATCCTCGAAATCCCCGCTAAGTCTCTGCAATTCAAATGTATTAGCAGTTGGATTTTTAACAACGAAGTTTCTTCCATTTAACTCCGTCATCCCCACAACTCCTTTTATAAATACCTCTTCTCCATCTAATAATACATGACCCGTAATTGTAACAACGCAAGGATTAGCCGCAGTTGCCGCAGTTATAACTTGGTCGGTCTCTGTTATCTGCGCCTGGTTTCGGATGACTCTCATATAGAGATTACCAAACTCTAGGATATAAGTTTGTGTTGGATTAAATACGAATTTTAATAGCTGTACTGTTTTTGAGGAGTCTTTTACTTCGGCAATAAATTGAGTCCCTGGCCTATTAGAAATACCTCCGTGCCTAAGAACAAGAAAGTTCCTAATCGTCCTAGCACCGGTAGCATATTTTACATGGTCAGCCCTAGCGTATAAAGACGGCGATAACTCCCCGCCTGAGAACGACCTCTGAATTATTGCAGTCACTCAAAAACCCCCTCCTACGAAATTCATTTTCTTAGACGGACCAGTATAAAGTGTTGTGCTAGCTTCTTCAGATCCGTCATCCTCTCTCGTCGCACCTTCCATGATCCCCATGTCCGTAATCTGAAGATCAAGGCTTTCTTTTGTTATTCCTACGACTTCTGTTTGGACCTTGAAGAAAATCATTGATCCAATTTCTGGTAAAGGATCTAGTTTAAGTCTGGCAATCTGCTCTTGAGTAAGATAGATTTTCAAACCCCCAGGATATTCCTGGTTAGTGGTTTCTTCCATAAACTTTATATCGTCTACCTTTTTCTCCATCCTCATATTTATCATTAGCGGCATAATAGTTTCTCCTTATAACCGTGAGCGTATATATTCGGACTCTGGATGTTCTTCCTCTTGTATCTCGTTTCCTGCGTTTGCTTGTGCTTTGGATAATTCTAACATGTATTTTTGGAATATCTTTGGAGCCAACTGGAATGGATCTCCTGCGGTTAATCTTGAAACAATGTAATGAGCCAATCTAAAAGATAGTGCCATAACGAAATCTGGAGGATAAACGGATATGTTCGTAGTAAATGGAGTGTATTTTACTTGAGCAGATCCTTCATTAGTAAGCAGAAGTCTTCCGGCATCGTCTTGCGCTTCAATGAAATCAATCCTTGATTGCCGGTTATCGTTTACTAAACCGCTTAAAATCTTTCTTATCTTTAGACAATCCGCTGGATACCTGTAGGAAAAGTCCCATTCTGCATTTGGAGCCTCTTCCACTAATCCAAGAGTTGCGTATTTAGTAGCAAATGGCCAATCATGGTCTCTTAGAGTTGTCTCCAAGGATAGATCGTAATATCTCCTACAAGCCCTTGCCTCTTCGCTATTCTCAGTTTCAATGTTAGCAATCTCTTTGCCGATTCCAGCATGTGACAAAGCTAGATTTGCTATCTCCGTTCTTGAAGCAATCATGCTATCTACCTCCGCTTGAAAGTCAGGAGCAATAAAATTAAGCCCCTCGTCGTGTACATAAATATTATCCCAAACTGTTTTACCAGTAGATGGGAGAGTGAATGTTTGTTGGGCGCTAAGATAAACTGGTCCTGTAACAAAGTCATTAGCAATTACACTTGGTCCCATTGGAAAGTTTATAATGGACGGATACCTCGTTATGTAAGATCTTACCAATCCACCTGATACAAATTCAAATTTCACAGTGTACCGAGTGTTTTCATTCATCTCGAATAACACTTGGGATCCTACTGCCGCTGATCCTCCGTAATCAAAGTAGTTGAATCTAGGTGTTACAAAAGAATTAAAATTAACATTTAACGCATTCGTAAAATCAAGACCTGGATTTCTACTACAACCTACTAGACCTATTGCTTGAGTTGTGCCGGATTGCATGACGTAATCACATTGTAAAATCTTACCTAAAAGTGTTACACCCCCTGCAACCACTAGGCCGGAGAACCCCAACAAATCAGCCGTAACTCCACCGTCTGTTATCGTCTTCTCATTATTTGCAACAGTGATCGGTCCTCCGGCCGTAGTCACGTTAGACCAGTTAGCGTCGTCATTAGCGGCAAACTTATCTTCAAAAAATATAGTCATATTTAACCAATCCTAATCAGGTAAACGTTCCTACAGCAATTACGGTAACATCTGCCGTTGTACTAACGGCCCATCCCCCAACTCTGCTCCTCATATTCATATCAACAACAAAAGGTGATAATTCCCCAACTGAACCTGAACCAAAAATTGTAAATGCTGGATCACCTCCATCTTGCAATATAACTGCTCCAGGCGTTCCATCCTCTGGAATAATGATTAACCTTCTAAGAATATCTCCTACGGCTCCTTTCGGACCTAAAGTCTGTGGACCCACATTTTCTGCCACAGTTTCGTAATCTGTCCCAATCCCCAGATTAGTTGAATTTCTCAGGAATATTCTCGTTCTAGGAGGTACTGCCATTACCTAAAACTTCCAATCGCTATCGCAGTAACATTCGCTCCCGTTGTGACAGACCATGCACCCCCTGTGCTTCTCAAACCAAGACCTACAACGATGGGTGTCAGTGAAGCTACTGATGAAGCACCTCCTGGGAAAACTGTAATCTCTGAACCTGCACCGTCTTGAATTAAAACATTTCCAGGTGAAGTAGTTCCAGGAACAATTACAAGTATCTCAATCACATCTCCTGACGCACCAGTAGGACCAAGAACCTGATCCGTTTGACTAGCTGCAATAGTTTCATAATCCGTGTTATAAAAACCCATTTCTATCTCCTTTCATTATTTTTGTGTCTTCCTAATAGCATCTCTAATAGCAACACCGGTCCACATACCAAGAGCCGACCAAACAAGCTCAGGATTGATAAGAGTCTCAATGTTTGTTGTCGTTAAAAGAATACTGTAGATACCAGCAACAATTATACCTAAATCAGTTTTACTACCATTTAATGCGTCATATAATTTTTTTAACATGATTATTCTCCTTTATCGTTAATAATTTATTGATTTTCTCTTCTGTCTCGATCTCTTTTGATTTCCTCCTCTAGCCGTTCTCTATTGCGCTTTATGTCATCGTTTGACTTACCAACGTTTTGGACCAAGAAATCTAGCTTTTGATCCATTGACTTCTGCCTCTCTACCTGCATCCTATCTTGCTCTGTATTCTCTGCATCAACATAGTTAATGGAAGCAAAATTCGTAAAGGCGTAAACAATAACAATCGTAGTCATTGGGATTAAAGTTAATATGGTTAGTTTTAATACCTTCATAAACCATTTATCGCCGTTTCTTCTAGTAGGTTTTGCAGGATTCAATTCTTCACTCCTAGGTTATATCAAAACTATCATCAAAGGTAGATTGTTCATTTATAAAATTCTCTTTTCCTTCTCTTATTCTTAGTTTCCTTCGTCCTTCTTTTACTAATCTTATTAAAGATGAGGTAACAATATTTTTAAGCCAATCGTTTTCAGTCCAAGGAAGACCCGTTGCTTGATTTATTTCTATGTCCCCATTCTTATCCGTAGGAATTGGAAAGAGTTCAAGGAGAGAGGCCTTCACAATATCGAATCTAGCATTTGGAACATTTAGCGTGAAACTTGGCATTTCATCTTTCTCCTTTTAAGTGGCTATTTTAAAAATGTTAGCGGTCGTGCCTCCACGGGCTGTTAAGTTAGTAGCGGATTGAGCGTCCATGTGAAATGTAATATTATCTCCGGCGGCTAAATCTAAAATCAATGTTACTGGGTAAATCGCAGGATCTACACCGGAATGGCATCGAAAAAGATGGTTATATACGTCTACAGTATTAACTTTAACAATTAAAAGAATGTCTTGGATGCCCGCACTATTCGCTACAAACATACATTCCACATTATATTTACCGGCGAGCGTTACGTCGAAGATTCCATCCGTGGAAGTAAAGGTAACATTTTCTGCGGTTAAATTCGCCGTGGAAGCGAAAGCGGAATAATTATCTTCATCGAAAACATTAAACTCCGTTTGAAAATTGCTAGATGTGACGGTCACTGTAACGGAAGCCGATGCAGGTTCGACCCATCTTAAAACAGCCGATCCGTTCGTTACAATATAGGCTCCATCCGCTACGCCATCGGCATCGGGTAGAGTCCATGTAACATCCGAGGCAACTGTAGCGGCGGATTGGAAGGCAACAAAATTAGAATTATCGCTATCACCCCACCTTATATCGCCTTGGGATCTAACATGAATAGACCCATCAACATCTAATTCCACTGCCGGAGTGGCGGTGCCAATTCCAATGCGATCATTGCCAGCATCAGCAAAGAAAAGATTGGCATCGTTATCGCCTTCAATTCTAAAGTCCGTATCTAAACCATCTTCATTCCAAATAACTGAAGTGGTTGCTTGAAGGATTCTAAAATCCCAATTGGTTCCATCGTGTAATATTTCTGCATCATTGCCTTCACCGAACTGAATTGCACTATCATCTGCATCTAAAACGATGTCATCACTTTCAATGAATATTGCGAAAGAATTTAAAGTTCCTCCCGAAGCACTAAAGTTAGGAAGGTAATGAAATCCGTAAGCGGTCATGGTCGCGCCAGTTCCAACCGTTTGTGATGGTCTAAACCTATAGCCATAAAGGGTTCTTGTGTCTGGACCGAAACCTGCAATGGAAGGAAACATAAGAGCATATGATGATCTATAATCAATCAAAGCAGTAGTGGCATTAGTTGTTCCGGCTCCTTCATTATATCCTGCTTGAGTAGTAACGCAATCTATTCCAGTCCAAGTGCTTCCTCTTGAACCCGCGTCATTCCAATCAGGGTCTATATTTCCTTCTAATGCAAACATAAAATAAGAAGGATTCACCGCGCTATAAACTCCAGCAATATCGTTTATTTCTACATTAAAACCATTTGTAAATGTTAAACCAGAAGTTTGACCACCTGTAGAAGTTTTATCATATTGAAACTTAAATAAATTACTAATAACCGTTCCACTTGATATTGTTCTATCGTCGGTAACAAGAACCGACATGACGTTATTTACTCCTTCTGCTCCCGTCCAAAGCCTGGTAATATTTATGTCAAAATAATTTGGAGAACCTGCTGGATTTGTGGTTTCAGTTCCAGTAATTTGAAAATGTTTATTCGCTCCATTCACATTTATATTGTGCGTCCAAGTATGAGCCGATTCGTCGTAAACAATGGTTGGGTTTCCAGTAACGCTACTTCTAAATGTTACATCTGCCGAATCGAAAAGATTCGTTCCGGTCCATGTGTTGTTGGTCGAGAAATCAAAACCAATCGTATCTCCGGTGAGTGTAATGGGAGAGGAAACCGCTAAGTTGGTGTCATCGCCAATGTCTATGGAGTTGCCACCACTAAAAAGCCCGTTGACACTATTCTTTACAAATCCAGCAGAATTAAACGCTTGGACTCTAAATCCATCCTCTACCGTTAGTATAGTGGTTCCCGCTCCGGAATTAGTAAATATGTATGTTAAAATTCCACCGGCACCTGAACTAAAGTTTTTAGTAATATCGCCATTGGCGGCTTGCGTATCAATGTTAATTCCTTCAAATTGTATATCAGAGAATGTTTGCTTTGCGGTCCAAGAGTTCACAGATCCAAATAAATCAAAAAAATTCAACTCACTTTCAAAGGCATCTACTTGGGGAAAGAAGGTTGCTTTCCCAGAATAAGAACTCTCGGTATCTGTTAAACCAAGAAAGCTCCGCGGTAATTTTGTTCCAAAATCAGCCATTAGCGATACCTCACTCGATAAGCGCTATTAGCAATCCAAGTAAGTCTTAGCGTATCTACATTGGTAGCCGCGTCCGTGAATCCTTCCCCTTTTTTTAAAGTGGCTTCGCCGCCAAAGGCCGCGCCATCTTCTGAAACTGCAAAGGTGAAATCCCCTGCACCGTCATTAATGACCTCAAAAACAGTTGCGTTCTTTGATAAGACCGTATTGAAGTCCAAACTTACAGGGGAATCTCCAGTAACGAAGCTTGTATCTTCAAAGATTTCAATGTCTTCAATGGCTTCGCCGCTGCCTGTAGTAATGACAGCGACATCTAAAGCACTTTTAGTGCCCGTTGTGGTCTGAGTTATATTCTGAAAGTCACCCTCAGAACCCTCAACATTAGAGGTATTAGATCCAATCCGAGTTCCCATGGCATTAAATCACATTCAAATCGTTAATATTGATTTTACCCGATCTAATTTCTTCCTCTCTCTCACGATAAATCTTCTTTCGATTAACTTGAACACTTTGATCCACAACTTCCATCCAGGTCTCAGAGTAATCAAGAGGAGAATCCAATTCAAAAACATCTCCTGCTCTCATCCTTTGCAGATCGTAGTATCCAACTTGTTTTTTTGGATCATCGTGAAGATCTTTAACCCTCACTCTTACCTTCTGACCTTTTGCAACAATAGGAATAACCCTTATTTTCTTTCTAGGAGGTCCATTCTTTGGAGTATCGCTTGGCCTGGGTACGAATTTTATTCCACCAATTTCTTCTGTGACTTCTTTATGCCAATCGGGTGCTGCTAAAGGCTTAGGTTGAGGCAAACTCTCAGGCAAAGCGGGTGGATTTGTATCCAATGAAACATTTTTTGCCGCCATGTGTTCTTCTAAAGACTTTGAGTGCCTTTTTTTCTTCTTAGCGGCTCTTTCTTTAGCCATACCTAATTGTCTTTTCTTCTTAATCTCAACTTTTCTCTGTAATTCTTTATCCGTTAAGTCCATATATCCTCCGTAAAGCAAAGGAGGGACCGGAATTGATCCCTCCTATTACTAAAAAACCTACGAAATTGTGAACCCATCTGGATGTGCAAAGTAACTCTGAAAGTTTTGCGCTGACATCAAAGCTACTGTCACCGTAATCGTTGGTGACGTACCCGCAGTATCGTATAGCATCTGAATGAATTGCTCTGCTTCACCGCCCTCAACTGAACCTCCACCCGTATTCGTAGAAGGAATAGGTAGGAAGTGAAGTGATCCTGCGGTTAGATCAGTTGTCATAAGTTCATGGTTAAAGATTTGTGAACTAGAACTCATAGCGGCCACAGAATCAGTCTCCAGAATAAATGTGTAAGTCTCATCCGTGGTTGTAAAGTCAGCGGCAACATCCACTGCAATCATTACTCCCATGGTTTGACCCGCAAATAACCGATTCGCAATTCCCAAATCGATTACATTGGTCGAATCCGCATCCGTTGTAACGGCCTGCGCATCTGAAAATAAATGTAATGCGTCAATATACATGTCATATCTCCTTATTAGTTTATGTTACTGCAGCTTCAGCTTCAGTTAATTGATCCGAAATCCGAATTGGAAAACCTCTAAAAGATGGAATCAATTTTCCGTCAACCTCAGCATAAACCATACCACCACCAGCAACATCGTCTCGCCTCTGAATGTCTAACATCTGGAAAGTAGTACGATTCATGTAGTAAGCGCATTGACCCATCGATAGGTTTGGAATCCTATGATACATACGGATCAACATATCGAGTAAATCCGCAGCGCTTGACTTTGCAACCAATGCTGAAATGTCGATATTGGCTCCACGAACGGCATATCGCCAGTCACGAAGTGCAATACCGGTTCTCCATTGCCATCTCTCACGGTAAGCTAACAACCTGGAACCAGGAAGTCCCGCAGTCGCCTCTACTGTATCCAAACCCATGTCTTCATGAGTAAGTCCAGCTTGGGAACCCTTTGGAAAAATACCGTGGACGGTCTCTGGAGACCAACAAACAAGCCACATGGAAGAATTATCACTGCCAGATCCGCCGCCATCTACTACGTTTTGACCTGCGTTACCTGTAAGTGAAGGATAACGAGTTGATAAACCCGTAAATTCCTCTGGAGCAGTCCCAGAATTTCCGTAGAAAAGAGTTTGGGTAAACTCTTGATTCATGGCTTCTAAGAAAGCTTTACCTTCTGATAATCTAGTTGCGCCCACATTACCGTTTAATTCGGCCAATGCTTCATCGACTTCTGACCAAGCTTCCAAAATACCAACTTGCTCGTCAATTTGCGCTGTGGTTGATTTACTGGGTGTCACACCTTGATTGATTAATCGCCAAGTAACACTGGGTAAACCCGTGCGAACGGTTGTTCGATGACCAGTAGGAAGATTACCTTCCACCCACTGGAGATCTAGTAAAACGTCGTTCCGCTGCGATAACAATTCTGCAATCATAGCGGCCTTTCCATCTGGATCCATTCGCTTCGTAATATCCATAATGGTCAGGTTTCCTGTACCTAATGTAGCCATCGTTTAAATCTCCTATTATATGTTAATGTTTCTTCGTCTGAGGACCGTACAAAATCTCTTCCGCAGTTTTCTGCTTCGCTTTGGGAGAGTAACGAGTAATAATTAACTCATCCTCCGCCATCGCTTGAGCAGCCCTCACAAAACCGCGTACTAAACCTGGGTGATTTCCTAAACCAGTTTCATCCAAGGCCATTTTCACGTCATCAGGAAAAAAACGAGTAACGAATCTCTTGGCAAGCTCCACATTTCTATTGAAGTGATCGCCCCCAATATCCTTATCGTTTCTTAATTCCTCAAGCCATGTACTGGATCGATCTTTCAGTTCTTTGGCTTTTCTGTCCAAGAACTGCTTTCGATCAATGTCTAACTTATTTAATAAATCTTGTGTTTGATCTAGGTTTAAACCCTTATTAACTGATTCCTTCTTAATCGCTTCAAACTCATCCTGCGTTAATTGAGAATCGTCTGGCATTTTTAACTCAATCTTAGATTCAGTCTTTACTTCCTCTTTCGGAGGTTCCTTTACTTCATCAACCTTAACTTGGGGCTCCTCAACCTTTTTTTCTTCCTCTGGTTCCGCAGTCTTTGCGTAGAAGACTTCCTCTTCCGTCTTTTTCGGTGCCTCTTCGGCGGTGGGTTCAGTAGCAACCTCTGTAGTAGGTTCCGTAGTAACTGGATTAGCTGTTTCATCAGCCATAAAGTCCTCCTTTAAGTTTAGTCATCACCTAATAAAACTCCAACAATACAAATAGTTCCGGTCACATCGATTGTTCCGTTAGAATCAACCGTTGCTGCCGTTCCTGAGAAATTCAAATTAATATCTGCAGCCGTACCCGTTCCATCAACTATAGTATTAGACGCTGTATGAGCCGTTCCTACTGCTGTCCCACTGGAAAGAGTCATATTAATGTCTCCCCCGATGTCATCTTCAGTGGCACCCAATGAGCCGTCTGCTGCTGATGCAATAATTGTTGTACCTACACCCAACTCAAATACGGTATCATCTTCAACACCACTTACTTGAGCGAATGCTGTATAATCTTGCCGACAACCAAGGTACATAACTCCACCTTCTGCGACATCAAAAAGCTTATAAGGTCCATGTGATCCACTACCACCCGCATCGGTTACAGGAATTTGGCAAGCAGTTAGAGTGAAATTTAATTTAAAGAAATTACCTGATCTTTCAATCGTAACTGCATTAGTTCCAGATACCGGTGCAGCACCAACAGTACCAATTAAAGCGTCCGTAGTTGCTGGGGTTAAAGTAATTCCAGCGGCGTAAGTGGCTAGACCCGTAAATGTTTGTGCGCCTGTTAATGTTGAAGTGCCTTGGACTTCCATAGTTCCTGGGAAAATAGCGCCTAGTTCTGTGAACCTTAGTAACTCCACTCCGGTCTTAGACTTAATGGTGTTCGCTTCAATCACCTCAGTAGTGACATCAGAAAACGTTGTTTCAAATGTACCGGAAGTAAAGATAGAGATTCTAAACCTAACGAATACAGCTTTAGCGCTAGAGGTCGTTGCTGTAAGCGTTGTAATTGTTTGGGTGGCAGTTCCCGTATCAATCTCAATCCAAGTTTGTTGGTTCTCCGTTTTCTCGATCACCCAAGTCCCTGCGAAGGTTCCTGTAATGGTGTAATTAAATTCCTCACCATTTCTAACAAGGATCTGTGCGCTATTACCGACCGCTGTAAAGTTTGTTGCTACTGTAGCCATCTTAAATTCTCCTTATTTATTCTCTTTCATCATTTTTAAATAACTATCTGGATCGACTTCGTTAATATCATTCATTATACTTAGACCAATATTACGTTGTCCTTCTAAAAAGTAAATCTCGCTACCCTCTGATACATAAGAAGTCTTAAAAAGACCGCACTCACATAAATATTTCCACAAAATAGCTCGACCACTTTTCATATTTAGGATCGCTTGCAAGTTTTCCTTATCCCTCCAAACCTTATTCTTTTCTTTTCTCTTTGCGTCCTTAATTTGGGAGACATCTGCGGCATTTTTAACGAGAGGCTGATCCATTAAGCGGGTCCTCCTGTACCTAAGAGTTCGCTAAGTGCGTTATTGTCATCTAATTTTGTTTCACTTAATTGCTTTGCTGCACCTGAGGCTTGTTCGATTGCTTGCATCTTCGCTTGCGCTTGTGCCGCCTCGGCCCTTTGCGCCCTAATTTTCTCTACTTCCTCATCCGGTCTAACAATTCCTGGGGGCACCGCCGTATGATCCGCATAAATATCTAAGACTTGGTCGGTATCGAATTTATCAAGAGCCAGAGGATTTACACTCGCCACTTGTGAAGCGAAGGAAGCGAAGCGCTCAATGCTAGCTATACCAACGAGTTTTTGCGCTTGCGCCATGATCGAGATGTATTCGACCTTTAGAGTTTGTCCTTGGATCGCGTCCGGTGCGGGGGGAATCAAGTCTTGAGCTAGCATGAAATCAAAGGTGTTATCGATCAACGGATCTAATAGGTCTTGATTCAATTGCTCTAAGACTGGACCTAATGCTAGTAACTTCTCCTCGCGTCTTTCCAAAACTTCCGTAGCCGTAATCTGCCTTCTGTCTGAAGAAGCTAGGAGTAAGAAAAGATCTTCAAAAAAGGCTCTTCTAATCCTTTCCTGATGTTCACGAATGTCTAGAAGTAGCTCATTGATCCTAGGATTTACCTCATGGATCGGTCGAAAGCCTTGAGTGCCTTCTCTCACATCGACGTAAGTAATATCCCCTGGCAAAATTGAAGCCTTTGAAGTGCGTAGAGATGAAGGCGCAGCCATTGGAGGCCGTACCATCTTCTCAATTGCTTCCGCTTTTCTTTTGTGCATGACTTGTAAGGATTTAATATCTCCTAAACCCGTCATCCCTGGGCAATCGGTGCCGTAAATGTCCTCACCCGTTACTTCCCAACGAGAAATAAGGACTGGGAAGCGGTCATATCCACTTTGGCGTAGGAATCGATCCACATGTTCACTAACATCTAACGCACCTGAGCCTGAAATCGCCGAATAACCGCGCTCGTAATAGATAGATTCAAACTTTCTAAAGGCGGATCCAGGCTTATTGGGATCGTAATTGTCATTAGGCCAAATCATATGACCCACATCAATCCAAGCTTCAGTCTCATCCGTACGCCATAAGGTACTAATAACGTGTGAAAACCTTTCCCAATGGATCTTACGCGCTACTCTTTCTTCCTGATTATCGTAACCAAATTCGTCCACTAATTCACGCACAGTCATTCGTAAGTCGCGGTGAAACATCTCAGGCTTACCCTTTTTATTCTGTCCGATCATGTAGGAGCCAATAGGAACCGAGTAAAAACGAGTGACCGTATCGAAATCTTCCTCTTGGACTATGGCTCCTGTACCAAATACGCCAATATCTCCGTAGTTTAGCGGTAAGACATTGTATAAATTTGATTTTAAAAAGACGGTAATCATTCTTTGGGTCACAAAATGTAACCAATCCTTAACCTCACCAATTTCAGACATTTCGGATTCAGGCATTGAAAGGCGAAACCAAGGTCTTGCCGGTGAAGTAATCCCCGACATCATGCCTGATCGCAAAGTCCTAGCCGCTAACGTCGCAGTCGAATCAATGATCTTTTGATTCCTACGATCCCCGCGATTAGCGTCCGAGATCTCAAATCTTGAGCGCTTAGGTAGGATATAATCCGCAAGGTCGCGCCAATGGGGCTCAAAGGAAGACCTTTCATTCCACATTTGGGCGTAAACTATATCAATCTTTGATCTTTTAGTATTATGACCGTAATCTACACTCGATCTATTCGTATGAGCCATACGTTATAACCCCAATAAAGTTTTAGATCCAGTAGTTGGCTCCCCAACAACACCCAAAGGAGAAGTTAAAACCGTACCTGCACGACCTCCAGAGGAAGCTTGAGCTGCCCGTTGACGTTGCCGACCGGCATCTCTGGCCCTGACTTGCTCGGCCTGGGTTTCAGTCTTGGCTTCTTTGGCAAGAAGATCCTTTTGCGCTTTTTCTTGTTTAGCGGAGGCATCCGCTGCCTGAGTAACGCTAAGACCAGTCCCTACACCCGCTACAATTACGCTAGCGATTGCTGCTATTGCTCCTATGACTCCCATGATTCAGTCTCCTCCCGTAAATTAAGTCAATCAATTCGTAACCCATTCTTTCCAGTAACGGACCGAAGTTGTGTTTCTTTTTAATATGATGATAAACGATCTGGACCCCTTCCTTTTTCAATTGCATGTCACACCAAATAATAAACTTTGCTCCAAATCCCCTCTTGGAGGGATCGATATAAATAATGTCTTGTAAAGCCTGTAGGCAGGTCTTGTAATGAATGTTTCGAGATACCAGGAAGCTGGCATAACCAACAATTTCTCCTTCCTCTCTGACCGTATAAACTCTTAATGTTCCTATCTCCTCTAATTTTAAATAGGCTTGGACATTTGGATCCAATGGAATGTCTTTATAATGTGTGATCTCTTCATAATGTTTCTCAAGTAACGGATAAACTTCATCGAATAACTCTTTGGTACATTTTTCCCTTTGATACTTAAAACTCATCCAGATACTTTTACATTAAACACTTTAAAAACTCCCTTCCGATCTCTTTGTAATCTTGATAGCCGAGCATTTGAGAGTAATCGACCTTATTGGTAACGGTACGGATAATGTATTGGACCCCTTCATCCTTTAACTCCTCGTCCACCCAATAAATAAACTCCTCACCAAAGCCCAGGCCTCGATAATACGGATCTAAGAATAATAGATCTTGCACGGCTTGCTTAGAATCCTTGTAATGAGGATGATTTTGGACAATCATCGTATTGTAGCCAATAAGTCGGTCCATATCCCTGGCTACGAAGATCCTTAACCTGCCAAGACTTTCAATCTGACGGTAGACCTCGAAGTCTGGATTAAGAGGAACGTCCTTGAAGTAAGAGATCTCCTCATAATGCTTAAAAAGTAATGACCTGATCTCGTCGATAAAATCGTTTGTTAGTAACTCTTTGGCGAAACCAATATTCGCCGAAACCTTAGTCAACGCCTTGGCCATGAATCCAAACTAACAAAGTGACAATTTTTGTCAACTGTGACAATTTACGTCACCAACATATTGCTACCTGAAGCCGTTGTGTAAGTCACGTTACTCCCATCATTGGTAATCGTATCTGAACTTGAAATCGTACAATACGGCGTGAAATCTATGTATGTAGGATAAATGGGTGTCCTCCACGGATAATACGGCTGAGGATATTCCCGTATAATTACCTCCGGCCCACAACTGCACATCTTTTTTGTTTTCGGAACTTTACCCTTTGCCAACTTGTGATAAATTGGCATCCCACACTTCTTACATTCCGAGCATTGTTTCCAGTCCATATAACCTCCTTTTATAATCGATCATCCGCAAACGGATTGTAATCCGAAACATATCTAGAACCTGTCCGTAAACTAAGAGGAAGATCACCATCCCGAGCCATATCAGGCAACGCAAAAGTAAGAGCAAGCGCATCTCCCAAGTCTGGCGACCGACCTAGACGCGATTTTATATGCTCTTTTTCTTCGACGCGTAATTTTCCATTGTGAAAAGTATAAGTTGGCGTAGTTAATTCTGCAATTAATTCAGGAATTTTTGGTAAAGATCCGCCTTTCTTGACCCAATCCGCCATATTAAACCACATTTCACTTCTTTTATTGTAATATCTAGGATCAATCGCCTTACCTGAGAAGTTTATACCAATAGGTGGGCACCCCGTTTGAATTAGGCAATCTATAACCCCGGCACCATAACCTCCAGTGTCATCGACAAACTCGGCATCGCTTCCCCACTTACTCTTAGCCAGAGAAACTCTTGCAGCAATCTCGTCAGTCCTAGCATTCCTCATGTCTATAGGAATGAAGGCTTGTAATCCCTGCCTAGGAAAGAGCACAGTCTTATCACTACCAAACCTAGCAACGTCCACCCCTATCCTACGTTGACTAAACGCATAGTTCTGTTGTGGAATGTTACGACGCATTGCAGCATTGACCTCGTCAGGTGCAAGCAATGAATTGATTGAAGTTGGAGGAAACTGATTGAATACATTCACCAATACCCAAGGATTGTCCCGCCCATACTTCTCAATCTGCTCCTTAGCCCATTGGATAGAGATACGTTTAGATCGATCAGGATCATCTGGATCACCAGTAATGTTAATGACTGACCAAAGATGAGCTTCTTGAGTGCAAGCTAGGTAAAGTGGACCTTCATTATGCGTTGGATTGCCAGCTTGAATGATCTTACACCATTTACCGCCAGTTAAACCGCCCTCAGCGGTAGCCATGACAGCCGTAGGTATTCCACCACTCTCATCCAGCACGTAAAGCATGTAATCACCGTGACCACCTGCCAGAGTATTGGCTTGTTGAGTTACGTCGCCACTCTTTGACCAGGTCCTTGCAGACATAAACCAGGTCTCAGGATGATCTCGCGAGAAGATCCGCTCACGAGTCCAAACGAATTGCTTCTTTACGAAGGTGGATCGGTTGCGCCACTTAGCCAACTCGGCCCACATATTATCTTTAAGATTCTTTTCGCTAATTGAGGTAGCCGCACCTTTAGGATGTGAGTCTTTTTCGCCTAAGCAGCATAGAAACCACCATATCGCAATGGCAACAACGGCAGTCTTTCCCGGACCTTTTGCTGCCTTTAACGCAATGCGTTGTCTCTTAGGATCAACGAGGTAATCAAGGAAAAGTCTTTGCCAATTGTCTGGCTCAAAGCCAAAGCATTCCCAAGCAAATAGGTTAGCGTCAAAGCGCCACTCAGTTAACTTGGCACGGATTAAGTCAATTTGACTCATGCTCTTTTGGTTTATTGTAACTCAGCAAGTCCTGCGCCGGAATAGTAACATCCTTCACGCCGTGGACAAGATCTTCCAAGACAAGGACTCCACTATGCTCATGCTTAGTCGGTTGATCCAACGCCAAATACTTGCT
>SDBT01007396.1_pt1 | contig 18061 bp, 14 predicted proteins | sample 2277101 | NCBI WGS metagenome assembly SDBT01 (sample SAMN10404973, study PRJNA504765) | marine sediment metagenome | isolation source: marine sediment core GS10_PC15, 103 cmbsf | place: Arctic Ocean: Southern Knipovich Ridge | collected 2010 | reverse complement strand
CCCGAAGTCAAGCGCCTACTGCAACCTCTCCCTACGCCTGATGCCTCCCCGTACCCAGAACTTTCGTGAAACAGTTCGCGGCGAAGCTGCGGTGATCTTCGCGGGATTGCAGCTTTCTCCACAAACCTGCAATCGAGATCCAGAAGAGCGTCTTAGTTTGATGTTACGGGATTCTGCTAGGCCCTCTGGAGATATCCGAACATTCATCCAAAGGCGATCTTAATCGATAGCAGCGACGCTTCGCTCCCTGCATTCAGAGATTGATGAGGATCTGCGTAGCGAGAAATCACTCAGCCTAGAAGACTAATCTCAAGTTCTGCCTTGAGTCGTTGCCATTGAGGCAGCTTGGAAGCGAGCAAGTCGTAGAATGCCCGGCTGTGCTGCCTGTGTGTGACATGGCACAGCTCGTGGATAATGACGTAATCAATATGCCTCGTCGCAGCTTTGACTAGCTCTTGATTCAGATTCACCCTGTTGGTCTTCTGGGAGTAGCTTCCCCAGCGCCTAGTCATCTGCCTTATCATCAATCCAGGCGCTTCACTGTATCCAAACATTGAAGAACAAGCAGACAGCCGTTCCGAGAAGACCCTATGTGCCTTCTCAACATACCACGCGTCGAGGAGCTCCCTGCTATGGGAGGGTTGTGTTGGCGAAGCCGTGAATACTGTCAGCGCCCCGTGCTGGAGCGAGACATGTTCGTCATGCTCATTCTTCCGTATCAATAGCTTGTGACACCGTCCGCGGTATCGAAACGTTTCTCCGCTTACGTAGTTCTTCTCCGCGTAACCCTTGAACTGCGCAAAATAGCGTTTCTGCTTAAGCACCCAACGGACCTTCTTGCGCAGAAACTCCTCAATACGCTCATCCGAAGCCTGCAGCGGAGCCTTCACAATCGTTGCCTGTGAAGGCAGCACTGACACGGCGACAGTCTTTCTGTCTTCAAGTATCAGGTGAAAATCGAAGGACGCATTCGGGTGTGCAAAATGTCGCTCAACTGCCCCTGCGATCTTCAGATCTGCATTCATCATTGCCCTCTGTTCTCGACCGCAAGGTTCCAAACCACAGTAACAACATTGTCAATCTCACTCGTAGACAATGGAAGACTGTATTCAACCTTGGCAACATCGAACAGATAGTCTTCAAGCTCCGTACGGACCTGGCGTTCTACTTCGATGTTCCGATGCCAGTCAACAATCTTATGTCGATCGATCAGGTCAACCATAGCTTTCACTATTTCGCAAAGCTGATCAGAGGAGACGGGATGCTTCGCAAGTTCTGACTTCAAGTTCCGGAAGAATGGATGATATTCCTTCCTGTTCTTGATTGAGTCGGGAATGTCGCTAGCCTCGTAGCCGCCCACATGCGTTTGATACTCATGGGCAAGGCCTAGCAGCACCTTCAGATCCTCTTGCCTGGCATCCTTCAGATCGGCAATGAGTCGTTCGATCCTTTCGCTGAAACGTCTGTAGAATTCTGGGTCACGGTGGAAGTTCTCCGTGATTGTCTTCTTCGTCTGGGCTGCGATGGCTTCGGCTCTTGATCTATCCGAAAGGCCTCGTTCCGTATTTGCGATGTACTCATTGAATCTGGAGGATTCCCTGATCTGAAATGGCTCGGTAAGCTCTACCACGTATTCCGAAGACACGTACTTGTCCAGAATGCGACGAATCTGGTTCTCATACTTCGAGAAGTCGACTTCTTCCGCGTTCTTGATTTTCTGGATCTTCTTCAGCTCAACAAACTTCTTCAGGTCCCCCTGATATCTATGAAGCTTCTCAGCGTCAAACTTGCGCGTGAAGTCATAGAGCATTTGACATGTGGAGAACTGCTTCACAAACTCGTTGACGAGCTCATAGAAATGCTCCCGCGTCTCGATATCCTCCTCAAGAACCCGAACGTATTGCTCGGTATCCTGTTTGTTCTTTACCGCATTGAAGATCGCATGCAGTTCCTGATATACACGCTCCAGTTCCTGTACCTTTTCGTCAGAATCCAACAAGGCACGCTCAATATCCTCGGGATCGTAGTTCGAGAACAGCTCCATTGCGTCATACAGATTCTTCGCGTTTTTCGAGTAGTCGATAACGAACCCGTTCACCTTTGCTTCACGTCCCTCATCGCCGTCGAACAGTCGATTCACGCGCGCGATAGCCTGCAGGAGGTTATGATCCTTCAGCTGCTTGGCTAGATAGAGGAAGGTATTGCGAGGGGCATCGAAACCGGTCAACAGCTTATCCACCACGACCAACATGCGTACGCCTTCAGGATTATCCTTAAAGTCCCGTATCAGGTTCTTCTCTCGCATCTCCAGCGATGAGCCATGCTTGTGCTTCTCGTTCTTCAGCCACTCCATGACAACCCGTTTGTGCTCCGGAAGCTTGTCATCTTCCTCCTTATCCGCTGTGTCCGAGATAATCACCTCAACTGACACATCGTCTTGCAGAGCAAAGGCCTTTTGGAACATGACCGCCGCGTACTTGGAGGGTGCTACAATCTGAGCCTTGAGACCGGATTGCAGGAACTGCCGATAGTGCTCCAAGATGTCTAGTGCTATCGTTTCGATCCGCTGGGAGGTCTCTTCTACAATCTGTGACGAGTTGAATTTCTTCTGCAAATCCTTCTTCTGGTCTTCAGTTAGGTCTTGGGTTATCAGGTCGTAAAACTTATCTAGAAGCTTCTGCTGGACCCTTTGCTCCACGAACCGAGGCTGATAGACCAACGGCAGAACCATCCCATCCACTTCGGCTTCCGAGATCTTGTAGGCGTCGATAATCCCACCGAACTTGCGCTCACTGGTCTTCTCCCGTTTCATCAGCGGCGTACCGGTGAATCCAATCTGGCAGGCTTTTGGCAAGATCAAGTTCAGCTCGGTATTCGCCTTGCCCGCTTGTGAACGATGGGCCTCGTCGATCAGGATGAACACATTCGGATCGTCATCCACGAAGTCCCGCATCGCCCTGGATGCTTCGAATTTATGAATCAGCGCCGTGATAACTCGCTGGTCCTTCTGCTTGATCAGCTGCAGCAGTTCCTTCGCACTTCGGGTGCGTTTCACATCTTTCTTGATATTGCAGGCCGCGAACGTGTCGCTGATCTGTTTGTCAAGGTCACGCCTGTCCGTTACCACCACGATTCTTGGTAGTACGATGTCCGCGTCATCGATCAGGCACTTCACCAGCATCACCATCGTCAAGCTCTTGCCGGTGCCCTGCGTGTGCCAGATGAGGCCTCCTTTCCGTTTGCCATGTTCATCGAATGTCTTCAGCCGCTGAAGGGCCTTCTTGACTGCGAAATACTGCGGATATCGTGCTATCTTCTTCACATTGTTGTCGTAGAGAATGAAGTTCCGAGTCAGGTCCAACAGCCGGTCGGGACGGAACAAACTGTAGATTCCACGATCCTGTTCTGTGACCGTCCGGTTAGGCGCTTGGGTGTAGTCTTGCCGAATGAGGTCATTCGCGATCTGGCTGACTACGCTCTGGTCAACAGTCTTGTTGATGAATTCCGAAACTTCCGCATCATATGCCTGCGGGTCGGCATCCTTTTCCTTCCAATGCGCATAGAACCGTGCGGGTGTTAGCATGGTGCCGTATTTGAGTTCACGCACGTTCGTAGCCACAAGGATCTGTGGGAACGAGAAGAATCTTGGCGCTTCAGTGCGATCCTGGTTACGCACCATCTGAGCGACGGCATCATCCACCTTGACCGATTCCTTCTTGTTCTCGATCACAGCAAACGGGAATCCGTTCACGAACAGGACAATGTCAGGACGGCGATCATGTCCCTCGGACAACTCGAATTCCGCACACACATGGAATGCGTTGTTGAGTGGGGCCGCAAAATCGATGAACCTCATCTGTGGAGATACACGGCGACCGTTTACCAACTCTGACACTGATCGCCCGGCGAGCATCAGCGAAAATACCTCTTCGGATACGCGCATGGCACCACCGCCCATGTCGATACTGCTTTCCGCTTCGAAGATGGCGTCGTGGATGCTCTTGTCCGAGATGTCATCTCCATTGATCTTGCGCAGGGCGTCGAAAGCGATATCACGAAGCACGTATTGCGACGTGCTCTCGCGGATTTCAGTAACCTTCGCGCGCGATATGTAGGTGTAGCCAAGATTGACCAGCGCCAGCAGAGCAGGAATCTGCGAAGCGGATGCTTCGTCGAAATCGGGCAACTCGTATGTGTGACTCATTCAGAATCTCCCCTGGCAATGGCTGTTTGTGCCGCACTCATGTGTTGTGGCAGGCGAATCGTCCCCGTCACAAGGTTATCTAACAGAAATCGCTTCTGTCCTCTAAGGGCGACCAGTTTGCGATCGAGGGCTTCGACCTGAGCAACGGGATCTGATATGACGGCCACAATAGCCTGCTGTTCTTTCACAGATGGCAGGGAGATAACTACGTTCAGGAGGTCTCTGGCGTAGACATGAACCACAGACTGCCCTTGCCCTAGGCGTCGCACAGATCGGCGACCCTCGGTATTCAGGTAGTAAGCAAGAAAGTCGGCGCGCACCATGTTTGTTTGGGCTGAGAAGATCACAATATCACCACCGGCATACGCCTCCTCGGTACCCATATATGCGAGCGACTTGCCAATTTCATCAATGGTTTCGCCAGAGCCTGCAAGCAAAAGATCGTTGTATTCTATCCGAGTGCTCTGCCGTGCCATTTCGGGACTGATGCTGGATGGAAGCTGCGTGGCAACATCGGCATCAGTTGTGTAGATTTGTCCGTATCGGATACAAGGCAATCCTGTCCTAGCCACATCGACCTTTGCAATTCCTTTCCCCTTGGAGAATGATCCACACCATCCCAACCGCACCTCCTTCCATTCCTCCTCGAACCCCGGCAGACGTTGTTTGCCGGAAAGAAGTCTCTGTATCAGTCCCTTCTTGATATTCCGCTTCTTCTCGACCTTCTTCTCGCAAGTCCGAATTGCCTTGTCCCAGCACTCCAACACTCCCGCAATCGCCTCCTGTTCAGGGAGAGGAGGAAGAGGAGCTGGAACATGACAGAAGTCCTTGAAATACAGTCTCAATCGATCATTGGTCAGCCCATACGAGTACGACCAGAGCTTGTACAGGCCTATAGGAGACTTGAAGTAGCGAAGCATAAACAGAGGAAAGACTTCTGTGATTCGCGGCCTGCACACAACATACGCGGGACTGACTACGCCTCGCTCTGTAGAGAGGTCCACGGCTCCTTGCCACATTCTCATCATGTTGTACGCGAAGTCGCCTGGTTCCACGAGCAAACATTCCTCAGACGTGAGCGATGACAGTACTCTCCGGTCAACTTGGTCCCGACGAACCAAGCCGCGATCTTGTGTCACAGAGAAGACATGGAGACTTGACTCGCCACGGGTTCTGCGCTCGGAAAAGACCTCTCCTAGGGCAACGCAACCCCAATCCTCGGGAATCCACCCGGCCTTCGTCTTCTTGTATCCCAGTCTATTCTCGTTCTTCTGCATACTCGGCCCGCCTCAAGGTGCTTTCTTCGGATCTTCCTCTTTTGCGTCGATATGAATGCCACCGCCAAGCCAATCCCCGGTTGCGAACCAAAGCTCATAGAATAGGAGCCACTCAGATGCCCAGGGCACGATCGTGCTCGCAATACTCATGGATTCATTCCACTCTTCACCACTGCGCGGATAGTACAGGCAAAGGCGCTGCTCCTCGTGACTATAGACATGAGGCAGCTGCTTCCCAGGGAACAATTCAAGCGTTGGGGTGAGCACATATGTCTTCGGACCCCATCCCTTCCTGTAGATCACATTGATCGTGTAGGAGACGCTAACTGGGGTTGGAACGAGAACTCCCGTCCAATCAAGCACTCCCCGCCGCACAGTGCCTTGGGACTCGGGGTATAGTGCACGTAGTGCGTACGCCTGCTGTACGACCGTCAGCTTCTTCGATCTGAAGTACTTACCGCCCATAGAAAGTGTGCTTCTGAACCGTTGTTCCGATCGAACCGAGAGTTGCCGTGCCCTTCGCAGCCTTGAGATCTCCGCGGTCCCGGGTCTCGTGCGCCGTGGCGCCATAACTCGTCATGACGCGCCTAGCAACATCGCTACCTGCGATCTGGGCGAGTCCTTTGTTCAGGGAGTCCAGACCAGCTGGGACATCAACGATGCCCTGGATACACGTGGTAATAGCATCGTGCCATTCGTAGAATTTCTTTTCGCGCTCCGGATGCTCTACCCACTTATCGGCGAAGTTCTCTAGCGGGTTGACCGGGTTCGCAACCCAGCGCACACCATTCCTGACCTTGATGAAGTCAAGCATACCGTGGACGATACTCTGCAGTGCATCGACAACATTATCTTCGTTGTTGTAGGCGTGGGCAGCCAGAGTCGTAATGATCACAGAAACGGGCTTGTCTTCATCGTCGCCGTACATGGTGTCTCTGTGGTACTTCAGCATTTGAGCCGCGCGCTGCAAGGGAGTTCTGAACCTAAACGACGGCACATCATCAACTGAGGTATATTCCTCCAGCAATACCACTTCTTGCCTGTAAATGGAGGATAAGGCATCCTGCATCTGAGTTCTGAACCAATCTGCATACCCTTTGGGATTGCTGACCGGCCAGTCCGCGTTCCGAGCTGTATAGTCAGGCAAGGTATTGTCCGTAATACCGATCGCATCATCGGTCCAATCGCTGCTCGCTCTCCCCGTCTCCAGTAGATGTCGGAAGGCTCCAGCATTGGGGATTGCAGGCAGAACATCCAAATGGAAGTGTGATTCATCCGCATAGTTTAGCGTCCAGCAACGTCTTCCCTCCTCTACGGGTTTCTTCATTCCCTGTGCTCTCGCGTATTCCTTCATCTCGGAGCCTATCAACTGCTTGAGTTCCTCTTGCGAGCATTCAGCAGTGGTTAACTCAAGCGTGCAGACGGAATCAATGTCATACTCGCCATCCTCACCAACCGGCTTGATTGCAGTTCCCAGGAGAAAAGACCCCTGCACATAGATCTGAGGAGAGTAATCGCGCACAAGAGAATCGGGCCTCTCAAGCCATTTCCCGACCGCTGTGTAGCGATCTTCGGCTTCCTGGTACTTTGCATCGGATATGTCCAATTCCTCGTTCAGTATGGACAAGATGTCATTTAGCTGATCTCGCCTAGCCTGGTCCTCACTCATAGTCAACCTCCTTTATGTAAGAAATCGTCAATTGCCTTTGCACTGTGCGTGAATTCTCGATCTGCTCGCGTTACGAGATCATCGAACTCCTTGGGGCAATCTAGCGGCAGGCTCTTGTCTGATTCGAAATTAAGCCGGAGAATCTGATCTTGGTTCAGCAGCAGCCCCACCATGTTGTTGGCTGTCTCCGATTGGAGGTTCATCAGCATTTGAATGAACTTGCTCCTTCCCCATCTAGTTGCCAGTCCCCAACCAAATAAGCCATGCCTTTTGAAACGCTTGATGGGATAGAATTGCTTGGCTTTCCCAGTCCCAATCGACAGTATTTTCAGATCACCTAGGTCCGCGTTGAGCCGGCGTTTCGCATCAATGGCAGCTACTAGTGATGGGCTGTTCGCCCAGAGTCCTCCGTCAGCGAGCAGATAAGGCTTCTTTCCAGGCAAGAGCATTGGCGGGAAGTACGTAGGTGCGGAGCACGAGGCAAGCACGGCATCCGCGACTCGCACCTCCAAATCCCGAACGAAACCTTGGTCATAAGCAGACTTGAATACGTGCACGCATCCATTGCCGATGTCGGTTGCCGGGATGATCAGCGGGGTCTTGATTTCTCCAAGCCTGACATCACCGAAGAACTCGTCAAGCACGCTTCGTAAGCTAGATTTCGGGTACTTGCTGGCGAATATGCCGCAGCGAGGACCTAGAGGTTTGCGGAATATCTTGGCCCCGTGTTTCGCGTACATATCAAGGACTTCACCGGCGCTCTTCCCAAGAGCCAGACCGGCAGCGATGATGGAGCCAGTGCTGGTTCCCGCAAGGAGGTGAAAGTCATCGCACCAATCAATGCCAAACTCCGCTTCCATACGCTTCAGAAGATGAGCGGAGTACACACCCCTGAAACCACCACCGTCAATTGCCAGAATCTTGAATGTACTAGTCATGTGTGCCCCCCTCTTCCTCCTGAGTACCTATCTCCGATTGCCCCACGGCTGTTTCTTCGTCTTTCACAATCCCCAGGGTTCTCAGGTGCCCAGTCATTTCCTTCTCCAATATGGCAAGCTCAGCGTTTATCTCAGCTAGCTCCTTGAGATTGGCCTCGATATCGACTTCTTCTTCCTCTTCGAAAGTGTCGACGTAGCGTGTGATGTTGAGGTTGTAGTCGTTTTCTTTGACTTCTTCCGGTTGGACAACGCGGCAGAATTTCTCGACGTCTTGCCGATTCTCAACTGCCTCCAGGATCTTGCTGATATGCTCGTCGTCCAAAACGTTCTGTGCCTTGGCGGAACGAAACAGCTTGGAGGCTTCCACGAAGAGTATGTCCTTGCGCTGCTCGTTCTCCCCGCCTGTTTCTCTGGAGCGATCGAGAACGATTATGGCAACTGGAATACCAGTAGTTTGGAAGAGGCCTGCGGGGAGTCCAATGATCGAGTCAATAATGTTCTCTTTGAGCAGACTCTGCCGAATTCTGCCCTCAGCCGCACCCCGAAATAGAACGCCGTGCGGCACAATCACTACAACTCGACCCTCCTTGGCCTTGGCTGTTTCAACCATGTGACTGATAAAGGCATAGTCCCCCTTGGTCTTGGGCGGGATTCCACGATGAAACCTCTTGTATGGATCGTTCTCTATGTTGTCGCCGGCCCATTTCTTGAGGGAGAAGGGGGGATTGGCGACAACCAGATCGAACTTCATCAGAGAGTCGCCTTCCTTGAGCAGAGGATTATTGAGCGTATCGCCCCACTCAAGACGGGCCGAATCCTTCCCGTGTAGGAACATATTCATGCGGGCCAGGTTGTAGGTTGAACCGATGCTCTCCTGGCCATAGAGGGCGTAGTCCTTCGAGCCCTGAGCTTCTATTTCTGCTCCAGCTAGCAGCAGCAAACCTCCGGAACCGCAGGCTGGATCGCAGATACGCCAACCGGGTTGAGGCTTTGCCAGCTTGGCCAGCAATGCGGCGACTGATCTGACCGTGAAAAACTCGCCGGCCTTCTTGCCCGCATCGGAGCCGAACCGCTCAATCATGAACATGTAGGCGTTGCCAATGACATCGTCCCCAGCTGTAGTGAGATCGATTTTTGCGAAGTCATCCATCAAATGTCTCAGCATCTTGTTGCGCTGATCCGTCTTTCCCAAGACTGCATCTGAGTTGAAATCTATGGAGAAGAGGCCCGCCAGGCGGTCTCCATTGGCATCCTCGATCGCGTGCAGAGCGATGTTGATCAGTTCACCGATGTTATCAGCGTTCTTGTTCTTGTACAGATCATAGAAACTCGTGCCCTCTGGAAGAACGAATCTCGCACTCTTTAGGCGTAGCCCAATGCGGTCTGGGTCATCTCCATATCGTTCGGTGAGTTTCTTCATCTCGTGTTTGTGGAGATCGCTCATGTATTTGTAGAAAAGGAAGAGCAGGACGTAGTCCTTGTAGATGCTGCCATCGACGTTCATGCGGGAGGAATCTGCTGCTTCCCACAACGTTCTATTTAAGGCTTCCTGTGTATATTCCCTATTTCCAGTCATTGCGCTCTCCTTGTCATGGACTTCTCTTCGATCGCCAATTCGTGGCGCAGAATACGGTGAAACAGCTCCTGCTTTCGATTGGAAAGGCGCGAGTATGTCGCGGCTGCTTCTTTGAATGCGATTAATGCCTTCTGTCGATCCAGTGAAGGAATTGGGATGTCAATATCTGAAAGATTCTTCGCGCTTATGAATGGGATCGTGCTTTGTTCGCAGTGCCGTCGGAATAGCTCTTGTCCATTCGCCGAGTTGAGGAAGCAGGCCAGATACTTGGGCAAAACCGACTGTCCCCGCAACGTGAGAACAAGGATAGAGGCTGGCACGATCCATGTTCCCGATTCGGGAACGTCAAAGACTGCTGCTGAGAAACGTCCGCGGTTTATTAGCAGGATGTCATCCAGCTGCAGCGGCTTGGGCGCCGACACGTCTCTCCGTACCGGTTCCTCGTGCCCGAAAGCGATGAGGCCTTCAGGAGAGATGTTCCTAGGCTGAATGACCATCACGTTGCCATCGCACTCAGCCGTTAGGCGTTGTCGGAACGAATGCCCTATTCTGATGTCGCAGAAATCCTTAATGTGCATACTCACCACCTCGATACAAAACGCATTATAGGGATAGTGCAGTTGGAAGTCAAGTTCGACAGTGCAGTATGTCTATACTGCTTAGAGATATGGTTCGGGAAACGTGCGTAGCTAAGAGATGAATGTGGCCTGGTTTCAGCTTCCGCATCAAACCTGACATCTCGCATCCACAAACCGCTTCTGCAGCTCGTGGATGACTTCACACTTCCCCCCAAAGCTGCCATCTCGTGTCGTAGGTGAAACGGCGGTAGATCACGCAACAATAGCCTTCACTTGTTGCGAAATGAGAAATCGCCTAGCGCAAACTACGCTCCATCGCAAATTCCAGCCCCAAGCTCTTTCTAGACTGTGCCAGACTTCGCCAGTTCATAATCCGTAGGGCACGGTGTCTCATCTTTGGGAGCACCTGGTTCCCATCAAGAATATCGCGCACGCCCCGTGGAAGGGATCAAGGCTCTGATAGGAAGAACAACTTGACAGATCCGTCGACATACTGTATACAGACTGTATTCATGGTTGCATCCACACTGCAACTAGCTTCACCACTGGATAAGAGACCGGGGAGGTGGTGACTATCTGATTCAATCGTCAAGTTCGCTCTTGCCTTAAAGGCTTAGCTGTTTTTTTGCAAGGAGGGATACAATGCGAATCAGCAAAAGCATTCTCAAGATGAGTTGTTGTCTAGTCGGAATTGCCGTCCTCAGTCTTGTGGTATTTGCTCAGGGCGATGATCAAATGGTATTCAGGCAAGCCTTCTTGGACTCGCTGGTGACCCTAGATCCAGCAGCAACCCATACTCACAGAGACTGGATCATGATGTTTCAGATCTATGAGACACTTCTCCAGTATGAACCTACAAGTCTGACAGAACTCAAACCAGTCCTGGCCACAAAGGTACCAACTGTCGAGAACGGGCTGATCTCGGAAGATGGCCTGACGTATACATTCCCTCTGCGGCGTGGCGTCAAGTTCCAGGATGGCACCGACTTCACTGCAGAAGACGTTGCCTACACGTTTGAACGTGCGATTACAATGAATATTCCACAGGCTAAAACTCAGAACTACGTCATTCCGTATCTTGACGTTTCCGGTATTGAGGTGATTGATGACTATACAATTGTATTTCACCTTAAGAACGTCTTTCCGGGGTTTATCTACTCGTTTTGTGATCCCAGTACGTCGATTGTCAGTAAGGACTATGTAGAAGCTCACGGAGGGTTCGTGGCTGGGGAAGAGAATGAATGGATGCGTTGGCATGCAGTCGGTACAGGTCCGTTCCTGCTTGATGAACTAGAGCCGCCAGGCTTGAGAAGCGTCCTCATTAAGAATCCAGACTACTGGGGGGAGTTGGCCAAGTTGGACGTGATCACGAGCGTTGTTGTTCCTGATCCATCAACGCAGATCCTCATGCTAATGAACGGCGAAATCGACATGGCTGGCGACCTCGGCGTTGATTTCCTCCTGAATCTTGAGAACGTTGCAGGAGTTGTCATCAAGCGGGGATTGCCTGCCCTACGCACCTCCACTATCAAATTCCAGCAGAACATCGATTTGGGGGAGGCAGACCGTGCGAATACAGTGACATCTGACTTCTTCCAGGACATTCGCATTCGAAAGGCCTTTGCGTACGCTTTCCCATACGACGACTATATTGCAGTCTATAACCCAGGGAACGCACGATATTCAGGCCCCATACAGAATGGCGTTTTCGGAGACTACGGCGATGTGGGGCGATATAGCTACGATCCTGATGCTTCTGAGGCGCTGTTCAGGCAGACCGAGTGGTGGGATACGGGTTTCACAATCACAATGTACACCCTGCCAAACTGGGCGACGTGGCCGCAAGCGATCAGCATGCTTGCTGAGAGTCTGAAAGCCATCAATCCGTACTTCGTGATTGAGATGCGAGCGGTCGAATGGTCGACACTTGTCGATTTGGCAACAAAGGGAGCAATACCGATTCGCGTAGGTGCCATCCGCGGTGTCTCTGCGGATCCGGATTCAATTGTCCGGCAACGGATGTACCAAGGTGGATGGGACACCATGGGACTGAATGATCCGGCAGTTGACCAACTTGTGAATGAGGCTGCTGTTACGCTGGACTCTGTCGAGCGTGCTGCGCTCTACAAGCAGATCGAGGAAATCGCTTATGAGACCTGCTTCATGATATGGACAATGCAGGATTCTGCTTTCCTTGTTCACAGCGATCGAGTCAAAGGGCTTCAATGGCACCCGATCTTCCAGGAATGGATGAGTTGGCGCTACGCGTATATAGAAGACGAATAGCGATAGTGAATCACAGATAAGGGCGAGGCCCTCTGTTGGAGGGAGGGCCCCGCCTGTGTTCACAACCTGGCAGGAAAGGAGCACACAGTGAATTACGAAGGACTCATCTGTATCGATGGCTTCCAAGGGTCGCGCCTCGATGAGAGCTACGTCACCAAGCTGAAGAAAGCTGGTGTCACAGCGTTCTTCAGTAGCGTATCAAACAGCCACCATTCGCTTCGACAGACCATGAACAACACGATCTCGTTCAAGAGATTCGTTCAGAAGCACGATGAACTGCTCTTCTGCACTGTCGCGGGTGACATAAGAAGAGCCAAGGCTGCAAACAAGGTGGGTGTACTGGCAACATTTCAGGACTCGTATTGCCTTGGGAATGATGTCCAATTGATTGAACTTTTCTATGAGCTTGGAGTGCGCATGGTCCAGCTCACAGCCAACGATCGCAACTTGATCGGAGACGGCTGCGGTGAACCGAATGGTGCCGGTCTGTCAAAACATGGACGACTGCTGGTTGAGGAGCTCAATCGCCTGGGAATCTTGATTGACCTGTCGCACGTCGGTGATCGAACAAGAAGGGATACGCTCGAATTAAGCGATGGACCGGTTGTGTTCTCTCATGGGAATGCCAGAGGGTATTGTGACAATGTTCGAAATGTGGCTGATGATGACATCAAGCTTCTTGCGAAACGAGGAGGGGTCATCGGGGCTACGACATATCCCACATTATGTTCTTGGGATTCCCATCCAACCATAGACTCCTTCATTGATAACGTGGTGTACCTGGTGGATCTCGCAGGGGTCGATCACGTGGGCCTGGGACTTGGGCAGATTGAGGGAGTCGAGTTGGAAGAGTACTTGCAGAAGTATCCGGAGATGTATGGGATTGATCCATGGCCAGAAGGCGTTGAGAGCGTTACGGCATGGCCAGCAATCTTGGACAAACTGTCGGATCGTGGCTACTCAGACAAGGAGGTTGCCGCAATCGCAGGCGGGAATTTCCTCAGAGTCTACGGCGAAGCGCTTGGGGAGGGCTAGGACATGGCGGGAAAGACGTTCAAACTGCTTGGCCAGGTATTGGAGCGAGGTAAGAAGCACAGCCTTTCGCTTCCAGTGGCTACGATGAGTACCGGCGCAGATCTACTCCTACCGATCAATGTCGTCGTTGGAGAACGTGAGGGGCCTCGACTGATTGCTGTATTCTGCCAACACGGAGATGAGTGTCTCCCCCTTCATGGCTGGTTCGATCTATTCAATGAACTCAACCCACTCCAGATTGAAGGTGAGGTTATCGCTCTTCCGGCTGCGAGTCCCTTGGCGACGCAGTTCAAGATGCGCAATAGTCTCCCGGATGCGCTCGGAGGCGACCACGGAAACATGAATCGCGCCTGGCCTGGTAAGTCAGACGGGTGGTTGACCGAAAGGATAACCTTCGCGATAGAACGCGAGATTCTTTCTGGGGCAGATTGTGTAATCGATTTTCATGATGGAAGCGCAGGAGGACTCCATATTTACTACAGCTATCTCCCGTCCGGTGAGAGCGCAGTCGCCCGGGAGTCCGCACGTCTTGCCGCGGGGTTTGGAATGGAGATCCTCATCAGCAAGAGCCTGAGCTACAAAGGGACGCTCACTCAGTATCTGACCGAAAAGGATGTCCCGAACATAGGAGTGGAGATAGGTTGGTTCTTCGGTTTTGACCGTTCGATCGTGCGCACGCCAGATGAAGTCACAAGGACAGGCATCTGCAATGTGATGAAGCTCCTCGGAATGATGGAGGGGGAACCCATACTTCCTACTCGGCAGGCAATTGTGTATCCTGAAACCAGGGTGAAGTCCGAGAAAGGAGGGCTGTACCTCTCCAGAGTCACAAAGGAGGACATTGGGCAGATCTACTCAAACGACCATATCCTGTTTGAGATTGTGGATATCCGTTCCCAGGAAATAGTCGAGTCTGCACGGGGGCCGTTTGAATCGAACATGTTACTGACTTCTTCGCCCAATGCCGTATTCGTGAACCCTGGTGACCAGTGCTGCCATGTGGCTGATGCCAGCACTTTGGATTGGATCTTCAATGAAAAGGAGTAGAAAGGTAACTTCGAGGCGCGAAGCAGGCGAGCGTAAGAGCTTGTCAGACAGATTTGGCTACATAGTAGACGGGTCGTGATTCGGACGGTCAACTGAAGGGGTTCGTGTAGCTTGTTCGGAGTGGAGTCAGAGAATCGCTGGCACTCGGCTTGATGAGAGGGGCGTAGTGGAGCTATCATGGGCATAGGCTCGTATGTTGTACGTCGCGTATTGGCGATTATTCCCACAATCTTCTTCTTGATTCTCATCGTATTCACACTCACGCGCATAGCGGGAGATCCGGCGGCAATGTTTATTGAACCAGGGATGAGCCCTGAGCAAGTTGCCCGTATCCGAGTCGCGTACGGCCTGGATAAACCTATCTATGTCCAATTCGCCAACTATTTGAAGGAGCTCTTGCGTGGGAATCTCGGGTTCTCACGAACAGCTGGGATGCCTGTGACGAAGGCGATCGCGAAGTACTTCCCAGCCACGCTTGAGATCACCCTTTTGAGTATGCTGATCTCCATCTTTCTCGGCATAAGGATTGGAGTTGTTGCGGCGGCACGTGCTGGAGGTGGCATAGATCAGTTGAGCAGAGTTGCAGCTCTAGGAGGTGTCTCAGTACCGATCTTCTGGCTCGCACTCATATTGTTGTTCGTCTTCTACGCGCGTCTGCGGATACTACCGGTGGGGCGAGCTGATCCAGCAATCTGGCCGCTTTCTGATCGGCACACAGACATCTATATGCTTGATGCTATCATCAATGGCAATATCAGGCAGCTCGTAGATGCCATCCGGCACCTGATACTTCCCGTCTTCTGTTTGAGCTACCTGCAGCTCGCCATCATCATGCGCGTGATGAGGTCGAGTATGCTGGAGGTGCTCCGCGAAGACTACATCGCCACGGCAAGGGCCAAAGGACTGCTCGAAAGAACTGTGATCAAGAAGCACGCACGCCGAAACGCACTCCTGCCCATCATAACGATTGCTGGTTTCTCATTTGGAACAATGCTTACAGGGTCGATTCTAACAGAGCGGGTATTCAACTGGCCCGGAATGGGATCGTGGGCTGTCGGGTCAATACTGAACCTAGATACGACTTCAATTATGGGCTATGTATTGGTTACCGGATTGATTTACATCGTTATTAATCTGGCAGCGGACGTTCTCTACTCGTATCTGGATCCAAGAATATCCCTAAGATGAGAGGCAACGTTGGCGTGGTGATGAAAGAGCCAGGCAAGGTAAGGGATTTTCTTGTTCAGAAGTGCAAAGGGGCCTATGCGTTCCTCCGTGAACTCTGTCGCAACACTACGAGTGTAGTTGGACTTGTCATCATCGCTTCCTGTGTTGTTTTGGCAGTATTGGCCCCGGTCATTACGGACCCCAACATACCCAACCCCTACAGGATGAAGAAGGATATGCTGCATCCGCTTCTTCCTCCAGGTTCAGCAGGACATCCTTTGGGAACCGATAGAACCGGCTCAGATATCTTGTATGGCCTAATCTGGGGAACAAGACTATCAATATCCATAGCGCTCACCATAACGACTCTTGCCTTTCTAATAGGTGTCGTGTTTGGCACAGTTTCTGGAGTACTTGGAGGTGCGGTCGATTCGCTTCTCATGAGAATAACGGATGTCTTCTTTGCCATTCCTCCATACATTCTGGCAATGGCCATACTTGCGTCACTGGGCGCGACATTGCGAAATCTCGAGATTACACTGGTCCTCATCTACTGGCCGAGATTCGCGCGTGTTGTGCGGGTGCAGGTGAAGAGCGTCAAGGAGCTGACCTTTGTCCAGGCAGCACATGCACTGGGCATGTCGAGGCGGAGAATTGCCGTGAGGCACATCCTTCCGAATGCTATCTCGCCTGTATTCGTGCAGGCGAGCCTGAGCATCGGCGAGATAGTCCTTTGGACTGCAGGGCTGTCATTCATAGGCCTGGCACCGTCCAACATGACAGAGTGGGGCAACATGGTTGCACAAGGGCAGAGCAGCCTTATTGGCGGCTACTGGTGGGCATCGGTATTCCCCGGGAGTATGATTCTCTTGTTTGTCCTTGGAATTAACCTTCTCAGCGATGGTCTCAGAGACGTTCTCGACCCGAGGATCAGGCATAGCAAAGTAAGGTGAGGAGGAACCTGTAAGATGCACGGAGAATCGGTGCGCGAACGCCTCTCAAGAAAGATCTACAAAGAACTCAAGAGACGCATTGTGAATTTTGAGATTCCTCCTGGAACACCACTTCTTGAGACCAGGCTTGTCAAGGAGTTCAGCGTGAGCCGTACACCTGTCCGGGAGGCGCTCCAGTTGCTGCGCACAGAGAGGCTTGTGGAGTTCAGAGAGCCACTTGGGGCAGCTGTGCTTGACGCTTCATTCCGGACAGTTGTCGAGACATACAATTTGCGCGAACTCATCTGCCCATATGCAGCCCGCCTCGCAGCGGAAGAAGGTTCAGAAGAGGAGATTGAAGAGCTGTGCAAATTGGTTTCCGAGTCACCTGCTCGAGGAAACACAACCGAAGATAGGGTGGCGTGTGAAACAGCAAATCGTCATTTTCATGTTGCCCTGCTTGAGATGTCGGGCAACAAGGCACTCAGTGAGATCGGGGAGCGCCTGCTCTGGGTCACACAACAGGTATCTGTTGCACTCCCCAATCAATCCTACCGGACAAGCAAGGACGAGCATTCAGCGATCGTTGATTGTCTTCGCGCTCGAGACGCTTCTGGCGCCGAGGAAACCATGCGTGCGCATATTAGGGGCTCTAGGGGACGGTGTTTCCCAACGCTAGAAACCTAAGAAGGATCAGCGGCAGATAGTCATGCGAGATGAGGTACCAGAAGGAACGACTCTTGAGCTCATCCTGCAGTTCGAAAGTAATCCACTATGGTGTGCCAGATGCGTATGTTCCCACGGCCGTTCACCTAGGAATCTGATAACTCCTGCAAATCTGGCAACGCCGCTTGAGCACCGTGTTTCGTGGTAGCTAGTGAGCCGGCGATTACCGCTTGGGCAATTGCGTCTTCGAGCGGCTTGGTTTGGAGTGCCCAGGCCAGTGCGCCGTTGAAGGCGTCGCCGGCGGCGGTGGCGTCGATGACCTCCACTTCAGGCGCTGAGTAGTGGGCCATTGCTCCGCTACCCGAGTACCAGATGGCTCCTTTCTCGCCGAGCGTGCAGATGACGTTCCTGGCGCCACGATCGAGAAGATGAAATGCTCCCTCTTCTGTCACGTCCGTCCCAGAGATCAGCCGTAGTTCGTGCTCGTTGGGTGTTAGAACATCGATACGATCGAGCGGCAGCAGTGATAGGTCTTGTGCCGGGGCAGGGTCAAGAATGACGGTAGGTCCATCTGTTGGCAATCGTCTCAACAATGCAGCAATGGTCTCGATGGGGATCTCTAATTGAAGGAGCAGGAAGTCGGCACGGCTGATTTCATCGAAGTATCGATCCAGATACTCGCCATC
>SDBT01007394.1_pt1 | contig 18065 bp, 40 predicted proteins | sample 2277101 | NCBI WGS metagenome assembly SDBT01 (sample SAMN10404973, study PRJNA504765) | marine sediment metagenome | isolation source: marine sediment core GS10_PC15, 103 cmbsf | place: Arctic Ocean: Southern Knipovich Ridge | collected 2010 | reverse complement strand
ATTAAAGAACCTCGTAAGAACCACCCCCGGAAGAAGAATTTAATTAACTTGTGAAAAAACTTTATTTTTTAGTATAATACGTTAATAAATGAACTTATTTATTAATTAGAGGGAGGTATTATGCCTAATCCAGTAATGAAACGGAGAGTGATCGCTGGTGCTATCGCTATTCCTGATTTTTTTGAGATCATTGGATCGTACAGCACCAAAGTTACAGTTAAGGTCGGAGAAAATCCTGAGTTTGTATTAGACATCCCCGTTAAAGTTTATGAGTCGAAGGAAGAGTTTCAAGCGTCCATAGCAGAAATGTTTGAGGACATAAATAACGCACAGCTACTTGAGAAAGCAGATACAGTGGTTGAAATATCCGCTCCAACCGGGGCACAAGGAGAATAACATGGCAGACAATATCAAAATGACAAAGACAGAGGAGAAGGGCTATATTGTGTATACCTTCGGTTTTGCCTTTACCACCAAGAACGACGAGTACAAGTGGAATGAGAAGGCTATCGTGGCCCGTCGTGGTGGAGCAACTGGTGACGAAGCTTGGGACTTTGAGTTCAAGAAGTTCAAGGACATGGACATCAACAACTTCCGTACCTACCAGACCCTCATGCAGAGAGTTAATCAGGTTGTTGAGACTGATGGCATGAACCTGATGGGCATCAAAGTCGAACACCCTAAAGTCGCTAAGTAAAAATGCCTGAAGTTTTAGAGGGGTCGCCATCCCGAGAACAGATGGACAGCCCACTTTTATATGTGGGCAAGGAGGACGAGTCTAGGCTCCTCTCCTTGGCAAAGGCGAAGGGCGTTGAGGACGGAGAGGCTTACACCTTCTCAGTGATCGCTGTGGCTGGAATTCCTTGTAATCAATTGAATTCCCCTGATGTAATTCCCAAGGGTTCTGATTTAGATGAGAAGAAGCTCACATCTAGTTGGACGGTGTTTGCGGCAGACGAGTTACGGGCTGAGGCAAAGAAATTAGATCGCTTCGTGTACGATGAGGAGAAATCCCGCCTTGTGCACGTCGGCCCCAGTGTAGGAACCATCATAAAGAATATCAGAAAGCCGGAATGAACATTGTTCTTAGAAAAGTCGTAAAGTCTACATACATGGACATACTCAGGATTACCGCACTCATTGGTTTAGTTCTGGCTGTCGCTGTTAGCTGGGAAGCCAACCACTCAACGCTATGGGCATGGCTTCACGGTTTTCTCGGGTGGATTTATGTGTTCTATCACTTCGAGAACTGGCTGTTATTTTCGGTGTTTCTAAGTGGCTATGTGATTATGGTGAAGAAAACCATTACGAATATTGCAATGATGGTCAAAGTGTCTAGGCACATGATGGGTGGGGGATGAGTTCTCAGATGGAACTCCTCTGTGAATCCCTCAGAGATATCCAAATCGAGTATGACGTGTACAACTTCAGCGATCTTCACAAGGGTATGCTGAAGGACTATCCCGCTTTAGACAAGGTGGCAATGGACAACTACAAGCACGTTGTTGTACTCGCCAGTAACAAGATAACCTTTTGGTTTGATGATGCCGGAAACCTCGCATCCATTGAGCCATCCTCCAAGGTGTTGTAATGGAGATTAAGCGCAGAAATATTATTGGAGCCGTGATACTGAACGTGATTATCTGGGCCTTCGTTGCTCAAGCCGCACATGGTATAGGGGAGAAGTCCGGAATGAGGAAATCCATTATGTATTTATTTTCTGAAATGAGAGCCGAGTTGTCGCCTGAGTGTTACGAACAGGTGCAAGTATTATTTAACGTACAGGAGTAGGAATGCCCCAAGCCCATCCGTGGCATGAAGTAGAGATTGGAGAAAATGCCCCCGATTTGGTAACTGCAGTAATTGAGATACCGAAGGGATGTAAGAATAAATATGAACTCGACAAGAAGACTGGTCTTATTCGTGTAGATAGAGTCTTGTACTCCTCGGTAGTTTACCCGGCTAACTATGGATTCATCCCCAAGACTCTGGCTGATGATGGGGATCCTTTAGACATACTGGTTATTGGGCAGGTACTTGTTCACCCCAATTGCCTCCTTGAAGCTAAGCCAATTGGCGTAATGAAGATGATGGATGAGGGCAAGAAGGATAACAAGATAATTGCCGTCCATGCCAATGATCCATTTTATAACGAGTACAACCACACAAGCGAGTTGCCCAAACAGACTATCGCTGAGATTAAGCAATTCTTTCAGGTGTACAAGAACCTCGAAAAGAAAGAAGTGGTTGTGGAGGACTTCGAACCGCCAGAAGAAGCCAAACGAATTATCAATGTGACGATAGAGAGATATAAGACGTGGGACAAGGTTCACCGGGGCAAAGCTACATTGAAGGAAGTCTTTAAGTTTCACAACATGGACTACGAACAAGAGATGAGAAATCTGAAGCAGGAGATAGATGCTTTAAGTTATGGAGATGGGAAATGAAGACATACAAATTAAAGAAAGGTGACGTGATTAAAATTTCTGGGATCCCATTCGAATTGAAAGAGGATGTGGACGTACAGACTGCAACTGATGGCGAAATTGTGAGAGAGACATCTCCACAGCGTACCAAATTCGAGGTACATACTGCGGGTTATCCAAGCCGGGTATAATGAACCGTAACGAGTTTATCCGTAGCCAGAAGCTTAAAACCCACGGAGAGCCCAAGCCATTTAAGCGGGTTGCGGATACTCTGCCCGAAGACGAGCCTCAGTATAAATCTTTTTTAGCTGAACGCCCTCCCTCGGAATGGGAACACCAGTGGGATCGTGATAGCTTCCACTTGGGTATCGACGGCACAGATGACTACCCTCCAGACATCGCCTTTCCGACATCTGGGGACAGTGCGACTCCGACCATGCGCTTAGTCACGTCGGCTTTGAGCGGGTTTCAAAAGAGCGTAGATGAGAAAATAGAATTTGATAGAGAGGTTGTATCGGCACTTGCGGAAGTCGAGGAACGGATTAGACAGGAGCAAGGGGAAGAGGAAGAGGAAGAGGAAGAGGAAGAGGATTATTAATTGGAAACGCCAGTAGACACCTTTAAGCCCAGAGAGGGAGTTCTCTTTACTGAGGATTATATTGTTGGGGATACGATGTTCCCTAAGGGTAAAATCGGATGGGTTAGGTCTACGGAATACAAGATGGATGGAGCGTCTTTAAAGGAAATGGTTTGGGTGGATATGGATGGGAGATCTAATCGCATTCCAGTGAGGGTACTTAAGAATGCAAAAGATTGAGAGAAATTCAAGGTGGGTAAACCGACACCATCCAGAGCACGTCCTTGTTAGGGAAGTTACCAAGCACACCAACGCTGATTATGTCTCCTATGTGGATCATGAGGGCATGGGGGCTCAGTTGCGAGACGATAACTTCCTACGGGTGTACGAGCCCAGACTAGATTGGATTAAAAGAACCCGCCACGGCAGAAGCTTTGGCGTATCGTTTAAGGGTAAGAACGTTGATAGAGCTATTTAAAAAAGCATTCTTGGCTGTACTTGGTTGGTTTCTTGGCGCTGTTATTTGGGCTACGGTGGTGCTTGCCATGCTGTTGTTGTTCGTTGTATGTTCTCCGTTCTGGATACTGGAGTTAATTGTGAATTTATTTAACCGTAAGGAAACAGCGTGATAATTTTCCCTCCGCTAGAGTCTGCGTACATGTTAACCAGAGGCGTAGAGGGGCGTTTGAGGGCAGATTTCCCTGTCGCATATCACTTTACTCGCCCCGGCGATCCTGTCAGGGAGTATGGGAGAGGCGTTGTTTACCGAGGGGAGAGGATTTACATTGATTTAAGTGACAAAAACCTGCGCCACAATAAGATGGAGCAGTATAGGGATGACTTGTATAATAGTATGTGTGAGGGGCTGAGGAACGCCAAGAACGCCTTCTACAACACATTCATCCTGTTGGAACGACCAGATTTGTTTGTAGATAACAATTGGGTCATGTTAGGTTGTGCGGGAGTATGGGTGACGGACATTGATGTTGAAGATATCCAGCCACCAGCCAACAGTCTCATGATGCCATTTCCAGCCAGTTGAGGTGAAGTATGTTTCCGATTGTAGATGGTGAGAGTAAGTTGTTAGGAAAGCAAAAGAAGAACGATATTGAAATCCCTGAGGAGAATACGGTTTCTCCGGCTGGGTCTGTGGCACCAAATTATGACAGCGCCTCGATTGATAGCAGAACTTCAGACGAGGTTGTGATGGATGTCAAGATCGCTGAGATTAAGAAAGAAATTTCAATCACAACTGCGCCCGGTAACGAGGATTTCATTCGTGGTTTAAACGCCGCCATAGACATCCTTGAGAAAAAGGACATGAAGGTTGAGCCAAGATAAACTGGCCCCTATTGGAAAGAATCAAGTGTGGGTTAACAATTTGTCGGGAAATGAGATTACTGTCCTAAAGACCTTAGGCGCTGGGAAGTGGTGGGTGGAGGGCAGGGTTGGTGCGTTTAAAGTACAAGAGCACCTGATCCGAGATAATTACACATTAAAGGAGAGTGCTAAGAATGAGCGATGAAGAGCATAATTTTGAAGAGAAAGAAGTAGAGAGAGAGGCCCAGACACACATGCTAGTGTCCACGGGGAAGTTCAAGGGCCGTCCCATGCTGTACCTCAGAAAGACCCCCGAAGATCAATACCCCTTCCAGTTCGGACTTGCCAAGGCAAAACTAATCCTCGACAACTTTGAAGCCATCGAGGATTTCGTTAAGAAAAATTCTAAAGAGGATTGAGTTTATGCGGCTCGCCTCGCTCGCTTTGGATTAAGTTTCATAATCCTTCCGGGCTTCTCTCGTTGTTTCTTATAGGCAGAGAAGCTGAATTCCTTAAACTGTTCCTTCGTATTATCAGAAAATCCGTAGACCTTATGAAACTCCGAACTGCAGTTGAAGCAGAGGCATTTGCCGTTTGATATTTCGTTTGCTATTTTTTTGTTTTCATTAACTCTGTGTGCTACGCACTCCTTACTATCTAACTTTTTCTTGTTACAGATCTGACAAATGAAATCGTCCTTCTTCTTCACTTCTTCCTTCCAATCTCTAGTCTTAGCGACTCGATGTTTCTTATGAATGCGTCTCGGCCTAGCCCGTAGCTTCTCGGATTTACAACACTGGAGGCCCTTCTTTTTATTGAGGATATGATCCAAGGTTGAGACTTGTATCCTATTATGGGAAAGGCACTTGATTAGGTGTCTATTTTTTAATCCCTTGTAGTTGTCAATTAGTTTGAACTTTAGCTCTTGGAGTTTTGAGGCAACGTAGTCCTCAGACAGTCTCAGCTTTTCGACTATTTTGATTCTCTTACAGCAATGTATCCCTCGTCCCCGTTTGATATTCTTATAGGTGGACTTGTGGATCTCTCTGTGTTCAAGGCATTTGAAGTAATGTTTCTTGTTAATGCCGCCGTACTCATCGTCCATAAAGTCAAAGCCATTTTCAGTACATGTTTCCCTGACCTCTTTAATGGTGTGTTTTCTGAATTTCATCTTATTCATGGGGTTACAGCAGTCCAGATAGCACCCCTTCTCAATACTTTCCGTTGAAGACTTGTAGACCTTATTGTGTTTTAAGCATTTAAATTCATGCTGGAAACTTTTGTTGGCGTACTTTTTATCAATGAATTCCAAGCCTTTCTCTAGGCATAGGTCTTCCACAGTTGTTAATTTCATTTTCTTCATAAATAACTACTCCTTGTATTGCTGAATGGTCGTAATGAGTGTCTAACAGTTATTTATCACCGCCCTAGTTAAAGAATGTCTTGCATAGTATTACTTTTTTATAAAATAATACTTGGTTGATTAGACGAAAAAATTGATAAAATGAAATTAATATGAAAAGATCTGATTTTATATCTTCCATGAAAAACCCTAGCATCCAGATAAGAAAGGGCCAAAAATGGATAAGAAAGTATGGAATTTCTCGCATTAACACCCCCCACATCTTGGAAATTCTCACACTACCCATACAACCTGATTACAGATATGAGATAGCTACCCGTGAGGGGGTTTTATATTTTGAGCGGGATGATATCGTGACGAAATATGAACTGCGAACTCATAACAAGAAGTTCAATGTAAATGGGGAGATTGCTGAGATTAAGGGTTGGCGCTATAGTCTTGACGAACCAACGAGCACATGGCTTTGGTCGGATCCGGAAGGGACGTATGTTGGCGAGGGTAAAATCCCTAACTGGTCTGGTAGCCTGAAGAGAGCCGAGGAGCTTCTGACAGATATCGGGGACTTAGGAGAGGTTCGATTCAGACCAAATATGGGTAATTTCATACTTAATTTAATTAAGTATGAGTCCGGGGTAGTTAAACAATACAAGTCGAATACAAAACAATTAGTTATTTGTGAGGCGTGGATTGATTGTTTCGGGTAATTTTTTGATACAATATATATAACCCAAGCGGAGTAGGCGGGGTTCTAGTACTTTATCTAGTTTAATACTTCTCCGGCTACCATAATCCCTGCCGAGTGGTAGCCAGCTTGGGCCACTCATTAAAATTTTTTTGGAGAGAAAGGTATGGTGAAAAAGATGACGAGAGTAAAGGGCCCTAGAGGGAGCTTTAAGACCCCAGCAAATTCAGAAAAGGTATCGGCGGCGAAAGCGGTCAGAGATGGCAAAAGGGCTATCAAGGAACTCAAGAAGGGGGAAGCGACTCCTGAGCATGAAAAAGTTTTGAGCCTTAAGGTTAAAATGGAAAAAGCCAATGCGCTTAATCATTTGGGGAAAAACTGGAGAGGGATGCAGTATGGCGGTACTCGTAAAACCACAGAAGAAAAGATTGAAAGAGCCGCCGTCGCAACTCAGCGTGTAGCGGAGCAGATTAAGCGTCGTGCTTTTGGGAAGTTTGGCCCGTTAGGAGAGGGCGCTGGTGAACCTGACGCTCAGTTCCACGACATGATTGCCAAGTTTGGGACTATCCTCACCTCCAAAGAGCAGATCCTCGCCAGAAACGTCGTCAACCCATTCTTTGATGTGGGCGTATATTTCCACACCAGTAAGAAGAAATACTACTCAGTGACCGTGGATGAGATTAAGAATAAAGTAATCATCAAGAATGTTGAAAATGCTAAGGAAAGAGTTACCGAGGAGAAATTTATTGAAGACAGGGAATATGTATTTGTATACTACCTGACTGGGAATTTCACCAACATGGAACCCGGCATGCAGGTCTTCAGCAGGAAGAATTTCAGGCACAAGTATTATATCAACCCCATCAGCTCGTCAAAGGTTAACCTGATCAACGACAAGGGTAGGGTTGTGAAGACGGGATTGCCCATCTCTGAACTCCAGAAGGATTACTACCTTCGTCTCTTTAATCATACCACCAATGTTAAGGCTTTGGAGACGGTTGAGAGTGATGATTACGATACATGGGGTGACAGTTGGTTTAACGAGTTTGCCAAAGACTGGAATGATTGGGAGTCAAACGAAGCCAAGCGTAAAGCACTAGAGGCCAAGTTGAGACAAGAAGAATACGACAGAAATCATCCGGTCAAGACATGGCTTAGAAACTTGTTTTCTAAGAAAAAATCAGAGGAAGAAAAGCCAGCCGAGAATATTGTCATTCCAGTTGAAGATTATAGAAAGCTGTTAAAAGCCATTGAAACAGTGGCAAATGCTAAGGATTAATTAATTAGTTATAGTTAATTAAACAAAAAGGGGGCTTCGGCTCCCTTTTTTTGTGCCATCTTTTATAAAAATCCAATTATAAAAGGGGGGCATACCAATGGACGATTATTTCCAAAATATATCTTCTCAGCATGTTGAGCCCATCCAACGGATTAAAAAGACTGCTCGTATTAAGAAGGTCGAGCGAGACGACGAATTTAGAAAAATATTATCAAAGGAGCTTTACAAGCAAAATGAAAAGGATCGCAACGAAAATCCAAAGTATTGTTGATGAGTTAGAGCAATCTCTCGCCACCCCCGGAGAAAGGGACGAATTCACCGTGGAGGAGATGGACGACTTTGTACCACCAGAAGGTGACGTGCTTGAGGTTGAAGAGGGTTTACTTGACGCAACTGAAGAGCCACCTTCACAGCCGCAACCGGAAGCAGAGGGCCATGAGGCAGACAAGTTCCTTGACCTCGAAGATGTGAGGCTTCTTGCTCTCACCTTCTCCGAGAAGTATGGCTACGATGAGAACGCTAAAGACATCCCAACACCATCAGATGAACTCAAAGAAAAGCTTAAACAGTCTCTCGACAGTGTGTATCAGTACACTATCGAGAGGGGACGTGCCAGCCGCAAGGTTCGCTACAAGGATCGCTATGCCGACAAATACAATGCGAAACTCGAAAAAGAGAAAGCGGTTGTAGATAGCTCCCTAAACGATCTTGAGGCTCAGCATGCCGCAGAATATTACAGGAAACTGGATAGCATTAACAGACGTGACAACATTGACCTTTGGAATAAGGCTAATGGTATCAAGGAAGAGGAAGAAGTGGACGAGGATTAAAATTTAGCTAGGGAGGTTTCAGATGGAAGTAGAGGTGGATGTTTATGCTGGTCAAAAGTGGGTGAAGAAAGACGACCCATCGCAGACTGTCATAGTAATGGCTGGAGATGATTTATCGTGGATCCTTGCTGACGCTAAGAGTGTAAAACATCCCTTTGAGCTTACGCACCGCCAGCTCGTTGATGACTACTGGATTCTGATTTGGGAAAATGGATTACGGCAGGATTTTATATAAGACAATTTGCTGGAGGGTTTTTGCCAGCATAGCTACTGCGACGATGGTTTATTTTTACACTAATTCTTTTTCGATAGCATTTTCAATGCTCGGATTTGAAGTCATTGTAAAAACCGTCCTCTACTATTTTCATGAAATTATGTGGGAGAAATACGGAAGAAAAAATGAACCCAAAACTAATAACAGCCGACCTTGATACCAACATCGAGGTTTACACAAAAGGTCTAACTGACCTTCGATATGAGCTTTCCAACGAGACGGACGAAAAAGAGAAGTCGGAGTTGCGGGACTTGATCGACAAAGCCGCAGAGAGGCTTAAAGATTTCAAACACACAAGGACGGTTAAATTACTTAGCCCCGAATCTATGAAAATAACAACCGACAACCGATACGTTAGACTTGCCGCCATGAAGAGCGAAGCTGTTGACCGCTTAGACCAGCGCTATATGCAGGATACCGGATACAGCCAGCATCAAAAGCAGGAACAAGATACATGGGACGCCTTTAGAAAGCTCTTTCAGGAGTTTAAGCAGATTATCCCCCTCAAAGAATTGACGAAGATCCCAACGAAGGCTCTCGGAGTTATTCGCCAGAAGGTAGATAGCTTAAGAGGCTGGAAGCCAATTGGTCAGAACAAGTACGAGGTTGATTTGGATTTCGAAAAGCTTTACTACGTCCCCGGTGGTCAGTTCAATCTAACACAGGGTTCGTATAACAAGGTGCTTGAAGCAAGGCAGGAGAGGCTTAAACAGCTCAAGAAGTAATGAATAGGCTAAACTGGATTTCAGCGATAAAGATTGACTCTAGTAGAACGCCCCTGATTGTTGGGGAGTTTTACAAGTTTGCGGGGGAAACCCTACAGGACTTTGTTCAGCACGGATTGAAGAAGTTCCAGCTTGTTGAAAGAATGCCAGATGATAGATGGCTTGTTGAGGATATCGCAGAAAGGGTTTCGACCACCCTGAGCCGAGAGGACGTAGAAAAATACTTTGAAATCATGACTGAGCAAGAGGTGGAAAGATACTTCGCAGTCACAAACCTCCGTTAAGAATCAGGTCGTGTACGTTTAAATATATCGTCTGAGATTTTCTTGATTTCCTTCATTTCTTCTTTGAAAGCATTTTCGTTGGCAACTTCATCCTTGTTTTCTTCTAACGTCCCACCTTCCTCCGTCCACCATCTATTCTCAAGTTCCTCCCAGACCTTAGCCCACACATCGGCAATATCAAATTCATTCCAGCGATCATCTTTTTTCATATCGGCGGGTAGCGCTTCAAGGCTATCCGCTTTTTTGTAATCATTTCTAAAGGAGTAAAGCTCGGTAGATCTGTTGTCACAAATTGCCCTGCTATGGGAGTCGTAATATGAGAAGAAGACTCTAGCCTCGTCATGGCGATAGTGGATGACTGTTTCTACCTTGACAATAGTGACCCCACTACCAGTATCTTTCGAGACATAGAACCCTTCCACGTCCTCAGCCGGGTCTAGGGGAGGGGCATCAATAATCTTCGCCTCTTCCTCTTCGTCTACTTTGCGGTAAGCATTTACAAGTGCTTCGTTTTGGATTTCAGCAATTCGGGAGGTCGTGGGAACGTCTGTGAAATTTGGGATGTCGTTATCCTGAGCGTACTGAACTCTTTCTGCATTTTCTTGGTTGTAGATGTCTTGCCTATCTCTTTCTTGCCAGACCTCTTCTATTACTCGGGATGATTTATCCAAGGCATGCATGCGGCTGATTGCGTGTTTTTTAAAAGCAAACCTTTCCTCTTTAACTCGCTTCTCTTCTGCGTAAAGTTCCTCGCCTGATTTTCTTATGAATTCATGCCTATTCATCCTCGGGTTCCTTGGTCAATATCTCTGGCCCATCTTCAGTCACGGCAATGGTGTCTTCGAAGTGAGCTGAAAATTTCCTGTCTACAGTCTTCACAGTCCACTCATCTTCCATTGTTTCGACTTCGTGTTTGCCGAGGGTGAGCATGGGTTCAATAGCAATACATAATCCTTTTTTAATTAACGCACCCTTGTCCTTGGATCCATAATTGAAAACAGTGGGTGGTTCGTGTAGAGCTTTGCCAATGCCATGCCCAGCCAAAGTCCTTACGACTCCATAGGCATATTCTTCTGCGATGGTTTGAACTGCCTCACCGATAGCTCCAATTCTATTCCCGATGATTGCTTGCCTGATCCCCGCTTCTTTTGCTTGCTCGGTAACTGATATGATATTTGTGTATTCATACTTAATATCACCCACAGCAAAGGTTCGGGCGGCATCACCGAAGAAGCCCTCAATCTTGGCACCCACATCTATGCTGACAATATCCCCCTCCACCAGCTCTGATTTCTTGGGGATACCGTGCACTACCTCATCGTTGATGGATATACAGAGTGTGTTAGGGAAGTCAAAATAGCCCAGAAAAGCAGGCTCAGCGCCCTGTGAGCGGATGTATTCCTCCGCAAAGGCGTCTAGCTCTAAACCAGTAACTCCGGGCCTTATCATGGCTCGTAGCTCTTTGAGGACAGCACCAGTGATTCTCCCGGCTTTCCTCATCTTTTCCAGATCTTCGTCTGTTTTTAGATTAATTGATTTACCAGCCGACATTGTTCCCAAAGCCTTTCTCCTGTGAGTTAATTACTTTATATTATATCAAATTTTATAGGAATCTAATAGGGTATGGATATCTCATTCAGAAAACTAGCTGACGTAAAGAACCTCCTTAGGCAGAAAAAGCAAGAGGAATTAAGGCTTAAAAAAGAAGAGGAATTCTTGAATTACTTTCAGCTTACGAGGGAACCTGTTTTGGGTAGCAGGGTGGGGACTGTGGTGGAATCGTATAAAGCCTTGGTTAGTGCTCTGGGAGATCCAACTTTTAAGGATGAAGACGGAGACACCGAAATGACTAGTGAATGGAGTTTCAAAAGTGCGGAAGGGGAGAAGTACAGTATTTATGATTATAAATTAACGGACTATGCTAACGTAGACGGGCCAAGTGTAGAGGAGTTTAGACAAACTACAGATGAGTATGAGTTTAGTATTGGTAGTACGGAGTACGGCAGGGGGAGAATAGGATTATTTATTAAATGGTTGAAGCTTAAAGGGCTTGATGCGTCTGGCGGTAATTAACCCCAGTCGAGATTGCTTAATTTTGTGGTCAGATTTTTGTACTGTTTTGTGCTCAGTTCTTTCCTGTTAGTCTCCAAGCATTTATCGCAATACCCTTCAACCTCCCCTACGTTACCATTTGTATAGAGAGCCTTCTCACACATCTTACAAAATCCCTTAGAATTAGTGGCGTTCCAGAAATATCTATTCATTTCTTGAACGTCTTTTCTTTTGCATTGAAGCTTCGCTGGACATACGCTTCCATAGCATGATTAATTACGGCTTTTTGTTTACGCATTTCGGAAAGCTCATAATTCATCTTCTCAATGAAGACACGTCGGAGAGAAACGCTCTTGCTGTTTTCGAGTGCGAATTTATATCTGTTCATATCGGTTTATTATATGGGGATACCGATATTTATCCATAATTAATCTATTTGCGTTTGATGATCTTGTGCTTGTTATCGCCTATGGAAATTGTAATTCTATTTTTAATTTCAGGCGTGTACATGGGGTTGGTGATTATCTCATCGTCTAGCGTAACTGTTTGGCACATAATCCACCGCTTTGCCTCACCCAAGCTGTGTGACATCCCAGCTTCGAAGATGAGTTTGTAGAGTGGGGGCACGGTCTTGTTTTTTAATTTGAACTCTTCCATGCCTTTTATTATATATAACTTTTCTGTCATGTCCACCTTTTATAAGAAAGTAATATGTATATACAGTGAGAATAAGCTAATTAATTAATAAATGAGGAAATGATGCCCAAAAAGAAATCCAAAAAGAAAACCAGTAAGGCTAAAACAAAAAAGCTTCACCACAAAATCCACGACAAAGCCAAGGACTGGGACGCCTACATGAAGAGGTATAAGTTCTACAAGATGCTCGCCAAGGATTTGCTGATGGGAGTTGCCTTCTTGGGGACTGTGGGCGGTAGTGTATTCAAGGGCACCATGCGTATGTTTGGTTTCGATCATCCATCCTTGCCTTCGTTCTTGGGTGGCAAAGAAGATGCCCTAACCGTAGCTTCAATTCCTCCACACCCCCATCCGCAACCAGTTGAATCGGCTCGTTCATCGGGGGGAAGTAGCGCCGAAGAAGTTGCCGACGAAGATGACTTTGCTGAAGAAATGGAGGCCGAACTTGCCAGAGATGGAGAGGCGATTGAGCACTTGGGAGATAGTGGAATAACTCTTGCCTCAGCACCAATCCCCCAAGAGGATAACGCATACCTCATGGCTCAGACTACGGCACCCACCTATGCTCAGAAGGCACCAGAAACCCATGAGCTGGTTATGTATTACGTTCCGCATGTCTTTTGGTTAATGTGTATTTCGTTTGTGACATGGCGGGTATCCAAGGGTATCTACGCATGGATTAGGCGCAAGAGGGGATAATGGAAATATCATTTAGAAAACTAGCTGACGTAAAGAACATCCTAAGGGAAATGCAGGATAAGAAATTCAACAAAGACGAAATGATTGGGAGAGAGGTTCAGACGGGCTTCGTTAATGATCAGGGTGGTTTCGAGCACCGTGGCGATGGTACAATCATAAAAGTTCGAAGTGATGGTGCTTATTTAATTGAAGATGATAGTAGGGGCACTTACTGGATGAAACCTGAGGAGGTTAGAGTTCTTGCTAAGAATGAAAAAAACTTTCAGGCAAGCGATCAGGTTGAGGTTGCTGATCCGAGTGAGGGCGACACTTGGAATCATAGTTTTACTGGATTTATTATAGATACGGATTTAGCCGCCCACCCAGCCCTGTTCCAAGTAGAGGACAATGAAGAAGATACTTTTTGGGTTAAGTACGATCAGCTTACTCGGATATAACTTCCTCAAGGTTGTCTTCTTTAATCATATCATTTAGTTGGAAGAGAAAAGTCTCCCCGGCATAAAACGGAAAGGCAACGGCGTAGCTGATTTCATCCTGAAAGGCTTGTGAGTGTTGAACCTCCCCCTCAGTCCCCGCCATGAGAGAAATCGAAGGATACCCACCAATCCCCAAAAAACCAGTCTGGAAGTTTACCAAGTGATTCTCTTTGAGTTTCACTTTTTTATTGTCGAATTTGTTCGCCATCCGTAAGTGCTCCTAAGTCTATTGTTTTTTTCTCGAATCGCTTCAGCGTTTCTTTTTTGGATAATTTAAAGACTAAGGAGCGACCTCCAAATATCTGAAGCCTGTATTCCTTGGATTTGTTTTCAGACACAACCACACAATCCCCCTGAAGGATTGCGAACTTCACCTCGCCGCTACTTGTTCCGACACTCCCGACATATCGCTCACTGGCATCGGGGCGCATAATAAGTTGGTCTAGCTCTAAGTAAAAAGCTTCTTTGGCGCTTAGTATTTCACCGACTTCAAACGCCACCAAGGGGAGATATTCTGCCTGATTCGTCCAGTCGTATCTGTTCATTTTTTTGATACAATACTAGTACCGAAGCGAGCGCTCACGAAGGCCCCTGTTGGAGTTTTTTCTCCGCAGGGGTTTTCTCTATAAAGCCCATTTTAGCAAAAAGACTGATGAGCGCCTGTCGGAGTTGTTCGCTCCCAGACGAAGTGGCGACCTTTGCCCTTACGAGGCTAAGTATTTCCTCTTCGCCTACCGGGTGGGTTTCCTTGACGATATCCATAACTAGGCGTTCAAACTCTATGGGATCTTTCATGTGGTCGCTGAAGTTAATCTCTTCAAATCTGTGAAAGTATTTGATTAGCTTTTCATTCTCGATGGCTTCTATGGATAAGCCAGATATGAAATGAAATCTGTTCATTTCTTCTTTAGCCCCTTGTAAAGAATCACAACAATGAGCAAGATGCCAAGGAAGTTGCCGAAACTCACCGCAACAGCATAGCCCAAAAGTAGGGCAACAATGATAACTAGGGCATTCCCACCCCACCCTGCTCGTACTTCGGGTAGGTCGTTTTTTGTCTCCAGCCAGCGAAGCCGACCTTTTCTCTCTCTATCTACGTCACCCATAAATCCTCCAATGAAGCCCTATATTACCTCATTTTTTATATTTTTTCAATATTATATATACTCAATGGAGCCTAATTAATAATGGAAATATCCTTCAGAAAACAAGCAGATATCAAGAACGTATTAGATAAACACCAGAGAAGTCAGGATAAAGACTTTCAGGTGGGAGATCATGTGCGTTTCGAGGACTGGGACGGGACTGCCGAGGTTCTGGCGACTGGTTCTGGGGAGGAGATGATTGGCACCTTCATACCCCCAGAGGTCGTGGAGGAGATACATAAGTACGGATCCGGGACTAAATATGCTAACGAAAAAATCGGGCAGTACCGTAAAAGTGATAAGGACTTTAACATGCTCATGGATGCCCTTAGAGACGATGCTACCGTTGGGGTAATCGGTTCTGGTTTGAACAGTATATTTTGCCTTGTCAAATTTGAGGATGGTGCCCTTGATATCATCCCCAAAGAAGAGATCAGTTCCATTGCGTAACGAGACAAGGACGTACAGATTTTTAAAGCAGTTGTTCCCCAAGGAGAAGATAGTTCGTCAGTACAGGATTGACGAGAAGGTTTATGACGACACAGGGAAGATTATTAAGTGGTTTATTAAGCCAGATTTCTACATGAAGAAGGATGGCGTTGAGTACATCATTGAATACAACGGCAAACAGCACTATGAGCCGGGGAAGCGTTACGGCAATAAAGCGTTTGCCAGACAGCAGATTAGAGATGCTTGGCTACGGACTTACTGTGAGGGCAGGGATATTAAGCTATTTGAGATAGATGGGAGGAAGATAACTGGTGATAGGATTAAACGTGAACTAATGACGTACTTTGGGATTGAAGGCAAACCAGTCAAGAGGGCTAAGCGTAAGGCGGCTCGATAGCTTCCCATTTCTTCCTGAAAATATCGAAATCTGAAAGCTCCGCATCTTCAACGTACAGCCACCCCCGCTTATTTTTACGAAACAGAGGTCGCATAATCCAATCGCCCTCGTCGGGGTCTAGGTCTAATTCATATTCATCCTCCCCCTCATCGGCGTCACTCTTTGCGAAATGTGTCCCCACGAAATAATATCCGTGGAGTATTTTTGGAATAACGACACTTCCTATCCACATCATTCTATTCATTGCTGTTTCCGCTAAGGGGGTTGAGTATCGAGTTTAAGTCTATTTCAGGAGCGTTTCGGCGGGATTCATCAATCTGTTCGTCCGTCATTCCCATCCTTCGTTGAGTTCTTTCGATCACATCATATCTTCTGAAGTTCATCTCAGACCACGGAACCCTGACCCCCTCCATATTATATGTCTGTGCCGTGGAATGGTGGAGAACTATTTCCGGCTTTATCTCGGGCAGGTTAATTAATTTATTATCTATCCAGTCGTATCGATTCATGATTAATTTATTATACTAAAAATTTTATAGAAATCTATTAATGTATACAACCAAATAAATTAATTAGGAGAAACAAATGGATTACCGTGAAACAATCAGAAGCGCCAATAAGACAGTGGAGTCTAGAGGAGCCGGAGAACCGGACGTAAAGGACTGGCGTGAGCAGACTGGCAAGCCTCGTCATGCTCCAGACGGCAAGCTCCCCGGTGGATTCAAACACAAGGAAGACAGCGAAGAGTTCCTAAGACTTACAAAAGAGATGAAGGAACGCCGTGAGCAGACTGGCAGTTATAGAGAGAAAATCAGAAGCGCCAGCAAGAAGGGCAATCAAGCTCTTTCAGACGAAGAGAGCAAGAAGGCTGAAGCTTACGAAGAAAGCACCGCTAAAGTTGAGAAGAAGTCAGCCGCCGAATACAGAGACTTCATCAAGACCAAAGCAATTATCCGAACAAAATCAGAATAAACCCCACCAGTAGATTTCGATCTCTGGCTACAACTGCTGGCGTATAGCGAGTGGTTGTCTTAAACAAAAACCCCCCTAACATATCTGGGGGGTTTTTATTATGCCGTGTAGTAAGTGAGACTGGCGTTCAAACTACTAAGGGTGACTTCTTTAGCTGGGCGTTGAGCAACAATCCAAATGGCGAAATTATCCCCCGCATCGAAGTTAATCCCGGCGAAGCGATGGAGGAATGATATGCTTTGGTAAGCGGTCAGTCTTAAAAATTGAGTTGCTATGACGTGACGGACGTTAGTGTAGTCGAGTCTTACTAGCGAGATTTCGAGGGTAACGGCTTCGTTTACTTGAAGGTCAACACTTATCTCTTCCAATCTTCCGTGCCCACTGGTGAGCATTGGATCGGTTAGGAAGTTGTATTCAAATGTTGTGTAGTTGAGATTTATTCCGGTGTTGTGCTGGAAAGGGAATTCCTCTACCTCAAAAGTCGCCGCAGGGTAATTGCCGTGTAAGTCTATGGCACCGGGTATATCAATCTCAGTGCACGGGTTTATCATCTCTTCTATTTCCGGTAAGGCAAGATTTTTTCCTAGCCATTCACTTCTTTTCACTTAGGCACCATCAGCATCGCCTCTTTGGGCTTCATCTTCATAATTCTATTCCAGTTCTTATAGCGCCAGACAGTAGCCTTGCGTATGAACTTGTTTCTATTGTAGGCCGGGACAAACAAATCAACATGTCCATTAATACTGATAGGTACGCAGGCATGAGCATGAGGGCCGTTGGGCCGCTTGCTAGGGCGTTCAAACTCTTCGAAGAATAGAACCCAGCCATAGTGCTTATACTTTCTCGGTTTGGTCAGCTTCTCTACGGTTATCTGATTGCCCTTGAGCGTGGTGACAATCTTCATTTCCATTGCTTTTCTGGCCCTCGTCTCCGTCTTTCTGTCGTGGGGCATTAACTGGAATACGGCGTTCCCATTGTAGAACCAGCCCTTGATATGCTTGAGCCATTCCTGTCTACTCCCCCTGTTCTTAAACCAGAGGTAACTCAGCACCTCGTAGGATGTCGGCACACAGCTCCAAGGGGATATTTGCTGACCAATCCTACGCTTGAATTCGCCTGTCCATAGGCTCACGAAATAGGGTTGCTTCTTACTGAGGAAAGTGAACTTCTTTAAATGACTGACACGAAGCTTTGGATCCGAGCGACCAGACTGAAAGAAATACTTCTTATCCAATGCTCTGTAGTCCTTTGAATTTGCGCTTATCCCACCATTGCTTTTTGCGACCAGTCTTCCTAAAGAATTCGGTGTTCTTTGTCTTTCTGAGGCGACAGGTTGAGCATAATTCCCCGTTATTCTCGACGTGCCTTGGCTTTTTGTTATTGCATGAGCGACACACAAACGGGCTTTTTATCCATTC
>SDBT01007393.1_pt1 | contig 18069 bp, 15 predicted proteins | sample 2277101 | NCBI WGS metagenome assembly SDBT01 (sample SAMN10404973, study PRJNA504765) | marine sediment metagenome | isolation source: marine sediment core GS10_PC15, 103 cmbsf | place: Arctic Ocean: Southern Knipovich Ridge | collected 2010 | reverse complement strand
TTCCTGCTCAAGCTGCTCGTTTGTAGTCCTTAGTTCGACCGTACGCTGCTGGACTCTTGCTTCTAATTGCTCATTGGCTTCAACCAATGCTGCCTGGTGATGCTGAATTTGTTCTAACATTTCGTTGAATGCACCGGTAAGCAGTCCAACCTCATCGTTACTGCCTTTGTGAGCCCGAGCGGAATAATCCTTCTTTTCGGACACGACCAGCGCTAACTCGGCCAGAGTCAGAATCGGACCCGAAATAATTCTCTGAAGGCGCGATGACAAAAAATAGGCTGCCAAAGACGCAAACAATATGGCCACAGCAAATATGCTGACGGTGCGTCTAAACGATGCACGCAGAGGAATCAAATCCGACTGGATGCAGACCGACCCTATTTTTTCGCCGTCAAGGATAATGCTCTTGAACACGTTCAGCAGCCCACCTTCAAAGACATAGCCATCCTGTTGATGTTCAATCTCGTACTCGCAGATGGAACATTCGAAGTCTTCCCGACAATAAGCGGCGAAATGCTCGCCGGCTGGAGTGTGAATTTCGCCAAAGACAACTGAAGGCTGGGCACGAAGGGTTTTTAATATGTTTTTGGCGTCCTCTGCGTTGTCAAAAGCCACCGCCGCCGTACAGTTATCTGCGATCATTTCCGCCTGTGCTGAAAGATTTCTCACCAGGGACCTGCGAACAGTTATCTGCCCCCATATTACCACTATCACTCCCACCAACAACAGCGCGCTGATGGATGTGGCCATGATAATGGATATCAGCTTATGTTTTATCGCCATTCGGCCAAGGCGCCACATAATCAATCCTTCGCTTTCTCCGAGGTCTTTTCTGTAATCACTCTTTTCGCAACTCTCAGAAGCTTGGAGCTGATCTCAAGATTGGCACGTTTGCTCGCAACAAGATTCACTTCAAAGATTACTTTTTTCTCCTCCAGGATAAAGTTGACAATGCCGCCGGCTTCGACAAAACCGTCTGCCTCACCAATGGTCAGCACATTGTGGTCTCTGACCATCTCAATAATCCTGTCACAATCGCCAGCCATTTCTGAGGAACAGATAAATAACAATTGACATTGCCCTAAAGCCTTTATATTTGCCTCCGACCTGGCCTTGTCATTAGTTTTGTCATTGACCAGCCGCCTGAACTCGCCGAATTGTTTTATGACTATCTTCCTGCCCCTGACGGATTTGCCCTTAACAGGCTCAAAAGCGTCTCCAAAGGGGTCTTTACCGATGATTCCGATGGTTATTGTGTCGTCATCCTTGCTTGTTTTTTCTGAGCCTTCGTTAGCTTCATCCGGCCACTTGACAAATTTAATGAAGTTGTATATGAAAGCGGCCTTTACCTGGTACTCCTTGCTCGGTGCAGAATCCGTCCCGGCGGCACAAACTATCCGGGTCAATGCCAGAACCAGAATCAAATATGTTATCGTCATTGTCCTATTCATATTTGGCTATCTCATGTCGTCCTTGTACGATTTATGCACGAGGTCTGCTCCTAAAATCGGTATCTCATGTTGAACAGAAAGCTCCGGCCGTTCTGCTCTATAGAATCTAATTCATTGTCACCCCATGCGGGATGGTAATATCTTGTGTTAAAGAGATTGTAAATGCCGAACGAAATGTCCATATTCTTCATGGCATCGACCCAGGTAAGGGTAAGATTAGAAAGCAGATAATTATTTGTCTTTTCCTCAGCAAGGGTCTTTCTTCGCGAGCTGTACTGGGCCTCGAAACCGGCAAAGAGTTTGTCTTCAACGATGGGAACAACCACATTCAACTTAGCCAGATGTAATGGTGAATTGGGCATGCGTGCGCCATGATGAGTGGCTACGCCTTCTGTGACAGGCTCACAGGGATCACTGTTGTCGACATTCCAGGTAGGCGCGCCGTATTCGGTGTCGGTAACAGAATAACTGGCCCGCCCCCAGATGCCGCTTTGGGATTTACCTTCCAAACCGAGTTCCATACCGGTGGCCTGGGCCATGCCCCAATTTTCCCAACGTAACTGACTGGGCGGACCACCTTCCCAGCTATACAAGTTAATGAAATCGTGGAGTTTGTAATGGAAGATCGACAAACTGCCGCGAATGTTGGGCTTGAAGTAATGCTCTAAGACGAATTCATAGGTCTCAATGGTCTCGGTTTCGAGACCTCCGAGTGATTCAGCGGAGACCTGCTCCGTATCCGACTCTTCATTTTGGTAATAAACCTCCTGTACCGTAGGAGCACGGAATGACGTGCCGTAGAGCAGCTTCAAAGTGGTGGCATCGGACCATTGATTTATTAATGCAAACCGAGGATTGATGGTATCTCTTGCAAGAGCGCCCTGAATATCATCATAACGCACGCCGGCGTTGAGCATGAGAGTATCGGACATCTTCCATTCATCCTGGACATAAAAGCCCAACCACCGGCTGTTTTTTTGAACGTTGAGATATTGCACAACCCCGCTGTTATAACCCAACACTTCGGACTCTTCATCACAGGGGTCAGCAAGTATTACTGCGTCCCACCTGCGGTCCAGGTCCATATCCTGTCTGCCGTTATACTGAAACTCAACTCCCCAGGTGAGCTTATGATTTTCGATTGGCTGGTGGGTATATTGCAGTTCACCATTGAACCATGTCCCTCTCCTGTCATATGTTTCCGGGTTCGTTACGTAGCCATAATCGTCATACTCCCACCACTGCGGGCTGAAATAATGTATCTTTCTTCGATGATTATAGGCATTATAAGATAGCCGACCCAGGATGGAGGATGTGTCGGAAAACTCATGCTGGTACGTTAGTCCAATGAAGGCCTGGGTGTCGAATTTCCAGTTGTGATACTGGTGCTCAAAAACAGCGCCCAAAGGAGCGGTGGGGATTTCTTTGCCGCGTTTGCTGAATCCCGCCTCAAGAGTAAACTCATCAAAGGTTAGTTTTGTGAAGAACTTCTGAAAAAACTCATCGTCATTTGGAGTGTGGCCATCAGACGGCCAAATCTGGCCCGGTTCCGGAGTCTCGCACGGATCTACCACATCAAAAGACCGATAATACATCTTCCGGCCATCACGTCTGAAAAGGGAGGCGGAAATAAGCCAGTCGAGGCCGCTGTCAAATTCTTTTCCATAAGTAATCCGTCCCCGTTGAGCTTCGAACCTGGAATACTTCTCGGTGAACATATCGCCTGAGAACTCGAAGCCATCATAGTCTTTACCCTTTTTGGTTATGACATTGATTACGCCGAAGACAGCATTGCTGCCGTAAAGTGCTGAGCCCGGCCCGCGGACGATTTCGACGCGGTCGATAAGGTCGGTATTGAGAAGAAATTCATGCCCAATCCCACCGTGGCCCTTGACATTCTCATTCATACGGAAGCCGTCCACCAGTATCAGCACGCGAGTGTTGGTATCGCCGGGAAGGCTGAATCCGCGAACACCAATACGTTCATAACTACGGTCGTAGGAGGTATAGAAACCCTTGACGCTTCTTAAGATATCCGCCAGTGTTCGGTGCCCATAGAGGCGGATCTCATCAGCGGTAATGACCGTAACCGATGATGGGGCCTCGCTAACTTTCTGTGCGAACTTGGACGCCGTAGTAACCGTCTCAACCTCGATTTCCACCAGCTCTTCGAGCGACATCTCAAAGAAATCTTCCTGTTTGTTCGAATCCTGTTCCTGAGCGGATAGTGGCTCGTTAAGAGCAACCGCAACCAACAATATCACAACAAAATATCGCATCGTCGAAAAGGAGTGCTTTATCTGCTTCATTTTTCAGTTCTCCTCTAACTTGCAAATTCCCCCTATACACACAAGGTTCGAGGAACCTGCTCGTGTCAGAACTACTCGTTTCTTGTCATCGGCCACAATATTTTTTCTTTTTCATCACCCTCCGTATAAGAGATACTGCCGGTTTCAGTATCCAGAAAAACACCTTTTCTTTCTCTCCCACCAAGGACCGAAGCCTTTATGCAAATTCCCTTTTCTTTCATAATACCTGTTACGGACTCAATGTTGGCATCGCAAATAGTGTTGTTTTCCTCCTGTAAAACATTTCCTGCTCCGACAAGACAGACTACTATATCATCCAGCTTTGACCCCGCCTCAAGCATCAGGCCTAACATCTTTTCTATTGCATCAAATGCATATTTTGTCTTTTCCAAAAATTGCCGCGGCGCCTTGCCCGGAAGCATAATATGTGCCATCGCACCGACTTTTTTCTTCGAATCTAAAGCCGCAACCACAATGCATGAGCCTATCGCAATAGCTTGTAGGATTGCTTGCCCCGCAGCAACTTTAACTTCTCCCGTATTGACATATACAACTTCTTCCATTATGTCCTCACAAAGGACTTGCCATCAGCTTTTCATGAATCCGCGCTATGTTTTTCTTCTCTGCCTGATTCAGCTAAAAAGGCGCTAATTTCTTTCTGTACACACAAGGTCCGAGGAGCCTGCTCGTGTCAGAACTTCTTGCTTTTTTCATTACGCGTTAAAATCTGCCCCCATTAGGCAAGCCGATGCGCACTCGCATCGCCACACAGCGTATCGGAACCCGGCAAAGACACATTAAGAAGAAAATCGCAAATTGTGCGCCTCCAGGCGCCACCAAACCACCCATGCATTGCAGCACGAGTCCTTGGGCTGTTTGTGATACTGAAAATGATGTTTTTCAAAAAAAGTATAAATAAAAAAGGAAAAAAACTGTCGTCCTTACCACTTCAACCGAAAGCTTAAGCCCCCACATTGGTCCGGTAATCGACTTCTGTTGGATTGCAAAAATGAAGCCGGCCGGCATAAACCGATAGCGCAAATTTAGTGTCGAAGTTTCAGCCGCACGAAGTGGGGCGGGCGATGCAATACCAATATAAAATTTAACCTATAAAACGCCTAACTACTGTAAAATACTACTGTTGGAGCAGTTAAAATTTTCAATAATTCCCTTGCTTTTTCCTTTCGATTGTGTTATATAAGAGTTTGTAGGTTTACCCCTGCGATGTACGTGTCGGACGATAACATTTGAAAGAACCGATGCCCTTACTCAGGGAAGTCAGGCCTCGATGGATCGGAAATGCCTACTCGATAGGACTTTCGGACACGAGCAACGATTGCCCACGTGGAATTAAAGGGTTCTTTTCAAAGGCGTCCGCACGGCAATGGTGGAGGTTGGCCTCAAAATTAAAGGTCTGTCTTGCGGCAGGCCTTTCTTAATGCGCTTTTTACAGCCAAAATCACTCTTTCGTTTCATCCCGATAAATCTGGCCAAAAAAAAAATTTCTTTATACTAAACAAGTTACCTGGTTGTCATATAGGTGACAATCGATTGTTATAAGTTTAGAGAAGCGGCCCGTCGATGCTCCAGGATAAACTGCTCATATGGAAGTTCAACCATGGCAACAAAGATGTACTGCGCCTGATTTATGAAAAGTACAAGGATGATTTGCTGACGTTGGCAACCGCTCTTTTGTATCAGAAAACCGAAGCCGAAGACGTTGTCCACGATGTTTTTTGCTCGCTGATAAGATCGGCCCAAAAGCTAAGACTAAACACCAACCTGAAGGGCTACCTGGTAACCTGCGTGGCCAACAATGCCCGCAACAGAAACAGGGCAAATGTCGCCCACGCCGCTTCCGGCCTGGAGACGGCGCGCTCGATTGCCTCCGACGCAAAGTCGCCGGACGTCGCAGCAATCTTCGGCGAAGAGCTTCGCCTCCTGACCTGGTCACTCTTGCAGCTTCCGTACGACCAGCGGGAGGTCCTTCTCCTGCGACTTTATAGCGGGATGAAGTTCAAGGCAATCGCCGCCCTCGAGGGCCAATCAATCAATACAATCCAGGGCAGGTACCGCTATGGATTGGAAAAACTGCGGTCATTAATGAATGGTGAGGTGAAAAAATGATACCGACAGATAACATACACAAACTGATTAAGAAGTTGAATGTAAAAGCCGGCCCCGATCTGGACGCCAGAGTCCACAACGACATTTCCAAGGCGCTGGCTGAACCGAAACAAATACAACCGGCTGCAACACAGCCGAATATATGGAGAATAATTATGAAAAATCCAATGACAAAAATTGCAACCGCCGCAGCGGTGATCCTAATCGCCGCCCTCGGCATAACCTTCTTAGACAAATCAGCAACGCCCGCCTGGGCCATTGAGCAAACCATCGAAGCGATGAAAAAGTTCAACGGTATTTACCTTTCAGGTACGTGGGTTATGTACCGCGAGAGCCTTGAAGAAGGATTTGACCCGGAACTTGTCGACGCATTTTACCAGGAAGGCAAGATATCTTTCGAGATGTGGGCGCAGGTAAATGAGGATGGTACAAGGTCCGGCAATGTCAAGATTAAAGGGCTCGGCGGAATGATTGGTGTGGCTGATGAGGACCAGACGCGGATTTACCTCCCGAAGACCAATACCATCTATATCCAGCAGGGCTCGCACATTATGGTGAGTCCGTGGCCATCGCAGGACTTTTTGGCAGAAAAGGAAAAGGAATCCGAAGATTGGAAGGTTAGGTACGGAACCGATGCAGAAACTGGGCGAGACCGTATATTTGTAACCTGCCGAGCAGGAGGACGCGAGAAATCCTGGTGGTTTGAATTCGATTTGGAGACGAAACTGTTGGTGCGTTTCAAGCAATGGACAAATGCTCACCGTCAGGGTCAACCTGAATGTGATGTTCAGAAAATCATTTACTATGAGGAGCTGCCGGATGAGGTATTTGAGCTTGAAGCACCCGAGGATGCTGAGGTTTTTGAAGGATTCTCTCCTTTGGATCTGATGCTCGTAAGCAAAAATGGCAAGCTCGGCGACCCTGAGTATGGCGTATCGGTGGAAGGGCTTACCAAAGATCAGGCTTGTGAAAAAATCCTGAAGGAATTCTGGCAGGCCCTGATCGACGATGATTTGTCTCGAATACGACAGCTCCTTCCAATTACGGCTGACTGGGATGACGAAATGATGATAAATGACCTTGGGCTTGATGATGAGGATGACATTTTGGAGCTTTTGGAAGTTGGTCAAATTGTTCATGAAACCAAATCCGACCTTGGCCCGGTAGTCGTTGTGCCAAGCATCATCAGTTGTAAAGATGGGAAGATGCGAGAGATTAAGCTCATAATAATTTTTCGCCAGTTAGAGGGCGAGTCCTCCTGCGTGATTTATGCCAACTCAGGCGCTGCCCGTGAAATAGCAGAATAAATCTGGTTGATAAATGCAGCAGAGACGCCGTCGGGCAACTGCTCGACGGCGTTTTTTTGCGCTTTTTTGGAAAATTCCGTTATTTTGCTCGGGTGGGGTAAATCTGGCAAAAATAGTTGATTTTGTTTAGAGTAAATGGTGAGGTTCAAGTGTGTAATAAGTGAGCAACGGCCGTTCTAAGATTGGCAGATAAAGGCGGATGATAGAAGACAAACTACTGATATTGAGGTTCAAGCATGGCAGTAGCGAGGCCCTGCGCCGTATATACGAAAAGTACAGGCTTTATCTGCTGAAGTTGGCAACCGCTCTTTTACATGATTTCAATATTGCCGAAGACACCGTGCACGATGTTTTTCTTAACTTCGCCCAATCGGCAGATAAGATCAGGCTCCGTGGAAGCTTAAAAGGCTACCTGCGAACTTGCCTTGTCAACAGTGCACGCAATAAGGCCCGGGCAAAACGTCTTCGTCCGTCTGTTGCTCTCGATGAAGTTGACTCGATGGCTTCGACCTCAAACAGACCGGACCAATGGATTATATGCAAAGAAGAAGCTGCCCGAATAAGTAAAGCATTGGCTCAGATCCCGTTTGAGCAGGCCGAAGCGGTCGTTCTTCATCTGCTTGGCGACATGAAATTTAGAGAGGTTGCAAAATTACAGTCTGTTTCAATCAAGACAATCCAAAGTCGGTACCGGTATGGATTGGATAAACTGCGCACGCTGTTGAATAGTGAGGTCCAAAAATGAAACCAGCTGAAAATATAGAAAAGTTAGTTAAGAAATTCGATGTCGATACTGATGCCAGGATGGATGAGGTAGTTCTTGGTGAGCTGCTTCATGCACAAAAAAAATCTAAAGAACCAAAGCTGAGCTCATCTCAGCCGAATATATGGAGAATAATTATGAAAAATCCAATGACAAAACTTGCAACCGCAGCAGCGGTGATACTGATCGCGGTACTCGGTATAACTCTTTTAGACAAATTAGCCACGCCCGTCTGGGCAATAGATGAAACAATCGATTTACTCAGGGAATTTAATGGTATGCACGTTACAGGAACAATGCTGAATGAAGAAGGAAAAGAGGTTTCCTTTGAGGCGTGGGCCAGAGCTAATGAAGACCAAACAGCATCAAATCATCTTCGGCTCGAAACTGAAACCGGGGAGATTGATGTTGTTTCGGGGCATCGACGATACCAATACGATCCAGCAACCCAGACTGTCAAGATTACAGAAGGTTATGGCCAGGCGATGGGCATATGGTTTGGAGCTGATTTCTTCGAATCATTGAAGAAAATAGTATTAGATTGGAATGAAACTTATGGCAAGGACTCGGCGACAGACAGGGATCGAGTTTTTGTCACATGCAGCCATCCCGCAGCGCCAGGTCCGAGGTCAGTTTGGTTCGAGTTCGACGTTGAATCTAAACTGCCCATAAGTTTCAAACAATGGGAAAATATGGCCAGAGAAGGTACTCCCAGTTTTTATGTGAAGTCAATTAAATATCTTGATGATTTGCCGGACGAGATGTTTCAGTTTGAGATACCTGAAGGAGCAAGAACTGTCCCTGCCCTTGCTGAGAGGAACGATAAGCTACAGGATCCATACTCTGGAATGCTCGTTGGCAGCATGACTGAAGGGCAGGCCTGCGTAGAAATTGCAAGACATTACTGGCAGGCTGTCATCAAACAGGATTGGCAGACAGTTGCGATGTTATGTCCAATATCAACTGCCCAGCAATGGGAAAATAAATATAGCGGTAATAATTTCGAAGAAATTGTCGAAATCAAAGGGTTGCATCAGGAAGATGGGTATACTATTGTACCTTGTACAATAAGATTTGACAGCAACGTCACCAGGACAATAAATACGACAGTAGTATTCAGAACAATTGATGGCCAACAATCGTGCGTAATAGCTAACACATGGAGCCAGGATTGGGATTAAGATGCAAATGTAAAATGATTATACACCTTTAGTCGCAGATTAAACACTGCTGGAAATAGACAGCCCAGCAGTGTTTTTTTTTACAAATTTCCCGTTTTGAAGCAATTTCTCCATTTTTTTCTGTCGCAAAATCGGCCTATTCTGCACTATATAGTGAAGATTCGAATCTTTGTACGTTTTTGAGCGGTTCGACAAGCTCACCACGAGGTGCTTATGGCTGACAATGACAAATACTATGTTGCCCGTTGCCTGGATGGCCACCCCGACGATTTTCGCTATCTTGTTCGCCGCTATCAGACAGCTTTACTGGCACACCTGGCCGGGCAATTGCACGACAAGGAAAAGGCCGAAGACGCCGCCCAGGAGACCCTTGTGCGGGCTTACTTCAATCTTTCAAAACTAAAGAAGCAAAAGTCGTTCTTCCCCTGGCTCCTCGGCATAGCAGGCCGTGTCGTCAAAGAACAGCAAAGAGACCGACAGCGTCAAAGTCAGCTAACAAGATCCCTGGCTGAGAATAAGCCCCCTGCCGGCCAAAGCCACGACTATCCCCTGGCCCGCACGATAGCTCAACTGCCTGACTCGCATCGTGAGCTGATTTTGCTTCGATATTACAGCGGCCTTTCTTGTGCCCAAATTGGCCGCCAGCTCGATATGCCGTTAGGCACGGTTACTAAAACCCTGTCACGGGCGTACGCAACGCTGCGCGAACTACTGAAGCCGCAACAAAGCCAGCAAGATTGTGAGGTGCAAAAATGAACTGTCAAGATTGTAAAGAACATTTAATCGAATACATCGAAGACCTCCTCGAAGACCAACAGGCCAGCGCCATTGCATCGCACATTGAGCGTTGCTCCGAATGCAGAGCAGAACTGGCCCGGATGACAGACCTCCGCAAGCGCTTGATACAAAACGGCCAGGACTTTGCCGAAACCGACCTTGAGAATGCCGTCTTTGACCGAATTGTCCGCAGCCAACACCTCAAGCTCAAAGAAACCCGAAAAATTAACAGACAATTTAACTTATGGAGAATAATCATGAAGAGTAGAATAACAAAATTTGCAACCGCAGCAGCGGTGATACTAATCGCCGTACTCGGTATAACGTTTTTAGAAGAATCCACGCCAACCGCCTATGCAATTGAGCAGACAATCCAGGCAAGCCACACTGTCCGTTTCCTCCATATCAAGGACTTTAGCGCCGACGAAGATGAACCAAAAGAGTTCTGGGTCCAGTTCCACAACAACGGCCAGGTAAGGAATGTTCGAATGGACTTTCCCGAATGGGCCGGCGGTGGCGATGGGCCTAAGGTCGTAGTGTGGAAACAGAACAAGGCGCAAGTCTGGTTCAAGAAAAAGAACAGTTTTCTAACCGTCGCCGACAGACGCGTCGCTGACCATATGCTTAAAATGGCAGAAGAACTTGACCCCAAGCTGGCTGTTAACCGCCTGCGTGAAAGAGAAGAGCGTGGCTGGATAAAGATTAAAATAGAACAGCCTCCTGATAAATCCGAGCCGATTGTTCTAACTGCCACATATCAGCCCCAAAGCCCTACACCGAACCGCCGCTTCGTACTTTTAATTGACCAGGCCACCAAACTTGTTACAGCCATGGAATCTTATGAGTTAGAAGGCGGCGAATACAAGTACCTGGGATATATGGAGTACCACGACTATAACCAGCCGATCGACGCCGAGATGTTTACTCTGGAAGATGAACTTCCCGCCGATGCAATGCGGATTGACCAGACCATTCAAGAGGTTGGGCTCCCACAGGGTGACCTCACCGACAAGGAAATTGCCGTAGAAGTGGTTCGCCAGTTTTACCAAGCTTTGATTGACAAAGATTATGCCAAAGCAGGTCAACTTTTGGGAGGTGTCCCCGCTGCCAAAATACAGGAATGGTTTGAAGAGTTGAATGTTATAAGGATAGTCTCGATAGGCGAACCGACTCCACATCCAATTCCAGGGGTAGGCGGATTTCGTGTGCCTTGCAAGCTTGAGATCGAGGAAGATGGAACCAAATCGATTTATGAGTACAGCCCCGCTGTTCGCCAGGTATATGGCCAACCTGATCGCTGGAATATTCACGGCGGAGTTACCTAAAGCAACCTGATTATCTTATCGATGCTGCTACACAAAGGCCGGTCGCCTCCAACCGGCCTTTTTCATGTCCTTTCAGCCGAAAAACCGCTAAAATTGCATAAAATTATTTTGTTTAGAGTAAAATGGTCAGTTAGATTGTTGTATAGATGACGATCGTTGGTTTCGAAACTGATTAGGTAAGCCTGAAATGTTAGAAGATAAGTTGCTGGTCTGGAAGTTGAAGCGTGGGAGCAGGGAGGCTCTCAGATGCATTTATGGAAAGTATAGAGATGATTTGCTCCGCCTGTCAGCAGCTCTTTTGAATGAAACAAGTGTGGCTGAAGATATTGTGCACGATGTCTTCATCGCATTTGTACGCTCAGCCGGGGATTTTCAACTGACCGGAAGCCTGAAGGGCTATCTTGCAACCTGTGTCGCTAACAGGGTACGAAATGTCAACCGAGCAAGGAAACGCCAAAAGGCCACCGGATTGGATGAAGCGAGACACCTGGCCTCAGGTTCCAAAAAGCCGGAGCACTGGATCATATGCACTGAAGAATTTACACGATTGAGCAATGCGTTGGCACAACTGCCATATAACCAGCGGGAAGCGATAATCCTGTACTTTCAGTGTTCGATGAAATTAAGGCAAGTAGCGCAATTGCAAGGTGTTTCAATCAAGACTGTCCAGAGCAGATGTCGTTATGGATTGGATAAACTACGAGCACTGCTAAACAGTGAGGTGATATAATGAGTTCCCCGGAACAAATAAAAAGGTTTATCAAAAACACAAAAATAAACACTGTTCCAGACACTAATCAGGAAGTTCTGAACGAACTGTTCAGTGAGCTGGATCGGGCCAAAGAATTGACGCCCGTTAAACAACCGAATATTTGGAGAATAATTATGAAAAATCCAATGACAAAAATTGCCACCGCAGCAGTCCTTGCGGTAGGCCTGTTTATAGGTTGGCAGGTTTTCAGTATAAGTGAGGTCTCGGCGGCCGAGATTCTCGCTGATGCAGCCCAAGCGTTGTCAAAACTTGAATCTGTCTATATGAAATTAAACATACGTACGCTCCCCGGAGACAATTTCGAACTGATAGGACCCGAATATGACTTTGTGGTTAATGAAATATGGAAGGAGCTTGACGATACTTGGCACGGTAAATGGCGGATCGAAAAACCTGGGCGTGTCGTCATAATGGATGGCCAATCATCATTGCTTCTCATACGACCTAACCACGTTTCAAGTGGTCCTGCTCTCAACCCCGGATTTGTAGAATGGCTAAAATCTTTGCTGTATGTTGACGAGATTCTTGAAAGTGAAGTGAATCTCGCGGCAGAGCAGGGCTCCGAACTGCTCCTGACCCACCATATCGGACCCGATGGGCTCGAAAAGTTTGTTGTAACAGTGGAAGCCAAGGCGCAGGGAGATTATACCAACGACTACCTCAAGAATACGAGCATCTCTGACTCTGACAACCGCCGAGTCTATTGGTTCGACGCTGCAAGTAAGTTATTAGAAGCATTGGATGTGTATGTACACACAGAGGATGGGGATGTTCTCGTGCTGGAGACAACCGAAATTGAATACAACCTCAAATTTGATCCCGATGTGTTCACAGTCCAACTTCCTGAAGATGTTATTACGTTTAAGCCAATTGAAAAGCTACCTGATAATGCAAAATATAGTCAGATGGGACCAAGGGAAGTTGCCCAAGCTTTTTTCCAGGCCTGTTCGGATGAAAACTGGGATGAAGCCTTAAAGTTCTGGACAATGTCCAGATTCGATCAACAATTTAAGCTCCATCTGGGTGGATTGGAAATCATAGAAATCGGTGAGCCTTTCAAATCGGGCAACTACTCCGGCTGGTTCGTACCCTATGAAATCAAACTCAGATCAGGGCAAATCAGAGAACATAATCTTGCCTTACAAAAGGATGATGATGCCAATCGGTTCTATTTTGACGGCGGGCTTTAACAAATTGGATTATCTCGACAAATTGTGCCCCAAAAAAGGCCTTATTTCTGTCTGCAGCAGGTAGCTAAATCACTAATATCACAGAAGTAACATACCCATATTGATGGCAAAAATGCGGTTTTTGAAGCAAAAACTCGATTTCGCGCATTTTTTTCTTGATTTTGCGACCATTAAAGTGTTTAATATATAGTGTATCTTATTTGGCGCTCGGCGCTTCACCTTGAGGAGGTGATGAACATTAAGTACGTCCGAAAAGTCATTTTATTGATTGATTCCTCGCGGTCATTCAATCGCGGTCTACTTGGCGGCATCTCGCGGTATGCCCGCCTTCACGGCCCGTGGTCCATCGACATGAATTTCTGGAATACCTATGACATCGGTCTACCGCAAATCGAGCGATGGCAGGGAGAGGGCATCTTCGCCGCGGGGATTTATTCGAAAGAGTCAGCCAAAAAAATTCTGCAAAGCCGATTGCCCGCGATTACCGTGGAAGATGAACTGAGAGACCAACTCCCCGCACACAAAAAAAACTCAAACGGCATTGCCACCGTCAGAACGGATTCGCAGGCGACCGGCAGAATTGCCGCAGAATACTTCCTCGAACGAGGCCTCAGGAACTTCGCTTTTTGCGGGGTTCCCAACAAGACCTGGTCCCAGCAGCGCAAGGAAGGCTTTTGCGAAAGGATACAACAAGCAAAACTCAAATGCCATATCTATCCCGTACCACGTTTGAAGAAGGATAATGTGTGGGAAAAGGAAAGAGTCGCCTTAGCTAACTGGCTCAGGGACCTTCCCAAACCAGCCGGACTTATGGCATGCAACGATGAGCGGGCCTGTGAACTCATCGAGGCTGCTCATCTGGCCGGTGTAGCGATACCCGAAGAGATGGCCGTAATCGGCGCCGATAATGATGAATTGCTGTGCAATCTCCTGGACCCTCCGCTTTCGAGTATCGGCCTGAATGGAGATAAGGCCGGCTTCGAAGCAGCGGCACTGCTTGACAGGCTCATGGCTGGAGAAAAGATGGCAGGCCAGGAGATCATCGCTGAACCCACAGGCGTAGTTGCGAGGAAATCAACCGACATCATGGCCGTTGCGGACCCTGCGGTCTCGGCGGCAACACGTTTCATTCAGACCCATAGCACTGAGATGATACGAGTAGATGATGTGGTAAACGCGACGCCGTTATCCAGGCGCCTTCTGGAGCGGCGGTTTCGCCAGACTCTCGGCCGTTCCATCCTAAAAGAAATCCAGCGTGTTCATATAGAATCAGCAGTTAAAATGCTGTTGGAAACAGACACGTCCATAAGTCAGATCGCGCACAATGCCGGCTTTAGCAACCCGACCCATCTGGGAGTGATTTTTAAGCAGCGAATGAAAATGACCCCGCTTGCATATCGCAAGGCCTTTAGAAACGGTCAGATATAAAACTTGCAGTGTGGCACCCTTTTACTTAGTCCGGGTGGCACCCTTTTAATTGTAAAAGGGTGAGCTACGCGGCAACCAAAGATAAACTATGGGCAGGAGCGATAAACAACCCCTGCCCTTTTAATACCATACAGAATTACAAAAATTCGGCTCAGCCGCCGGCTGATTTAACGAACTTGCTGATTTCGTCGCGGTCCGTCAGGATAGATAGTTCCAGGTCGTAGGTTCTGCTCCTGCCGGGGGCAATCTTGACGAGTTGTCTTTGCTTGCGTGCTGCAATCTGGCCTATCGGCGGATTCGTACCGGGCTCAAGTGCACAGACATAATCACCGAGACCCCAGTGCTGCCAGTTGCACAGCCACGGCAGTTGCTTCTTATTGTACTTCATCACAAGCGCCATCTTTAGCTTTTTGTTATTGATGCCAACGGTGCATATTCCATTTCGGCCCGCTTTGACATCCACGAATCCACAGGCCTCGCGGCCCTTGTGAATGTTAAGGGGCTTTTGGCACTTCATGTAATTGTGTTTGCTTGCGAAAAGCTCGTCGTCCTGGTCCATGCCCCGAGACTCGCACTTGCCCTTCCAGATGAGGTCGGCGCCTTCATCAACCAGGGGCCACCCGAAATTGCAGTGATACAACATCATATGCGGCATGGTCTGCGAGGCGAGATTCGTAACAACGTCATGTATGCGAATGGTGGGCTCACCGATGCGAGAGGAGATTGTTCTTCTTAGTTCGTAATTCGTCCCGAAAAGCCTGGTCTGCTTGACGACGCCGGTTATGCTCATGTCGAGTTTTCCCGCTGCAAGGTCCGGCTGGACTATCGATTCAATCGATGCGGGATTATTATTTATCCTGCCGTGCAGGCCGCGCTCCTCGTTAGCATCTTTTTCCGGCCCGCCGGCATGGGTCAGGCCGCAGGTAGCCAACAAGCCGCCCCCGAAGGAATAAAGCCATTCCAAATCGTGCGCCGAATCGGGCCTCGGAGCCGTAACCCCTGCATGACTTAGCCACGCAAGGCTGTGCTCATTATAGAAGGCATCGGCAATATCCAGCCCCCTGTCAATCACCACCTTATATCGAAGGCCCGTCCCGGTGTTTACCCAGGCAATCCGAACACCTCTTCCGAGCCCATCGTCAAGGACGGAAGTTTCAATCCCTCCAACTTGTAAACCGTTACATATCTTATTATTCCATGCATTCTTAGCAGCCATTAAACTATTCCTTTCAATTTAGTTTTTTTGCAATAAATCTACTGTAATTAGACACCATGTTCCGGTAACGTTATTTTGTCATTCCTGTGAAAGCAGGAATCCAGTTTTTAGGCCGTAGACCCCTGCTTTCGCAGAGGTGACAGAGCGGGATCGGCTTTCCGCAACAGATACTAATTAAACACCCTGTTCGGGTAACCGGCGGTCGCCGGTTAAACCAAACCCAAAACCAAACTCCGCTAAGTGTGCTACCCGCGGCTGTAACAATCCTTGATAATATCCAGCATCTCTTCGGCGGTGGCAACTTTCGGGTTGTTCTCATAATCGGGCAGCCTCATCGAGGCCGTAGCTAATTCTGCGATTTCGCTCTCGGGCATCTTAAAGCCTTTCAGATCCAGCCACATGCCTATCTTCTTGAGAAAATCATCGAGCAGCTCACAGGATTTTTCCGCAGCGATCTTCTCCGATTCCGACTCAAGAGCACTATCGAGAATCCGGCCCAGCACGGCAAACTGCCTGATTGCAGACTTCCAGGTGAAACGTGTGAACGCCGGATAATTGATGGCCAACGCTTCACCATGCGCTATGTGCGGATACATACCGCCGATAGCCATGCCGATTCCATGAGGTATCGTTACGCCGGCGTTTGCAATGCACAATCCAGCCAATGTATCAGCCCAGGCCATCGCACTTCTCGCCTTGATGTTCGAACCTTCCTTCATCGCCACCGGCAGATTCTCAACTACCAGTTGAATCGACTCGACGGCAAGCAGGTCGATATACGGTGAGGCATTGGGATGAATGTAAGCCTCGAACGAATGACAGAAGACGTCGAAGCCCGTCGACGCGGTGATATGCTCGGGCACTGTAAGCATCAATTCCGGATCTACAACTGCAACCTTAGGATAAATGATGGGGTTGTAAAGGGCGGACTTATCCTTTTCAGCAGGATTTGTCACCACTGCAACCTGAGTTACCTGAGAGCCCGTACCCGACGTGGTCGAAACCGCAATAACGGGAAGGGTCTTTTCAGCACTAATCGGATTATCTTCTTCCTTGTAGAATAGATAGTCCCAGCAGGAACCCTCGTGCGTTGCTTCGACTGCAATGGCCTTGGCAGAATCCATGCTCGAACCGCCGCCCACGCCGAGTATGACGTCAGATTTATGCTCGGCGGCCATGTCAGCGCCGACGGTTATGATCTCGGTAGTCGGATTGGGGATAACACCGGTAAAATGCGCCACATCCACGCCCGCGGCTTTTAGCGAGCCCTTGACCTTTTCAAAGACCACTTCAAGAGCGGGGAATGGCTCAACTGTTACCAACAGGCACCTCTTGCCGTACTTGGCCACAATTTCGCCGATTTCCTTAATGCGTCCGCATCCAAACTGAATATCGGTCGGCTGATAATAACTAAAATCCTTCATCTTCGTTCCTTTCCTTTTTTTCGGTTGCCTAACAATCTGTACTCATTAATTTAGAAAATTTAGGAGAGGAGAAACAAACAAAGATATAATCAACGCAAATGCCAACAATAACATTATCATTAACAACAACTTTGTAATAGAGATTTTGCTCACATGCACAACGAACTTGTCGATCTCACCAATGATACTCATATTACACCTCCTAAATCTAAACCTTCAATTGTCTGGACCAAATCATCCGGCAGCTTAGGAGTAGCGCCATGCTGGGAACAGACGAAGCTGGCTACCCGATTGGCATGGGCGTTGATTTGCTCAAGGCCATTACCATTCAGCAAGCCCAAAGCCACGGCAGCGGTGAACGCATCGCCGGCCCCGACAGTATCAGCGATCTTTTCAGGCGGCACGCCTTTAGACTCAGAGTCGCCGTCCGGGCCGTACAAACGACTGCCCTCGGCTCCCTTCGTCAAAACAACCAGACGCAACTCGTAACGGGCCACCAACTCGGCAAGTATTTCAGATTCTGCGCCTTTGATGTCCAGCATTTGGGCCACTAACGGCAGTTCGTCATCGTTGAGTTTCAAAACATTGCTCGTCTCCAGCATCGTATGGACAATGTCCTTGCTGTAATAGGACTGCCGGATATTTATGTCAAATATGCGAAGGCAATCCGGTTTTGTCTTCTCAAGAAATCCATGAACGGTATGACGGGACACTTCCGACCGCTGGCACAAAGACCCAAAGCAAACCGCGTCGGCACGTGCCGCAAGGTCCAGCAAGGGAGCTCTCAAAGGAATAAAGT
>SDBT01007392.1_pt1 | contig 18070 bp, 17 predicted proteins | sample 2277101 | NCBI WGS metagenome assembly SDBT01 (sample SAMN10404973, study PRJNA504765) | marine sediment metagenome | isolation source: marine sediment core GS10_PC15, 103 cmbsf | place: Arctic Ocean: Southern Knipovich Ridge | collected 2010 | reverse complement strand
CCCAAATAGAAAAATGGGGGGGGGAATTATGTACCATTAAGTTTTTTTTATTAAGATAGGTTTTCTTATGAATATAATTAAAATAAGGGGGAGGTTTTAAAAAAAACTTAAAAAGTACTTTTCATCTTGAACCCAAAAAAAAATAAAAGAAAAAAAAAAAAAAAAAAAAACACAAGGAAAATATTCCTATTATCATCCGCCATACGCCAAAAACAGCCTTATACTCAGTTTACATTGAAATGCGAAATCTACCGAATTAGTGTAGTCATAATTGATTAATTTATCTTAGATCCAGTTCCAGGCAAACCAGACAGTCAGTATATTAAAACCAAGTCCTATAATTAGCAAGAATTTTTGATAGGAAGGGTAACCACGGAGTGTACTAAGATTAAAGATAAAAAAGACTATAGCAATGATAATGTTCACCAAGCGATTCACAGAATAGGGCAATATCAAGGTTAGTACAATCATAACAATTGGAATAACCATTATTATTGCCATCATCATCAGCATTCCCTGAGTCAATTTTTTACCTTCTAATTCTCCAGGAGTAACATCACCTGCATATATACGTAGCACATCCCCCCACAAATTACTTAGCATTAGAGCTACCCATAAACCTGAAAGTATTATTTGAGCATCTTCCATAATTCAATCCTCTTCTTCCAGTTTAGGCCACTTCCAAGCATACCAGACTATTAGCGCAAGAAGCACAGTTTCTACACTAGAAGCAAATATAAAATAAATATTTGGATCTCCGATTACGCTGGGTAACACAAGACCAATTTGCAGACAACCAACGATAATATTTGTCCAACGATTCATATTAGCCTTTAATATCAGGGATAGGAAAACCATAAGACTCGGAATAGCCATAAATATCATGAATGCCAACAACAATAATTGAGTGATTGGCATACCTGCCATTTCACCCTCTGTTATCTCATCTAGATGCCCTGGTACATAAAAAGCAAAGAGATCTGCATAGAGATATATTAACACTATACTTACCCATAAGGCTGAAAGTTTTAATTTTACATTTAACTTTACATCTTCCAAACGATTTGCCATGCTATTTCCTCGGTTCATTCGATACTGATTACCACACGGCCTTTGGCACGACCAGTTTCGTAATGACGATGAGCCTCGGCAGTTTGACTTAGGGGATACACTTTATCAATAACAGGTTTGATATTTCCTGCTTCAATCCATTCACAAATTGTATTCATAGCGGCTGCACTTTCATCTGCGGTTCCAGTTTTGAATCTCTTATTATTTGTAATTATATGGAAAATGTTTTTTGGACTACTTATTGGATTATTTGATATATAAGTTCCTTCAGAGGCTAGTATGTTCTTACATTTTGAAAGATTCTTTGTTGAAACTACATCCAAGATAATGTCATACTTAGTATCATCTTCTCTCTCTCTAGTATAATCTTCCTTCGTATAATCTATTACAAAATCTGCTCCAATCTCTTTTACCATATCTATGTTTGTAGGGCCACAAACTCCAGTGACTTCAGCACCATAAACATTCTTCGCCATTTGTACCGCAAAAGTTCCAATTCCTCCCGAGGCTCCGATTATTAGGACTTTTTGTCCTTTTTCTGGTGTTGCTAAATCCCTAAATGCTATTAGTGCTGGTGTAGATCCTCCTGGAACGGCCGCAGCTTCCTGAAAATTGAGATTAGATGGTTTTTTAGCCAATACAGATTCCGGAACAGCCATATATTCAGCACTTGATCCTCCTGCTTCGGCATATCCATAGACTTGGTCTCCTACATTCCAATTTGTTACTTCTTTTCCTATAGATACAATTTCACCGGAAAAACCACCACCTGGAATTTTCTGTTTGGGTTTTCTTAGTCCTCCAAATGATAATCTGAGAAAAAATCCTATCAGCCTCTTAATACCAAAGAAAGCAACTTTTGGAGCTTTCCCACCGCGATGTAACATATCTATAGTATTAATTGACGTCCCATAATTGCGAATTAAGACTTCATCATCTTTTGGAGTCGGTTTATCCACCTCTGTGAATTGTAAAACTTTTGGAGAGCCATATTTTGTGCATATTACTGCTTTCATTTTCTTGTTTTCGTTATCTTTATTTTCCATAGTTATACACCATTATTAATTATTTTACTACTGTGATGACTACATTTCCTTTCTTTCTATAAGAATCGACATATTTGTGTGCTTCGACAATTTGATCCAAAGAATAAGTTCGATCGATTACAGCTTTCAATTTTTCTGCCTCACAAAGCTCTTTTAATTCTTTGAGGAGGGAAAGTACATCTTTTTTCTTTATTTTATCTGAAGATTTATCGATATTAAGATAAATTCCTGTCTCCTTTAGTGATTTTTTATAATCTCCTTTATACAAATCAACCGCGTCAAAAATAATATCATAGGTTTCATCCAATTCAGTAAAATCTGTTGTTTTGTAATCAATCACTTTATCTGCTCCTAACGATTTAACAAATTCTAAGTTTGTGGTACTACATACACCGGTAACTTCTGCTCCTAAAGACTTAGCTAGCTGTATTGCAAATGTGCCTACACTTCCGGAAGCACCATAGATAAGCATTTTTTGTCCACTTTTGATATTAGCCATTTTAATAACCCCTAATGTTGTAATTCCCCCACCAGGTATAACTGTAGCTTCCTCAAAGGTCATATTGGAAGGTTTTAGTGTCAGTACCCCGTCTTCTTTCATAGTTTTGTACTCGGCATGTCCTCCAAAACCAGCCCATACAGTAGAAGCCCAAACCTCGTCACCTTTTTTAAATTTAGAAACATTTTTACCTACAGACTCAATTACTCCAGCTAGTTCCATTCCTAAGATTCCGTTCCCAACTCTTCTAAACCCTAAGAATAATCTTGCGAGGATAGGCATAAAAAAAGGACCTGGTATATCTAAACCGCGCATTCGCGAATCTCCTTTATGCAATGTTGTCGCATGAATTTTAATCAGCACTTCATTGTCCTTAGGAGTAGGTTTATCGAATTTTGTTAGTTTAACTACCTCTGGGGGGCCATATTTAGTACAGAATGCTACTTTCATTTTCTTTTTCCCATTTTCCTCATTTTCCAATTATTTCACCATTTTTCCACCTCTCAAATTTCATATAAATATAGATTTAGGAAAGATATTAGTATAGCTCAAAGATATTAGACGTGTTCCATGATAACAATTTGAGTTCTCAAAGCCATAAAGGCAAGTTAGATAATTAACTGGAAGGTAAAGATTATTTTTACTGTTTCACAACCCTTATTCAACCTTGAAGATAACTCTAAGTACAAAATATTTGATTCTCACGTTCATATTTGGGGTCATAGATATTTTGATGAATTCTTAGAATATATCAAAATTTATGGTGTTGAAAGGATAGTAGGAATAGGAGGACGGACCTTAAAAAAGAAATTAAAATCTAAAGGTATAGTAGATAATACTGTTTTTTGTGATTCTCTAAGTTCTTATGATTTTTTAAAATTTAAGGTTCATAAACTTCGAGATCAGATAGATAAGGCTCATGCAAATGAGATTAGTCATCTGAAGATTTTTTTTGGCCCACTATTTCAAAAATTTACAAGGAATAAGAATCCATTCAGAATTAATGATCATCGATTGGATACTGTCTATTCGCATATACATGATTATGATATGACTGTTTTAGTGCATGTAGCAGATCCAGACATTTCGTATATGACTAAATACAAAAATATTCAGAAATATGGTTTGAAAGAAGATAGGATTAACGATTTCTCAAACATTCTTGAAAAATTTCCCAAGATTACTATGATTTCGGCTCATTTAGGATGTTTACCTGAAAATCTAACTAGATTAAGTGAGTTATTAGATAAACATCCTAATTTATACGTAGATACTGCGTCTACGCGTTGGATGATACGCGAACTCACCAAAGATGTTAAAAAATCTAAAGAATGGTTTGAAAAATATCAGGATCGTATATTATTTGGTTCAGATCTCGGAAATTTCGAATTTAATCTAAAATTCTTTCTTAGTAAACGCCGTCGTGAATATTATTGGGGTAGCCGATACTGGTCCCAGCGTTTATTTTGGGAAACATCTCACCAGGCTCCACTTCCGTTTAAAGATCAAGATAATCCAGATTGGACGAAAATAAATGGATTACAATTGTCTAAATCGACTTTAGAAAAAATGTATTATAGAAATGCAATGAATTTATTGTCTGAATGATAAGACCGGTCAACTTGGCCTTTTTTTGGAATTGATTTTAGCTATTTCAAGAAATGATGATAACATCTAAACTTTTTCCTTTATAATAGCAAGTTGTCGTCCGAGAGCAATAATCTTTCCTTCTTCAGTCCAAAGTTCAATATCTGTTTCCGTGAGACCATTGGTAGTAAAACGAGTTTTCGAGATAAACCCTAAAGAATTACCTGTTGGGATATTTCTAACTTGAACTGTTAGTTCAATTGTTGGCACCCATGCTAGAGGACCTGTTTTTCGTAGAATGGGAGGAGGAGTTGCATCTACGAACAGTAATACCGACAGTGAATCCATTGGACGATTATCCTGGAAACTTAAGTAACCAGAAAAAACGGTTTCTTTTCCTTCTACACCCTGCAGCCAGTCCAGCTGATCACGGGGAACTAACAACCTCACTTGTTTGAAAAAGGATAATGGGGAATCAGGTATCTCGACGCACACGGACGGATCTGGTAATATAGGTTGTTTCTGAACCAGAGTCATTCCACTAAATGCGTCCTTTTGAGTGAACATTCCCGTATAAGAAATAACCACTGTGTTTTTCTGAATTAATGAAATTTTCGCGGTAACTGTCCTCTTACTCCTTATAACACGATCAATAATCAGTTCAGCATGACCAGGAAATGTTGGCTTGTGATAATAAGCAGTCATTGACAAGGGAATCTGGAAATCAGAGAGACTTGTAATAGCCTTACCTGCAATTGCCATCAAGTATCCCCCATTCGGAGCTACGATGTTCCAGTCACTGGAAATTTCTGTTTCAAATTGATTCTCTCCTGTACGCTCCACATGTAAATCGTGGTCAAATTTATATTCCATAGACAGCCAACCTGATCTAATTATTTTATTAAAACCTAGTATTTTATCAATTCCCCCTTAATTTTAAAATTTAGATATATATATTATACACTAAAAATTGTCATTACCAGAAAAAACTATAAATACCAGAAAAAATATTGAAAATTCGAGTGAAAAGAATGACAACAGACGAAGGAAAAGTAGGGTCAAAAGGAGAATTATTTCCCTCTAAAAAGATAAGAGAGGCTATTGGACTCAAAAAGAATCAAAAAATTAAATACTCGGTAGTACATGGTCGTTTAATCATTGAAAAGATTCCAGATCCCATTACGCTTTTGTCACAATCTCCAAAGGTTAATATTAGCTGGAATGAGTTCAAAAAAGATCGTCAGAAACTCTCGAAGGAGCTCGAAAGATGAAAATCTTATTTGATTCTTCATACTTTTTTCCCCTGATAAAAGTAATGGTAGAAAAATCTTCTCCTGAAATCCTCTCACTTATCTACCAAAAAAAATCTTTTGAATTGCAATTTTCTTCCATCACATTATTTGAACTATCTGCAAAGGGCGCAATAATGATAAAATCGGGAAAATTAACATCTAATGATGTAATTGATGGAATAAATGCATTACTCAACTGGAAAAATATCTCATCTATCAATCCTTGGAATGGAGAAATTCAAAGATTAGCATTTGACTTTAGAATTGATCATTCGGATTATATTGATTGCTTAATATTAGCGAGTGCTATCATCCATGCAAATGTTTTCGTAAGTGAAGATACAATACTAAAGAAGCTTTTAAAAACTAAGTGGTTGGATAAAGTAAGAAATATTAACATAGATTTTGAAATGCTAAATACACACCAATTAAAAGAAAAAATAAATAAAGCTAAAGAAAATTCAGAAGAATTGAAGACTTAATCTGTAGATAAAAATGAAATATCAATTTTTTCTGAACAAGTCGTAACAAGTCTTCGGTTACCCCAAATCTCCGCAAGGTTCTTTAATCGACGATGGGAATGGAATCGATCCCACACGAGCTGTGGGGTCTTGTTATTCAACCATGGCTTTGGTGATTAACTCTTCACTCTTCTTCCATAGTAGTTGGGCGGCTTCTACATCATATGAGCTAGTGGAGGATTTTACTTCTTGTTTTTTGATAAAATATTTTCCTGTCACTTTTGCTACATTGGGTGAGGAAGCCAGATAGATGGAAGTAGCTGCTCCTTTCTCAGGAGACATCAAAAAGATGGAGATTACCCCCCCAATTATTTTCGCGATCTTATTAGTTCCTCTTGCTAAATTTGTTCTCACGCCACCTGGATGGAGACAATTAACAGTCACTCCTGACCCTTCCAGTCGCCTTGCCAACTCATAAGTAAACAAGATATTCGCTAATTTACTCTTCCCATAGACTTTCATAAACGAATAGCTTTTTTCCGATTGTAGATCGTCAAAATCTATTTTTCGTTGTGCACGAGAAGCTACATTGATAATTCGTGAAGGTGCAGACTGTTTGATCAGATCTAGTAATCCTATAGTTAAATAAAAGTGGCCAATGTGATTAATTCCGAACATTCCTTCAAATCCATCAACTGTTTCTTTACGACGGAGAAAATTAACTCCTGCATTATTGATAAGGATATGTAAGGAGGTATATTTTTCTTTAAAGGACTTAATAAAATTTTTTAGTGATTTTAAGGAACCTAAATCGGCATACAGTAAATCAACCAAATTATTCTTGCTTTTGGAAATGATTTCTTGTTGTGCTTTTTCCCCCCGATTCTGATCTCGACAAAGCATTACTATATGGGCACCTTGTTTTGCCAGTCCTAACGCGGTGGATTTTCCAATACCTGAGTTAGCGCCTGTTATGAGACATATCTTTCCTTTTAAATCTATTTGAACACTCGACATCTTCTATTCTCCTTAATCTCAAAGATTAGTAAGATAAACTTCTCCAAATCCATAATGATCTATTACACCATCGATTGGTAGCCATAGTTTTCCTATGCATTTCCACACCAATTTTGTATATAATATGCTAATAACTTGGTTGCTTTTTCATTTCAACTTTTAGAAAACTATAAAGAGGTAGATTACCCTCCTGCTACAGGGGGAAAAATAGATATAGTATCCTTATCCTCAAGTTTAGTATTCAAAGCGTTTAAATATTTGATATTTCTACCATTCTTCAGAATTTGGATATAATCCTTTATTTTATTTTTATCATCATATATCTCTTTTTTCAACTCACTAAATGACTTAAATAACATATCCATTAATTGAGCAATATTTGTACCTTCTTCAAGCTGAAATTCAATCTCTTTTTGATTAGTAATCCGTTTCAATGTAGCAAAGAATTTCACTGTTACTATAATGGATTCACCTTTATTTGAGCTTGAGCGTTCAGCCATTGATAATTCCAATCTATCTAGCAAGTATTGTTCATTTCGCTAATTCTTCGTCTCTAAGCTTTTTCTTATGGAGCTTTAGAACCGGTGTTAGAGGCAAAGATTCTCTGAATTCAACAGACTTCGGTATCGCATAAGGAGGGAGATTTTCCTTACAATATTGAATGATTTCATCTTCCGTTACTTCATCTGTATAACCTGGTCTCAATGCAATAAAGGCTTTTACTCGTTCACTTCCAGCCCGTTCGGGATCTGGAACACCAATTACACCTGCAACACCAACAGCAGGATGACTATGCAACACATCATCAACAACTTGGGAATAAACTTTCATGCCTGAGACATTGATCATGTCTTTAATCCTATCTACAATATAGAAGTAACCATCCTCGTCCATTTTTCCAATATCACCTGTTTTAAGCCATCCCCCTTCCTCTAATCCATCTCCAGATGTTGGCCAATAACCTTTCATCACTTGTGGCCCGCGGATCCATAATTCACCTGGTTCTCCAACTGGTACCTCCACTCCAGTGTCCGGATTGACTAATTTTACTTCCGTATCTGCTACAGGAACCCCAACTGAGCGTTTAGCTTCTTTCATAAAACCTGTGACTTTAGAAAGACCTGATGGATTCATATGTGTAACGGCGCTAGCTTCAGTCATTCCATACCCCTCACTTAGAGGTATGCCAACTTTTTCTTCCCATTTTTCAGCAACGTCTTGAGGAAGAGCAGCTGCACCCGAAAAGAAAAAGCATGGCATTTTTTGAAGCTCAGGATTCTCAAGCAACATCATATAATGAGTAGGAACCCCGCCAATTATGAATGGCCTATATTTATTTATTATATCGACAATTAATGAAAGATCTCTTCCATCTACTAAAAATCCTCTGAGACCCCAAGATATACCAGCATGTAACAAGAAATGACCTGCTTGATGGAAGATGGGAAGACATATTAATCCTGCTGCCTTCCCTCTAATTCCCTCTCTTAGTGGATGCATAATCCAATGCAACGACTGAATTATATTCGTAGTAATATTATGATGAGTTAACATAGTCCCCTTAGGTACCCCTGTAGTTCCTCCGGTAAAAGGTAGCAGTGCTAGATCCTCCATTGGATTAATTTCAACCAGTGGTGGATTAGGATCATATTTATCGAGTAAATCTTTAAATTTGTACATATTTGCTATACTTGGTAATTCTGTCAATTCATCGGTAGAATAGTCAGGAAACACAGGAACAGGAGTGTAAATAACATTCTCTATGATTATATTGTCTTTTATTTTGTTTAAACGTTCTAAACGTCTTGATGAGCAGATTATCGTCTTGGATCCAGATTCTTTTATCTCATGTAATAATTCTGGAGCTTTATGTAATATACTGAGCGGGACGTGCACTGCTCCTAGAGACATAATCGCATAGTCACAGATTACAAATTGTGGACAGCTAGGGAGAATAGTAGCAACTCTATCGCCCTTTTTCACACCCAAATCATAAAGAGCGGTTGCAAAGGTGTCTACTTTCAATTTAAGATCTGTAAAAGTTAGTTCTTCTTTATAATCTCCTGCAAGAAAAGTACAGGCGATATTATCGGGAAATTCAGAAACAGCATCATCAAGAAACTTAGTAACAGGGATTACAGGGTAAGGTTCCATAGTTTTAGGTAGGTCATAAGGGCCTACTTTGTAACTTTTCAACCAAGGTTTGTCTGCATAAGTTATCTTCTCAATTGAGATCGGTTTGGTTGATTCCATGGTTTCAGAAATTTTCATAGTATCTGTTGTGATAATTTTCTCCTTTGGTTTTTCTAAAGGAATAACTCTCTCAACAGACTCAATTTCAGGGATTAACCAATCTAAATCTAGCTCTTGAAGCTTTTTTGCAGTCGGGATCCCATATGCATCCCATCCACGGTACTCATAATAAGCATCCAAAAGAGGTTCTAGATCCACAACATGTCCTTTAGCAGGACCATCAGGCATGGGCTCTTCTAATAAGCGCTTAGGAAGTGTATCATCAGCTCTAGTTAATCCTTCCCTTATATTATACATCCTCGTAAGGTTATATAGTCTTTCACCTGTCTTTCGGAATGTACTCTCAATAAAATCATCCCAGCCAAATAATGTGGAAATTAATACTGCCCAATCCTCTCCAGTGAGAACCATGCCCATAAACTTACATCCACCTACTGAGTCAAATATCCCGAATGCATCTTCATATTCTTTCAGAATTTTAGCATCCTCTGTATTAGTCTCCAGTCCATCTCCAGGTCCATCTTCAACAAGAAGGAATGGCATATCCAAAAACGTTGGCCCCTCAATAAAGGATGTCATATGATCTCCCCCTCGATTTGCTGTTGCAAAACCTAACCCAGTTATTTTAGCTGCTCTACTGTCGTAAGCGGGGAGTTCGAGTCCTTTGACATGCATTGCGAATCTTTCACTGCCTTGGCCGAGTTTTTCTGAGGTATTTTTTGATCCTTCAGCTAATAAATTACCTATTTTTCCTTCTCTTTTTCCAATCCTATGTACAAGCTCGATCATAACTTCAGGATCTCCAAATTTGAGCTCTAACCCATCTGTTTGTTCTTTATTTAGTATCCCTTTTTCGTAACACTCCATAGCAAATGCGATAGTTATTCCAGCAGAAATCGTATCTATCCCATACTCATTGCAAAGAAAATGTGCATAAGTTATTGCTTCTAAATCATCAATATCACAAGCAGATCCTAAACTACACAGAGATTCGTATTCTGGTCCCTCACCTTTGCTTTTATATGGACCAGATTTAATTTCAGATATTCTTCCACAGGCAATAGGACAAGCGAAACAGGGTTTTCTCTTGATAAGAATGTTATCATTAATTGCCTCTCCATTGATTTCATCTGCATTTTTAAAACTACCTGATTGAAAATTTCGTGTAGGGAATCCTCCCTTTTCATTCACTAGATCAAGCATGGCTGCTGTTCCGTATACCTCAAGAGTCATTTTTAATAAGGACTGATTCACCCATTCAAATCTAGTCTTTGCCTCCTCCCTATATTTTGCTTTATCTTGAACTTTAACCTTCGCAGTTCCTCTAGAAGCAATTGCTTTAAGGTTTTTCGACCCCATTACTGCTCCTAATCCACATCTTCCCGCAGCACGCCCCCAATTCTCATCATCCACATCATTCATTATTGCTGCATATTTCACCATATTCTCCCCACCTTGACCAATACATGCAACATTGAATTTGTCTCCAAGTTCGTTTTTTATAACTCTAGTAGTTTCACTTGAATTTTTTCCCCATAAGTGAGTTGCATCTCTGATCTCTGTTTTTCCTTCATCTGTAACAAGATAGACTGGTTTTTCTGAAGATCCTTCAAAGATTATTCCATCAAACCCTGATCTTTTGAAATCTCGCCCCCAAAACCCCCCTGAGTTCGCATGTCCCCAGAATCCTGTGAGAGGTGACTTAGCAACCACTGAATATCTCCCTGTACTGGGAGATGAGGTTCCAGTCATAGGGCCTGTCATGAATATTAATTTATTTTCAGGTCCCAGAGGATCAATCCCTTTTGGAACTTCATCAAACAAGTATTTTGTTGCTAGACCAGCTCCACCTAGGAAGTTCCGAAGTGTCTTTTCATCAGGAAATTCCTCTGATATTTCCCCTGTTGTCAGATTCACTCGTAAAATTTTTCCCATATAACCATACATTTCTAAATTGCTCCTAGACGGTAAAATTTCAACCTTTAATTAAAAAAGGATTATTATGACTTATTTTTCCTTTCCACTTTATTAGCCTATTGCAGAATTTTCTTTGAATCAACCTAACATTTAAGACATTGAAAGGAAAAGATGCTTTACTAATGTTTCAAAAGGAACTAATTAACTTAGATTTCTAAATTAAACCAAAACTGTCTAAAATATTTTCAAAAAAACTGAATTTAATACAGGAGTAATTAAATAAATGACACCAAAAGAAAAACTCACTTTTCCCTCTGAGGAATGGGCAGAGGCAAATGAAAAAAGATTAAATGAAAATGAAGCTTATGCTAGTGCAGCTGCAAAATGGGAAGGGGATTTTTTATTTGTCATTGAACCAGATGGTAGTTCTGAAGAATTTGACAAATTTGCCAAAGGAGAACCTGTCGTGATGTATATGGATTTGTGGCATGGTAAATGTCGAGGTTCGTACTTAGTATCCCCAGATAAACCTGCACCAGAGAAAGTTGAATATAACTGGGCTGGTAGCTATACCAACTGGTTGAAACTTCTTCGAGGAGAAATAACTGATCCTGTTAAAGCTCTTATGCAACGCAAATTCAAATTAAAAGGCAACATGGCAAAAATATTAAAAGCTGTTAAAGCTGCAAAAGAGTTAGTGAAGAATTCAGCTACTTTAGAAGAAGAATATGATGTTGAGTATCTGTAAAGAGGATGTTATTAATAGATGTGGGATTTTACTAGCCCTCAAAGAGTAATCTTTGGAGAAGAGGCTTTAGAATATCTTTCATTTCAAAATATTGGGCATGCGTTTATTATTACAGATCCAACTATGAGAAAACTTCATCTTACTAAAGTTGAAGAGCAATTAAATGGAGCAAATATAACAGTTTTCGATGAAATACTTGGTGAACCATCTCTCGATATTGTACGAAAAGGTGCTAAGTTATTAGCAGATATCCAACCATCACCAGACGCGATGATAGCTTTAGGAGGAGGTAGTGTGATGGATGCAGCTAAAGGGATGAGAGCTATGTGGGCTAATCCTGAAATGGACATCGAATCTCTTAATCCTTTTGATAAACTAGGAATAAGAGAGAAAACAAATTGCCTCATGATTTCAATTCCAACAACTTCAGGTACCGGATCTGAAGTAACTTGGTCAGTAGTTCTCACTGACACATCAGAAGATGTTCCTAGAAAACATTCTGCTGCAAACCGAGAACTTGTACCAGATGTAACTATCCTAGATCCAATTTTCACTAAAAGTATGCCTATTCAATTAATGACTGGTACAGGGCTTGATGCTTTATGTCATGCTATCGACGCTTATCTTTCTACTTATAGAAATGATTTTACAGATGCAGTGGCTCGTCATGCTTTCATGCTCTTATGGTATAATCTACCAATTGCAGTTGAACAAGCTAAGACATCTGGAACAGTAGATTTTGACGTACGGGAAAAAATTCATAATGCGGCCACAATGGCAGGGATGGCCCAGAGTAATGCACAAATAATTTTATCTCATTGTTTAGCACATAGTGTGGGGGCAGTTTTCAGCATTCCTCATTCATTGTGCATCGGAGCAATGTGTTGGCATTCGCTCATGTACAATAAGGATACAGAAATACAACGAATTGCCGAACTTGCACGATTGGTTGGTTTAGATGGTTCTTCGGCCGATGCATTATCAACAAAGTTAATAGATATGTTTAAAGAGCGACTTGTGGAATTTGAAATGCCAATTTCTCTTAAAGATATGAAAATATCAAGAGAACAATATGAGTCCAAACTTGAAAGCTTGATCAAATACGCAGAAAATGATTCAGGAATTCTCTCCAACCCAAGAGATGCAGATTACGAGGATTTTGTAAAGATCTTTGAATGTATTTATGAGGGTAAGGAGATAGATTTCTAACACCCAGCGATTGATCTACTTTTCAAAGAGATTTGGTTATCATTTTCATTCTCCGAGCGATATTCAGGAATCAATTTTTTTTCCACGAAAATCTACCCATTGAATTCATAATATTTAAGAAGATAAAAAACAATTTATTATCTGATAATTTTAGATTTATGAATCAATAGACCATCCTGTTTGATACATACTAGAATAAAATACCCATTCTTTAGGTTATACTTCTAATGAACCAAGTTAAGTCTGATCATCAGATTCAAGTGGAAGGACGAACAGAATTACTAAAGTATTTAAAAGATCAGAGGATCTTTTTTTCAAAAAAGAATATTGAGAGAATTGACAAGAGAATACAGATTAGTATGAAAGATTTGGGACTTGATAGTTATAGAGAATATCTAGAATTAATTAAAAAGGATGAAATTACCTTCAATAATTTAATACAATGGTTAAAAAGAGGAAAAATTTATAATGATCAAACTAAAGCCTTTTCTCCTCTTATAAAACAGAAAAGTACCGCAATAGGAAGAGTAAGGAGAACTAGAAGGAAAAAATCTAATCTAAAACAAATTGGGACAACTTTTGACTTACAATTTCCTGACCCTCAAGATATTGAAAATATCCCTGGACTATATTCATTCTTAGCTTCAAAGAACGTTAACCACAAAGCGTACAAAGAAAAGTATTTTCTCAGACGGATCTGGAGTCGCATGATTAGACACAAGGCGACTTCGTATTACGATTATATAAAAGTGATAAAAAATTCGCCTGGAGAAATCAATGAGTTAATAGATACCCTCTCAATTAATGTGACGCGGTTTTTTCGCGATATAGATCTTTTCAAAAAGCTTGATCAAGAATTACTTCCAGAAATTTGTGGAAAAGATAATAAAAGTGTTCGAGCTTGGAGTGCAGGTTGTGCAGTAGGAGCAGAGGCATATAGTATTGCAATTATGATCTCTAAAATTAGACATAACGATTTTCAAAATGTTAAAATCTACGCAACAGATATATGTCAGGATTTCTTAAACAAAGCAAGAAAGGGGGTCTATTCAGAGGATTTATTAAGTGAACTAAGTCCTTCACAAATTATTGCCTTCTTTCATAAAGTGGATCAAGGTTTATTTCATATTAACTCAGATATTAGGAATACTGTTACGTTTAAACAGCACGATCTCCGTGTTCCACCTCCATTCAAAGATTTAGACCTTATTCTTTGTCGAAATGTGTTAATATATTTCTCCATTCAAGAGAGTGAAATGTTATTCAAACGGTTTCATAACGCATTAAAAAGTAATGGTTACCTTGTATTAGGAAAATGTGAATTAGTTCCAGCCTCAGTGAGACATTTATTTACAAAGATTGATTCCCGTACCAGGATATATCAACGAGCATCAGCGAATATAAATGAGCAACTGTAATTATTTGGTATAATCTCACCTTAGCATAATTTCATTTTGGAAGATTAATATAGAATTATCGATGTTTCCTATTTACATCATCATCGATGTATAAAAAAACTTTATCTGTTTTCATTTAACATCAAAGAGAGAAGAAGAATTCCAATGCGTCCCTTAAGAGATATAAATTTACTGGAAACAGAAAAAGGCCTCAAAGATTTACTTCACAATCTCAAGAAAAAGGGAGTAATCTACAAATCAAAGGATCAACCTCGTGTTGTACAACGATTAGCAATAATTGCTGTTAAACTCGGTTTTAAAGATTATCAGACTTTTCTAGACCATTTAGAGGTATATCCTGAGGACTGGGATGTTATTATATCTTGGTTAAAGAGAGGAAAAGTCTACAATATCTTAGATAAAGCCTTTTTACCATTAGTTAATGTCAATACAATTCTAGAAAGGACAGCTAATTCGAAAAATTCTGCTATCAAGCGAAAAAGTATCGTTTTTAAACATCAAACACATAACGTTTCTCAAGCTTATTCTAATATCACGAAAAGTGATCTCTCAGGTCATAAGGGAAGATTCGTTGGAATTGCAGAGATTGCGATTGGTCATTCTGACGATATTCTTCAAATCACGGCTCTTGGATCGTGTATTGGCTTAGTGATTTATCCACCTTCGGTCAAAGATATTAATCATAGATGTGCCGTTCTTGGCCACATTATGCTTTCACATTCTCCTGAGAAACCTCATAAAGAAAAACGAGACATTGGCCCCGCGAAATATGCCGATAAAGCAATTCCTACAATGATTAGTATACTTGAAGAGCTTGGTTATCATAGAAAGCATCTAGAAGCGAAAATGGTAGGTGGTGCCCGTATGTTTGGAGCTTCCGTCTTTTCTGGTAACATTGGAAAATCAAACGCTGAAACTACTAAAGAAATTTTAAAAGAAAACAATATTCCCATAGCAGCGTACTATACGGGTGGGGATACTGGAATGAGCGTTCAATTCTCCGTTAACGATTATATGATTATTGTTAAACCAACTGGTGGTTCCCAAATCATATTATAATAATGGATCCTACAAAAGAATTATCGACCAATGAAAAAAAGAAAAAGGGGGAATGCTGATTAAAATCTTGTGTCAGAAACACCCCACGTTTCCATCGCTTTAGCTAATTCGGGATATTCATCCTCGTGATCTTCCACATAGTCCTCAAAATCCTCGCTAGCAGCGGCCATATCTTTCATACAAATATCAATTGCTTGACGAAAAGCTCTTGCACCAGCAACTGGACCATTAGGATGCGCGTGTATTCCACCACCACTTCCAATCATGACATCATTCCCAAGATCTTGTATCACCCGAAGTACCATACCTGGAGTGATCCCTCCTGAAGGCATTGGGAGAGTAGGTTTGAGATGATGCATTCTATATCGATGTGCTTTCGCAAGTCCCATATATTTTTCCTTCAAAAATGGTGCTTTGCCATAAGGCGCGGGATAAACTACAATATCAGCACCAGCTAATCGAGCTAATTTCCCCATAATTAAAAAGGAAGAAACTCCTGAAATAGGTGATTCATAAAATGCACCTGCGAAATCCATATGCGCCAAAATAGGTAATTTAATTTCAGGGTCTTCAGCAAGCATACGTAAAACAGGTAAACCTACAACAAGGTAGTTGAGCATCAAAGCGTTACCACCAGCATCTTGAACCGCTAGAGCGTTTTGTTTCAATTTTGTTACTTTATCCGTGATATTAACAGTATACAAAGTTTCTTCGCCTATTTCATCACGGACTTTATCAACTGCTTCCATCATTAGAGGAACACGATCTACAATTCGATTATATTCCATATCTGCTATGAGTTCGTCGTCTTTGACAATATCACATCCACCTAATGCAGCACTATAGAATAGCTGAGCTCCAACCTCTGGTGTCCATCCACTACAGGGTTTTATCATGTTATTTAAGAGTGGACGGTCTGGAACTTTCAAAAGCTTACGAATACCCTCAATACCAAATCTTGGCCCTTGAAAATTCTTGATCCAATGTTTAGGAAAACGTAAATCAAGCAGTTTTAGTTTTCCTCCCATAGAAATATTACCAATTGTGGCAGTAAGCATTAATCCAATTTGGTCAGTTTGATTTAATGCTGGGAAGGCAATCTGGTAGATAAAATTCCTTTCTTCAACATCTTTGGGAATTTCAAACTCGTAACTTGGTACTTCATACAAACCGATCACTTTTGCCCCGAATTTTGACCTCAATTCAGGTGTGTTTGCAGGAACAGGAACCCATGTACCAGTAGATTGTTCACATGCTGCAGCACGACCTAAATACCATGGATCCATACGGGGTCCCAATTGTACCATGTATGTACCAATAATGTATTCTTCAGGATCGATACCCTCCTGTAATGCTTCCTCTATAGGATCATATTGAGCAAATATATCTTTAGTCATTGTTAACACCAATTTATCGTAGTCTAGGCATAATTGAATCCTCATTGTAACAAAAAAACATAAGTGTTGTGATAAGAATAAAAAGCCTATAAACTCCATAATAATGTCTCCTGGAGTTTATTAATGGAAAAACTAGGATTAACCGAATTTATTCTTAGATTAACCTAAGGTTTATATTTCAAAGGGTCAGGTATATCAGGATTATCTGGAATTATTGATCTTGAATGTGTTCGTCGACATTCAGGACAGATACCTGATGGATGAGGACGTAACAGGATTTTTCCGCATCGTTTGCATGGCCCAAGTACTTCACCCATTTTTTTCGTAACCTCACATATGTTCTCGAGTTCGAACAGTTTTTTCTTCCTAAGATTTTACCCTTTTAATATGTTTTTAATTTCTCCTTTTTTTGTTTCACCTTTTTTTCAACTTCTATCTTTTATTGCTCTTCAATCCTAAGTGTTCTAATCCGTTACTAGATCAAGAAATGTCCGAATTTTATTCTGATGTTCAGGGGTTGGTAACTGCTGACACTTAAAGGGTCAATCATAGACATTTATAGATAATCAGGACAAAGAGAAAAGGGGAAAAGGGGAGAGAAGGGAACCGGAACAAAGAATTAGCTTAATCAACTACAGATAATTACTAAAAAGACGAATCTCCTACGATATTACTAGACTTAAGTTGTGAATTTCCCTCTGGATTGTAAAAAGTCCGAAATAAGACGAGTTTGGTTTTAATTAGGGGGTATTTAGGTTTATAAGGGAGAACGTGCCTGGTCAATACCTGCGAGATCAACCGAGCTTTAAGCGAAGGATCAGAAGTGCTTCAAACACGTGGGTATAAATACGAATTACAGCTAAATAACAAATAGCGGACCCGATTAACCCAATGCGCGGGGATATCGCGTTTTACCTGGAATTGGGGCTTAGCAGAACGATTACACCGCTATAAAGTCCAGATCGGGAATGCCCGCTATACCGATGCCATGAAACAACACAAATTACTCAATAAGCGCAAAAAAAGCGATTTTTTTTGGATGTATGAGGTATCCAAGTGTATTCCGCAGGAAGCCTTACGAGACCTGGAACAAGCC